>Ga0268299_1002039_pt1 | contig 27537 bp, 27 predicted proteins | sample NOBtaG_FD_193484 | JGI IMG/M metagenome (GOLD analysis project Ga0268299, IMG submission 193484) | Activated sludge microbial communities from bioreactor in Nijmegen, Gelderland, Netherland - NOB reactor | ecosystem: Engineered > Bioreactor > Aerobic > Activated sludge | place: Netherlands...
GAGACGCACAGCCTTGCAACAAGTCATCCAACAACGCATCCGTTTTCGTATCGGGCTTGGTCATCAAATCCTCCCTCCTCTCTAGAAGAAGCATGATAACCAGTTACACAGTTAATCTTACACGCCCGGCGATCCTATCCAAGTGTCACCAAAAGCAACTCGGACACCTCAACGTCGGCACCGGCACCCACATTCGGAGATGAGAGTCTATCGAAGGGCACGACCGACAACACGGCGTTTGATCCGAAAGAAGAAATTGCTGCGTTTCGTGATCGGAAAGAGCCCTTCGGCGGGCCGAAAGGAGGAAACGCATGACCATCCAGTCCACACGCATGCTCGTATTGGCACTCAGTCTTTCGTTCTTCTGTCTCAGTACCTCCACGGTCCTGGCGGAAAGTCCAAGTGCTCCGCCACCGACCACACCTAACGTCCCAACGTCACCAACGGCACTCCCTTCGCTCTCTGGGATGAGTCCGAACAGTGGAGCCTTGTCGCTCCTCACCGGGACCGCTCGTGATGCCTGCGAAGCCATGCTCTGTCTCTCCGCGATTGGGTCCGCTCCCGCCGAGTGCGCCTCGTCGTTAGCCAAATACCACGCGGCGCAGATGGTTGGCGGCGGCCCCGCATTCTTAGCGGCCTGTCCGCTGGTGCGCTGAGGTCAACAATGATTGCTGCGGATCTGCCACCTCAGGACCAGGAGCGAATCGTCTGCTCGATCACGGCGGCGGTGAAATACGAAGTCCCCGCCAACATCGTCCTAGCGGTCGCGGAGAAAGAAGGTGGCAAGCCGGGGCAATGGGTGAGAAACACCAACGGCACCTATGATGTGGGTCCCATGCAGTTCAACACGTCCTATCTTGACAACCTGAAGCCCTACGGCATTACGGCTGCGGATGTTGAACAAGCAGGCTGCTATCCCTATGATTTGGCCGCCTGGCGGTTACGATCCCATATCCTCAATGATAGAGGGGACCTCTGGACGCGCGTCGCTAATTACCATTCGCGCACCCCCTCACACAATGCTCGATACCGAAGGGGTGTCATGCGGAAGGCGGCAAAGTGGGCCAGTTGGCTTTCCGCACGGTTTACGGCTGTTCAGTTTATCGATCAATCCCGCAAGAAATAGGGGATTACGGCGACAGGTTGGTGCGAGCCGCCTCGCCCCCCCCCGAAAAACTCTTTCCTCGTTGAGAGGCATCGCGATGGCTCGATCCATCCGCTTTATGAATTCTTGTATTCGATCATGACAGGCACCCGTTGTCGGCGAAGCTGTACAGGCCGAATTCGCCGATGATGACGTGGTCGAGCATTCTGATACCGATGATGTCGGCGGCTTGCTTCAGGCGGGTCGTGAGTTGCCGGTCCTCGCTGCTGGGCGTAGGATCTCCTGACGGATGATTGTGCGCGCAGATGAAACCGGCGGCATTCATGAGGATGAGGGGCTTGCACACCTCGCGCGGGTGAACGATCGCCATATTGAGGGATCCGATCGAGACGGTATTCATGCCGATGACGGCGTTCTTTGCGTCCAGCCCGATGACGATGAAATGCTCCCGGTCGAGATTCTGCAGAAGGGGCCGCAGGAGCCGGTCGGCGTCCGCCGACGAGGAGAGCTTTTGCTCCGTGTAGGTTCCGCGCGTTTCGCGGACGAGCGAGATCCTGAAGCGGGGAATATATGTTGTCCGGTGTTGCATCTTTCTCTCCTTTTTGAAGGTGGTGTGGCTCTGTCGCGGAGAGTTCAAGAGCAAAACCACCCCGGAGGAAAAAGGAGAGGAGAAGGCGGGCGTTGCCGGCGGGACGGAAAGCGAGCCGCATGACACGACCGATAGGTGGCGGGCGTCGCGCGGTCATGCCGGGGCGGGTTACGTCCGCCGGTGCAACACCGGAAACATGATCGATTGCCGGACGGGACGAGGCGTCATCCAACGTCAGGATCTGCGCACCTGAGCTTCATGAAGCATTCATCCTCGGCCCGCTGCTTCGCGGCGGGTACCGCCCATTCGAGACAATCTTTCTTGGAGGTATGGCCGAAGTGGCAGCGGGGGGGGGCATAACGGGACCAGAAGGCAGAGACGGCTTCGAGACAATGCTGCTTGGACGGGCGGCCTGAAATGCCGCGGCAGTCGCGGCCTCAAAAAGTGGAGGATGACATGAAACGGATGTCAGCCTCTGAACTGGAGCGCCGCAGCGAGAAAGCACGTTGCGTCCTGTTTCAAACCGTGTCGCAGACTCTTATCCGGACGAAAGGAGGGAGCCTGCTCGCCGGAATGCCCTGGGGACGCGTGAACACATCAGCCGGGTACGTGTCGCCCGACTGGCCCGTTGACCCGCGATGAAGCGGCTCAGACACAACCCGGAACGGCTTCCTTTATGCCATCCCCAGGCATCTGAGGATTTTCAGGGCGGATTCCAACGTGATGGTCGTCCGTTGCTGCTCGAAGTCGTTAACTGTCGGCCCGCTGACGCCGGCAAGCACGGCCAGCTTCTTCTGGCTGAGATTCTGTTCCTTGCGACGCGTTACCGCTTCTTCGACAAGGTCTTGCCAATCAAGGCGAAGGTTCCGTTCCATCGTTTTTCCATGTGGGTGAGAATTTCATCCTTTAATGACGTGCTCCCGATCCTGCCTTTCATCAAGGCTTCGCGGGCGGCTTTCCGACGCTTCTCGATCTGGTCTGCGGCCATCGCGATGGCCTCCGCCGACAATCCGAATTCCTGCCCCAGCTTGATCAGTGTCTGCGGCTTCAGGTTCCCCAATGGAATGTTGTCGGCTCCGCCGATCGACAGGGCAATGGTCTTGTACCCGTACAGGTTTGCCGATACAGCATCGTATGCGGGCGACAAGCGCAAGCCGGTATCGGTATGGAACATGGCAAAGTTCTTCAGATGCATGTCGGTATTGCCGAGCAGGAGTCCGGCCAGAATCCGCAGGTAGAGCCTGTAGATTTCAGCGGGCAAGCAACCCGGTGTCTCGCGGATAAAATCCGCCATGCGTTTGTGGCTTCCGCCATATTTGGCGTCGGAAGGGTACCCCAGCAGCTGGTTAAACTCCTCGAAATGGATCCGTTGCCCGTCCGCCGTCCGGTCAAACCGCGTGATGATGAGCGCCTGCTCGGTCAAGCCCTCTATGGTTCCCATGTGCAGATCAACAATCTTGTCATCGGGTAGCAGCGCCTTGAGCGCCATCGTCGTCAGGTATTCATTAGCGGTCAGATCCTCATGACGCGGCGATGGAAACTTTCCGATATGCGTGCTCAATTCGCGCGCGCGCGCCGGACGGAATGTTCCATCCTGCTCGATCAGGGCCAGCTTGGGCTGGATACCCGAGAGCGAGGCCCGCCCGGCCATGACCGCCATGTCCATAGGATTGTCGGGTTTGATGATGCCGCGCTCCTGCGGTTCCGGATCGATCACGGAGACGGCGCCCGCGCAGTCCTGACCGAAGGCCAGCAGCAGTTCAAATCGCGAGGCTCGGCGCTTGGCCAGCAGGCGCGTCTGTGCTTCTTCCAGCCAGCCTTCGGCGACCAGATTGTCAAAGAATGGCGGCAGGCCGGACTCCGAGAGGAATGGCGCTGCCTGAAGAGGAAGGGTATGGGCTATGGACGGCTGACCTGATGACAGGTAGCTGTCATGGTAAGTAAAGGACGTCCGGTCCCCCGGTTCCTGGCGCAGGGTGCCGGCGAAGTGATCCTTATAATAGATATGTCCCCACAGTAAGTGAGCCATGGTAAATTATAACTTACCATACGTACGATAGATTTAAAATGGTAAATAGTAGTTTACCTTTATTTACATCTAATGGCTCTGGTCAATTATGATTGACCACCTGGAGACCATAGGAAAACAGCTACCAATCGACATGACCACGTCGTCGGTCATAGTCGGGCGCGCGGCGATACGTCTCTGTGAGTTTCTCTCTCTGGGGTCATGCCGAGATATCCGAATATTCGATCACATCTCACGAGGTAGGAGTCCACGGTGATGCGGACCGCGATGTGACCGTGAAGAACTAATTCAAGGCTGCTGCGAATTCTCGATACAGGTTCATCGTGGATCTCTTTTCATCTGGCGAAGGGACGCCCCCGGCGAAAAGGCCGAAGGCGTCCGATGTCCGGTTAGTTCCCGGCCCGCTCCGTGATCCACACTTTCGCGTGGCCGAGGACGACCGTGACCGCTTCCAGATCGTTCAGGCTGAACGAGTCGGAGCGCTTGCACCCATCCGCCGTCTTATAGGAGCGGGTGATGGTCACGTTGTAGAACGCGCCCTTCTCCCCCTCGTTTTTCCAAATGCTCGCGGTAATGCTGCTGCATGTGAATTTCTCGACCGGCTGAGGTTTGAGTGGTTGATCGTGAGGTGCCATTGACTGTCTCCTTTGGTGTGAGTTGACGTGCTGACCTCTCACCAGGCGTGGAGGTCACACAGCGACGACAAAGGAGACAGAGAGGACGAGGCCACCTGGCGGACCGACGGGCGCACAGCGGAGGAATGACAGCAAGGCTGGCGTGATCGACACAGCCAGACGGGGAAAAGCCAGGGCCGAGGATCGACCCGCACAGGCACCACACGTCACAACACCGATGCCGGTCTTCGTGTGTCAGCAGCCCTACGAACGAATCGCGGCTACGTGGGAAAGAAAGGGGATCCTCCTCGTCACTCGCTTGTCCAAGTAGTAGCATATATGCTATGTTGCATCGTAGGGTATATGGCGAACTCATCCAGCAGGTTGGTCTATGACGGTGCGATCCTACGCATCGAGTTCTACGTGGCTCCGAACGGAGTTGCACCGGCGGAAGTGTGGCTTGAACAGCTATCCCGAGGGAATCAGCAGAAATTTGCAGCGCTCTTCGTGCGGATGGGAGATACGGGGAAAATTTGGAACGAACGCAAGTTCAAACATTTGACCGAAACGGATCAGATTTTCGAGTTTAAAGTCGACGCCGACCGTATCCTGTGCTTCTTCTTCATCGGTCGGCGACTCATTTTGACGCATGGGTTTCGGAAGAGCGGTGACAAGACACCCACAAGGGAAATCGAACGCGCTGAATCCTATAAGCAAGACTTTGAAGGGAGAGTGAAACATGAAACGTAGGGTTGCGAAAACGGGCAAGGGGTGGGTGGACAAGAAGCTTGCGGATTCACAATTTCGTAAGGGATTTGAAGAGGAAGCGCAGAAGCTGGCTATCGGGGAGCAATTGTCTCGGTTACGGCAAGAAGCGGGATTGACCCAAGCCCAGCTGGCCAAATGCATCGGCAGCACCGCCTCCGCCATCAGCCGCTATGAAAACGCGGACTACGATCGCTATGAGCTTCGGACCCTTCAGAAGATCGTTCGCGCCTGCGGTGGCCACCTCGATATCACCATGGAACCCGGACCGAAGACGCATCGAGCGGCCTAGCCAAGGCGACGCTGAAAAAGACGGAGGTGTGCCAGTTGAGCCGTGCTCAGATGGTTGTGTCGCCAGGTGCGATTGGAGAAGGGCTCGATGTAGTCGTCGATCGCGACACGATTGAATTGAGTCGAATGAGGTGCTGCATGCGGGAGGATGTCGAATGCCCCGCGCGGGGCGGTTGAGTACACACGGATGAGGATGGAGGTGGACCGTGCGGTCTCGTCAGATCTGGCGCGATCCTCTGTGAGAAGTGTCCGCTCCTATCCCACCACGCAATCCGCCTTGACACCCTTGTCGCATCTCGCTACAACCATCGCTCACCGTGTATACGGAAAGGAGCCTTCCATGGGAAAACCCCTCACCAAGTCACAGATCGCCGAGCACCTCGCTGAGAAATCTGGGCTCACCAAAAAAGCGATGGTGGAGTTTCTCGACGAGCTCGCTGCCCTGGCCTACCGCGAGGCGAAAAACGTCTTTACCGTCCCTGGTCTCGGAAAACTCAAGCTCGCCAACCGCAAGGCGCGCATCGGCCGCAATCCTCAAACGGGCAAAGAAATCAAGATTCCTGCGAAACGCGTGGTCAAATTCAGAGTCGCCAAGGCCGCGAAAGACGCCATCCTCGGAAAGAAATAACGCCCGTCATTGGGTGGGCCCACAACCGGGGGACCCACTGCGAGCACAACCAAGAGACCACATCAACCAGACGTGACTGAACAGACCGCTTCGCAGGAAGTCAGCGCTGGGTCTCAACGCGCGATCACGGCGTCGATGTTGTATAGCCTTGTGACCTGTCCGCATCGGGTCACCATGGATGTGTATGCGGATCCTGCTCAACGCGATCCCGTGAATCCCTTCGTGGAACTGCTGTGGGAGCGTGGCTCAAGTGTGGAGCGTGAACGCATGGCCGCCCTTGATATTCCGTTCGTGGATCTCCACACGTTCACCACGAGAGAGAAAGCTCACAAGACGCGTGACGCCATGGCCGCCGGCGCACCACTCATCTATGGCGGCCGTATTGAGGCCGATGATCTCCTTGGCGAGCCTGATCTCTTGCGTAAGGAAGGAACTGGCTATGTGCCAGGCGACATCAAATCCGGAGCTGGGGAGGAAGGGGGCGATGATGAGGGCGACGACCGCCGTCTCAAGAAAACCTATGCCGTCCAGCTGGCGCTGTACATGGATATTCTCGAACGCATGGGCCTTTCCGCAGGACGCCGTGGGTTCATCTGGGATGTGCATGGTGCGGAAGTCACCTACGACATGAGCGTGCCGCGCGGCGTGCGGAACACGGAAACGTGGTGGGACTTCTACGCGGCACAATTGGCGACCGCGCGCGACATTATGACCAGGACACATGACACCTTGCCCGCCTATGCGTCAGGGACCTGCAAGCTCTGTCACTGGTACAGCTGCTGCTTTCAAGCCGTGAAGGCGGCTGATGATCTGACACTCATCTCTGAGCTTGGACGGGCGAAACGTGATGTTATGTGTGGCCATATCACGACCGTGGCAGAACTGGCAACCATCAATCCTGGGGTGTACACCAAAGGCAAGAAAACCGTTTTTACCGGGATTGGCCCTGATACGTTGGCAAAGTTCCATGAACGGGCGAAGCTCTTAAGTAGCCAGAATCCCAGGCCCTATCTGAAGGCACCGATCACATTGCCGACGCATGAGTTGGAAGTGTTCTTCGACATTGAAGTCGATCCGATGCGGGACGTGTGCTACCTACACGGCTTCATCGAGCGCCGTGGCCGCGACAACCGCACTGAGAAATTCATCGGCTATTTCACGTCAGACACTACCCCAGCAGCCGAGGAAGCCGCATTCGCCCAGGCCATGGACTACATGCGCCGCGCCCAGCCGTGTGCCATCTTTTACTACTCTAAATACGAGCGAACGATGTATCGGAAGCTGCAGACAAAATATCCTAATGTGTGCAGCGCGGACGACATTGAAGCGCTGTTCGAACCGACCAACACCATCGATCTGTATACCGATGTCGTCAGACCTCATACCGAATGGCCGACCCATGATCTCTCCATCAAGACGCTGGCCAAGTATCTGGGCTTTCACTGGCGGGACACACACCCATCCGGCGCGGCCTCGATCCAGTGGTTTGACGAGTGGGTCAAAACGGGTTCGCCTGAGACGAAGCAACGGATCCTCGACTACAACGAGGATGACTGCCGTGCGACGCGGGTGCTCTTAGATGGCATTAGGGATCTGGCATGAGGAACCGCGCCTGTGAGGGCTGGGCTCCTCATCGAAACGAGAAATGCTCTAATTACGATTCGTCGTCGTCATCGTCATCAGGTTCGTCATCTTCAGCGTCGACGGCCATCGCATCCACATACTCCCGCCTGACATTGCGAAGTGAGCGGCGTGTTGCCTGATCCACCAGAAAGAACCACCATCCGTTTGTCGCCTTGCCGGTAATGTCCGTGGCAGCTTTGGAAGGACTTTCAAACAGCACGCCATCGACTTCGACGCTGCCATCCGGCAGAAGCGTCGCTAGACGATCGATGAACTTCTTACGACGGGGGAAGAGAAGGGTTCCCGGGGTGAGCACGCCGCCGTTAATAAGATCTGCGAGGCGTACCTTCTTGCGGGCGCGCGGTCTGTCCGGCTGGTAACCGGAACGGTGATTGGGCGGAACAGGCCAGATGGAGATAATGATTTCAGCCATTTGCCGCGTGCGGGTTCTGATGGCCTCGTCGGTCCACTGGGTAGGAGAGGCTTTTACAATGTCGCGGTTCAAGAGCAGGACATCGTGCTCTTCGAGTCCGGCACGTTTCCCCGGCGTTCCGATCCAGGGAGCGTGAGATACTTTTGAGTTCAGCTTGCGCGTCAGCAAGGTAAGGTTCCCGATCGTGTGTATGAGGCGCTCGCGCTCAGCTTCATCTGTGCCCGAGTTGTCCAGCGGCCAATGCGCCTGCCATTTTCGGGGCATTATATGTTCTATGGTGAATTTCCCTCGCGGGACACGTTCATCGCCAAGCCCGGAGCTGTCGCCTTTCCACCCGCGGAGGTAATCTTCAATGGCTTCAAGCACCATGCGGAGTCGGCCACGGCCTAGACGACGATAGGCAAGCAAGTCTGCGAGTTCATTGCGTAACTCTGCATCGTCGGGCCAATAGCGGCTGCCGCTGGATTGGCCGGCTAGATATGTTTCAATGATATCGCCGGCTGTGAGCCGGTCTGACTGCCGCAGCAGCGCGATAAGTTCGGCGACGACCTGATTGTAGTTTTTTGTCGTCGCACGGACGAGCATCCGGCGAACCATCCAGCTTTCCACAACATTCAGGGCTGTGGTGAGTTGCGCTTCAGGAATCTTCGGCAGCTCGGGATCAAGAAGGCAGAGAACGAGAGGTTTGATGACTTCGCTCTCCAGCACACTTGTGCGGTACCCAAAGAGGCCGAGATGATCGATAGGACCGGTATACGTGGCGGCAGCGCCGATGAAATTACGGTAGACGCGGGAAGCATGATGGACTTGCGCGATAAGGTTCGGCATCGGCAGACCTGACTCATGATCGGCAAACCGCTTGAATCTGTCGAAGACTTCGCGGGCGACGACCTCTTGCCCTGTGCGGGCGATCAGCCAGTGATTGAGAAAGATGGAAGAACGGGGATAGAGAAAACGGCCGACGCTGATCTCGGCTTCCCAAAATCCGGTTTCAAATTCCTTCCAGTATTTCTGGTAGGCGTCCTCTACATCGGTACCTTTCTCAAGAAGGCGCTGAAAAATAAAATTCTTGATCAGATCGGCTGCTGTCAGCTGGGCGCCGCGGGCATTGAGTGTTTCGAAGATTTCTTGCGCGTTCTCATCAATGGTGAGGTCGATTACTACCATCTGAAGCAGCTCGCGCACAGTGGTATCGAGTGCGGCGGCGCGCGACGCAACGGCCTCGGGCCCCTGCCGGCCAAGCCATTCGCGGGCTTGTTCGCTGAAGTAGCGGTGTGCTTCCGTCATGCGCTCATCGCGGTAGTCGATCGTATCGTAATCGATGGGAGGGGTCGCGCCCATCACAGCATGAAATGCGGGGCGGTCACGGTTTGTGGGCCACACTTTGAAGCGATCTTCCGGACGGGAACAGAAATGCTCGCCATTGACCACAAGCGGTTCAATGCGCTTGGCCGGGGCGATCGCGTTGACGGCAAGAAGTTCGGCGTGGAGAGCATCAAGAAGCAGCTGCAATGTGGTGAGCCGTTGCTGGCCATCAATGATGGTGCGTTCCTGCATCTGGCCCGTCTGTTTTTGAACCTGTTGAAGGACAACGGCCCCAAGGAAGTGCGGGTGGTGCTTGTCGGCAGGTCTGGAAAGAAGTCTATCGGCAACGCGAGCGACGTCATTCCATAACGGTTCCCATTGATTTTCTTCATTCCAGACGTAGGGGCGCTGAAAGAGCGGTACAACAAGCCGTTGAGGCTGCATGAAGACCAACTGAGGCGTCCGAACCTGAGTTTCCATGACGGGGCAATATCCTTTTCCCAGGGCCTGAGGAGAGGCTGGCAGATATTGTAGCGGTAATACGTGGTTTGGAAAAGTGATTGCTTGAACGGGTGCATCAGCGATTGGCGGCATGTCATGCCGCCTCCTCCCGCTGTGCCGGCTATTGCCGATGCAGGAAGTCGGCGGCGCGTTGGGCATGGGCGGCTGCCCGGAAGATCGCCCGCTTGTCGTTCTTCAGGACGGCGAGCCAGTGCGAGATGTAGGACGCGTGATCCTCGCGGGGCGTTAATGACAGTTCGAGGTCGGCGCACAGGAAGGCCGCGCCCAGCTCGGCCACGAGTTCTTCTTCGGCATAGCCTTCGTCGCCCCATTTCTTGCGCCCGAATTCACGGGCCAGGCGGGACGGGTGCTTCGTCCAGTGCGTGGATTCATGGGCCAGGGTCGCGTAGTAGCTGCCGGCGCTGTCGAAGGCCTCGAAGGGCGGCATCTGGATATAGTCCGGCTCCTGCGCGTAAAAGGCGCGGCTGCCGCCATGGCGGATGTCGGCGCGCAGGCGGGCAAAGAAGGATTCCGCGTGCTCGATCCGCTGCTCGGGACTGAAGCGCGGTTCCGGCTTGGCGTAGTAATGAGCGGGCAGGCCCTCGATCTGCTCGACGTTGAACACGGTGTAGCCCTTCATGAAGTGGATTTCACGGTCGATCTCCTCGCCGGTCGCACCATCGGTTTCCTTGCGCGTGATGGAATTGGCATAAACAACGAGGGAGCCTTTCTCGCCTTTGCGCACATGCGCCTTCAGCTCCAGGGCTTGTTTAAACGTCATCCAGATGGGAGCCGCAAAGCCCTCGGCCATGGCTGCGCTCCAGAGCATCAGGGTATTGATGCCGGAGTAGGGCGCGCCGTTGTGCCGCAAGGGCCGCGTGATCTTTCCCACCGCATGCTCGGCGCTCCACGGTTGCGCCCAGGTCCGGACGCCCTGCTCAAGATCGGCCACGATCCAGTCGGTGACACGGGTATACACGTCCTGCCGCGTGATCCCGTCGTTGTGATGGTTGCCGGTGCTGGTGTTCATGATCTCCTCCTTTTCGATGTTGATGTTGGCTCTCTCACGAGAGATGGAGAGCCAACTCAACCCGGCAGGAGGAAAGGAGGACGGCGCGAGCGGGGCGGCGGGCGTGCCGGAGGGGCGGATTGCACAGGGACAACCGTGACAGAGTCGCTTTTGCTCTGGCGCGACCTGTGCGGTCCCGCAGGCTGGTGAAGCCCGCCCGCCCGGCTGCGCATGAATGCCTGCAACGGCTATTCAGCAAAGCACCAGGTAACGACCGGCGATCCTGGGTGTGTAAAGGTAATTGCAGCCGATAAAAGAGAGTGGATTATAGAAATATGGCTTTTACTCAAAAAGCATGTGCTCTTGATAAATAAAGTGGTGTAATGTGGTGCACGATTTGAGAGGGGACGCTGGAATGTCAAAGGCAAAGAACAGAAAGAAAACCCACATTAAGGCACGAGAAACCGGTGCGATGCGCGCATCTGTGAGCTTCCCGCGCAGTATCTACGGGAGTCTTGGAGCAATCGCACGAAGAAAGAAAGTATCGCTGGCGTGGGTCGTAAGAGATGCTGCGGAAAAATACGTCGCCGAAGAAGAAGGGAATGATCAAACGCAGGAGCACTCTTCTGACAGAACGGTACGGCGTACCGTAATACATTCTCGCGAAGCCTCATGAAACTTATTAAGAATATGGGTGGTGAGCGGGTCATTGCCGAACTGCGGGAGGTCCTGAGGCCTACCTCTTCCCTTGACGTAGCCTCTCCCGCATTTTCGCTTTTCGCGTATGCAGAGCTGCGCGATGTACTGGAAAAGCTCGACACTTGCCGCATGGTAATCCCAACCGCGGATGGGCATGATTTGGGGCTGACCGGGTCAGAGACGGACCGTGCGTTTCGGAATCGTCTCCAATTGAGATGGCTCGCACGTGAATGTGCGACATGGGTCACGAAGATAGTGGAGCTGCGCGGTGCTACAGCCATGTTGCCGCAATCCATTCTCATCGCAGGCAAGCCTGATTCAGAGGGGCATAGGGTCATCACAGGGAACTGTGCTTTTACAACGGAGGGCCTGGGCATCACTCCGGGCAATCAATTCAGTCTCATCCAGTGCTCAGAAAAACCCGAAGAATCAGGAATTCTCGGGTCGTGGTTCACCAACCTGTGGAACAGTCTCCCGCCTTCTGAAGAACAGAAAACTGCGTTCCTTTTGCGGCTCCATGAACTGGCCGAGGCGAAGCCGCCGTCCGTGATCTACTACCTGACTCTCTACCAGATCTTCAAAGACCTTGGCGACGAGCTGGATGAGGAACGAATCATCAAATCTGCGACGGGGATCCGCAACACGACTGTCTGGAAGAAGCTTTACAAGTTCCAGCGGGATGGAGTCATAGGGGCTATCGATAAGCTGGAACGGTTAGGGGGTTGCATCATTGCCGACAGTGTCGGTCTGGGCAAGACATTTGAGGCACTTGCCATCATCAAGTACTACGAGCTCCGAAATGATCGCGTGTTGGTGCTGGCTCCGAAGCGCCTTCGCGATAACTGGACACTTTATAAGGCCAACGACCGACGGAACTTCCTCGCCTCTGACCGCTTCAATTACGATGTGCTGAACCACACCGATCTTTCCCGCGATGGGGGAACCTCCGGTGATATCGATCTTTCACATGTGAATTGGGGAAACTACGACCTCGTAGTCATCGACGAATCGCATAACTTCCGGAATAAGTCCACGCATAACACGCGGGAAACCCGGTACGACCGGCTCATGCGGCGCATCATCAAAGAGGGCGTGAAGACAAGAGTTCTCATGCTTTCCGCAACGCCCGTAAATAACCGTCTTGCCGATCTCAAGAACCAGATCGCCTTTGTGACAGAAGGTGATGATACAGCGCTCGATGCCCATGGCATTTCCAGCATCGAGACTACGGTGCGGCAGGCACAGCTTCAATTCAACCGGTGGCTTGCATTGGAGGATGCCGAACGAAAGCCGGCGCATCTCCTTGAAATGCTCGGCTTCGATTATTTCAAACTGCTCGATCTATTAACTATCGCCCGATCCCGCAAGCATGTCGAGAAATACTATGGGACCAAGGAAACAGGCCGCTTTCCTGAGCGACTCAAACCTATCAACATCAAGCCGGATGTAGACCTTGCAGGGGAATTCCGTTCCATCCGTGACATCAACAATGAAATCCGACGCCTCACTCTGGCTGCCTATGCACCGTTGCGCTACGTGCTCCCACACAAGCAGGCGGCCTATGATTCGAAATACAGCACCCAGATCCGCGGCGGAGAGAGTTTCTTCCGTCAGGTGGACCGGGAAGAAAGCCTTGTACACCTGCTTCGGGTGAACGTTCTGAAGCGCATGGAGAGTGCAGTTACCTCTTTCGCCCTCACGATCAAACGGCAGCTCGCCGATGTCGAGGCTACTCTGAAAAAGATCGAGGCTCATGCGGAAGAGGTGGAGGAAATTGACATCGACGACGTGGATGTGGATGACCCGGCATTCGAGAGTTTGCTTGTGGGCCGCAAGGTGAAGGTATTGCTGCAGGACGTGGACCGTATCCGCTGGCAACAGGATCTCATTGAAGACCGCAATCGGCTTGCGACACTTCTTTCCGCCGCAAAACAGGTGGGTGCGGCGCGTGATGCGAAGCTCCGGGCACTCCGGGAGGTCATTGAGCATAAGTGCCGGCAGCAGACCAACGGCGGAAACCGGAAAGTCATCGTCTTCACTGCGTTTGCAGATACCGCCCGGTATCTCTATCAAGAGCTGTCCGGATGGGCGCAGAAGGAACTTGGTCTGCATTCGGCATTTGTAAGCGGTGCGGGCCATAATGAAACGACGTTGCCGAATCTCCGCAAAGACTTCACGAGCATCTTGACGGCATTTTCACCACGCTCCAAAGAGCGGCCAGAGGATCTTTCCGCCGAAGGTGAAATCGATCTCCTCATCGCCACCGACTGTATCAGCGAGGGCCAGAACCTGCAGGACTGCGACACCGTCATAAATTACGACATCCACTGGAACCCGGTGCGGATCATCCAGCGGTTCGGACGAATCGACCGGATCGGGTCGGTGAACGAGCGTATCCAGCTCATCAACTTCTGGCCAAACATGGAGCTGGAAGAATACATCAACCTCGAACAGCGTGTTAGTGGACGCATGGTTCTGCTCGATATTTCAGCAACGGGTGAAGAGAACATCATCGAGCATCAATCGGGCGACCAGATGAATGACTTGGAATATCGCCGCAAGCAGCTCCTTAAGCTCCAGGATGCCGTCATCGATCTTGAAGACTTAAGCAGCGGTGTTTCAATTGCTGACCTAACGCTGAACGACTTCCGGGTCGATTTAGCGGGTCATCTTAAGGAGCATGCGGAACAACTGGAGCGCTTGCCGTTCGGAACATTTGCTGTAACAAGCGCTCAGAACAGCGATGAATCCGCACTTGCATCAGGGGTCATCTTTTGTCTTCGCGCCGTAGGTGAAGCGGCGCTCAAGGCCATGGAACCTGGGTACCCGCTCGCGCCGCACTACGTCGTGCATGTAAGCGACGATGGCGCCGTCCTGTTGCCCTTTACCCAGGCCAAGCAGGTGCTTGATCGCCTGAAGCGGCTTTGCATCGGTAGGGACCTTCCCGATGCAGAAGCTTGTGATCGTTTTGACAAAATGACCAAAGGCGGCAGGGATATGAGCGGCTACCAGGAGCTGCTCAGCAAGGCCGTTTCCTCCATTGTCGGCAAGAAAGAAGAACGCGCCGTTGCCAGTCTGTTTACACCGGGCGGCACTCACGCGATGAAGGGCGAGTTTTATGGCATTAACGACTTCGAGGTCGTGGCCTTCCTCGTTGTACTACCAGCAGAGAGCCCGGAATGACCTTTAATCCTGTCATTGATGCCCTGGCCCTTCCTCCGGACGCCCGCATTGATCAGCGCGTGCCTAAGACGCTTCTGACCGAACATGGCGCACCTACTGCGGCTGACAAGCGGCAAATCAAGGACGGGATCGAGGAATTGCTGTGGGTGGCCGCGCTGAAGCCTACCAACATTGCAGTCCCAGCCTTCAAGGACAGTGTGCGGGAGTATATGGAGATCGCTGTGCTTACCGCCGTGCTGCGCGCCGGCGCACAGACGGCACGTCTGATTGAGCTGATTCATCGAGCCATACCGTATCCAGTCGTGCTCTGGACCGAGCAGGTGGGATCAGTCAGCCTGTCGCTTGCACATAAACGATGGTCGCAAGGTGAGGGTGGAGCAGTAGTCATTGAGGAAGTCCGTAAAACAGCGCCGTTTAACCAAGTGAACCCCACGGCGGAAGAAGCTTTGTTCCTTTCCAGCCTCAGCGTCTCAAGCATGCCAAATCGTGATTTGTTTGCACTATATCAGGGCTGGCTGGATCGGATAACTGCGTTTGATGCGGCGCGGATCACAGGTCAATTTTTACCGCCCGATACGGATGGTCGCGCTCAGGAGCTGCGCGAAAGTCTCAACGCGCGCGCGCGACTCCAGCGCGATCTGGCCGCCCTGCGTTCCCAGGCAGAAAAGGAAAAGCAGCTTAGCCGGCGCGTCCAACTAAACCTTGAAATCAAACGGCTGGAAGCTAAAGTAGCCGCGACAGAGCAAACCCTGTGAGGGATAACGAGATGAAGAAATTGACCGCCGAAGATATGGAAACGAAATCGCCAGACCCTGTCGCAGATAATATCGAACGGCTCAAAGTCCTGTTCCCCGAAGCCTTTACCGAAAGCAAAATTGATTTCGAGGTTTTAAAGCAACTCCTCGGCGGTGCCGTTGATGAAAAAGAAGAAAAATATGGGCTGAACTGGCACGGCAAGCGCCGCGCGCGACAGCTCGCACTCACTCCCTCATCCGGGACGTTGAGACCATGTCCGGAGGATAGCTTGAATTGGGACACCACGCAAAACCTTATGATTGAGGGCGACAACCTGGAAGTTCTAAAGCTACTCAAGAAAAGCTATGCCGGGAAGGTGAAGCTTATCTATATAGATCCTCCCTACAACAGCGGCAAGGACTTCGTGTACCCCGATAACTTCCAGGACTCCATCCAAAACTATCTGGAACTTACGGGCCAGACGGACAAGGGCGGCAAGAAGCTCTTCTCCAACACTGAGGCTTCTGGTCGCTTCCACACCGATTGGCTCAACATGATGTATCCACGGCTCAAGCTGGCACGGAATCTACTGCGAGATGATGGAGTGATATTCATCAGCATTGATGACGCTGAAGTTGCTCATCTTAGGATCGTTTGTGACGATGTCTTTGGCGCAGAAAACTTCGTTGCTGAAATAGTCTGGGAGGGAGCCAATAAGAATGATGCTAAGCAGATTGGCATCGTTCATGAATATGTTGTCGTTTATTCACGCAATCGTGATGTTGTGCCGCGCGAGTGGTCCTTGAAGAAGGAGGGAGTGGAACCAGTGCTTGCGGAGGTGGCTCGTCTTAAATCAATTCATGGAAAGAATTTTGAAACCGCGTCTTCTGAGCTTGCAGGATGGTTTCGTTCGATGAAGGCCACTCCCTCTTTCGGACTTCGGCGCTTTCGGTATATTGATGACCGTGGAGCCTACAAGGAGGATGACCCAACTGCACCAGGCGGCCGAAGATTTGACCTTAAGAACCCGAAGACTGGAGAAGTAATTCCACTTCGCAAGAATCGGGGGTGGGGATTTGATCAAACCGAGTTTGATCGGCTTGTAGGTGAAGGACGCATTTCGTTCATTACGGAGAACAGTGTTATGGTTCGAAGGTATCTGCATGAAACGGATAGCATTACACCTCCTAGCGTATTCTATCAGCCAGCGCGGTCAGCGTCGGAGCGCCTTTCTGGCCTAATGGAGGCGCCAGTTTTCGACTTCCCCAAAGACGAGGAGATTTTAGGCAAGTTTATCGAAATGGCTACGAGTGGTGGCCCAGGGGACGATTCTATCATTGTAGACTTTTTTGCAGGATCTGGAACTGCCGGTCACGCAGTTCTCCAAAGTAATTCATCAGACAACGGAAACCGACGTTACATTGTCGTTCAGCTTCCCGAGCCACTCGATCCCGAAAACAGCGATCAACGAGGCGCGGCTCTTTACTGCGACAAACTTGGCAAGCCTCGCACCATTGCGGAGTTGACCAAAGAGCGCCTGCGGCGTGCAGCCAAGAAGATCAAGAATGAGAATCCGACGTTCGCAGGCGACCTCGGATTCCGCGTCTTTAAACTGGATTCCAGCAACATCCGGGCCTGGGAACCAGACCGCGACGACCTGCCGAAGACGCTGGAAGAATCCGCTGAGCACCTAAAGAAGGGCCGCAGCGAAAAGGACATTCTGTTTGAATTATTGCTGAAGCTCGGTCTCGACCTGACAGTACCGATCGAACAAAAGACAATTGCCAGCAAAACTGTCCATAGCATCGGCGCTGGCACGCTCATGGTGTGTCTCGCTGACAAGATCAGCACAAACGAAGTGGAGCCGCTCGCTCTAGGCATTATTGCGTGGCATAAACAGCAGACTCCCGTCGGCGAGACAACGATTGTATTTCGTGACAGTGGTTTTTCCGATGACGTGAACAAGACTAATCTCACCGCCATTCTGCAGCAGCATGGCCTGGACAACGTTCGCAGTCTGTAAGTGAAAAGAGAATGAAGCTTCACTTTGAACCAGATCTGGATTATCAACACACCGCCATTGAATCGGTGTGCGGCCTGTTCCGAGGACAAGAGATCTGCCGGTCTGAATTTACAGTTACTCGTGATGTGCTATCAGAGCAACAGACAATGGCATTTGCTCAAAATGACCTTGGGATCGGGAACCGCCTCCACCTGTTGGACGATGAGATCCTGGGAAACCTCTGCAACATCCAGCTCCGCAACGGGTTGAAACCATCATCCTCCTTGGCCTCCGGTGACTTCACCGTAGAAATGGAGACGGGTACAGGAAAAACCTATGTCTATCTGCGGACCATTTTTGAACTGAACCGGCGTTACGGCTTCACAAAGTTCGTGATCGTGGTCCCCTCCGTGGCGATCAAAGAGGGCGTGTACAAGATGCTTCAGATGACCGAAGAGCACTTCCGCGCACTCTATGCCAATATCCCATTCGACTTCTTTCTGTATGACTCCAGCAAGCTTGGCCAGGTTCGCAATTTCGCCACCAGCCCTCACATCCAGATCATGGTGGTGACCGTGGGTGCTATTAACAAGAAGGACGTGAACAACCTTTATAAGGACAGCGAAAAGACGGGCGGAGAAAAGCCCATTGACCTCATCAAGGCTACCCAGCCCATCCTGATCGTAGACGAGCCGCAGAGTGTGGACGGTGGCTTGGAAGGGCGCGGTAAGGAAGCGCTTGGCGCAATGAATCCGCTTTGCACGCTGCGCTATTCAGCCACACATGCCGACAAGCATCATATGCTCTATCGTCTGGACGCTGTTGACGCCTATGAGCGCAAACTGGTGAAGCAAATTGAAGTGGCCTCCCTTGAAGTGCAGGGCGGGCACAATAAGGGTTACGTGAGGCTTGTTTCGACGAGCAACAAGAAGGGGAGGTTCACTGCCAAGGTCGAACTGGACGTGCAGCGTGGCACTAGCGTGAGCCGAGAGATTGTGACGGTGCAGCCTGGCGATGATCTTGAACAAGTGACAACGCGGGCGGTGTATGCCGACTACCTTGTGCAGAATATCGGCTGTAAAGTCGGCGAAGAGTATCTGGAGCTGAGCAATCAAGAAAGGTCTTTGCGGACAGGTGAAGCTATAGGGGATGTGGATGGCGATGCGCTTAAGTGTCTCATGATCCGCCGTACGATCGAAGAGCATCTCGACAAGGAACTTCGCTTTCGGCCGCAGGGAATTAAGGTGCTGAGCCTGTTCTTTATCGATGCCGTTGAGCACTACCGCAGTTACAGCGCTGACGGAGGGCAAATTAAGGGTAAGTATGCCCTTATGTTTGAGCAAGAATACCGGAAGGTCGCCGCAAGGCCAAAGTATCATACTCTCTTTAACGATGTGGATCTGCAAAGTGACGCTACTGAAGTCCATGACGGCTATTTCTCAATAGATAAAAAGGGCGCGTGGACGGACACAGCAGAGAATAACCAGAGCAACCGCGACAATGCAGAACGCGCCTATAACCTGATCATGAAGGACAAGGAGAAGCTGCTGAGTTTTGAGACCAAGCTGAAGTTTATTTTTTCACATTCCGCCTTGCGTGAAGGATGGGATAACCCGAACGTCTTTCAGATATGTGCGATTCGCGAGATCGGGAGTGACCGGGAGCGTCGTCAGACCATAGGCCGCGGCCTGAGGCTGTGTGTGAATCAGGATGGTCAACGCCTTCGAGGTTTCGATATCAACACACTGACAGTCATAGCAACAGAAGGCTATGAACATTTTGCTGAAAATCTTCAGAAGGAAATCGAGGCGGACACCGGCATCCGGTTCGGCATCGTTGAGAAGCACCAGTTTGCAGTCATCCCGGTGACGGACGAATCTGGCAGAACCACATCGCTAGGCATTGCACAGTCGGAAACGATCTGGAACCACCTAAAGGAAGCTGGATACGTAGACGCGAAGGGCAAGGTACAGGATCATTTACTCACAAGTCAGTAATATAGGCGACACTTGGGTGCTTAAAGAAGGATCGTACCAGAGCCGGACGACGACCGATCTCCGTCAGCTGCTGCGTCACCTGGGCTTCGAGCGTCTCACCCTTCCGAAGCGGACGCCGGGCCGTCCCCGTCCGTTTTGCATAACTCCACACCAGCTCATCCGGGTTCAGGTCTGGGGCATAGCCGGGCAGTACATGCAGCGTCAGCTTGCCCTCGAGTACGGCCACATACTGCGTGACCGCTTTCGTCTTGTGCGCCGGCAAGCCATCGAGGATCAGATGCAGCGGTTTGCGACGGCCTCGCAGCATCCGGCGCAAGAGGGTCACAAACCGCTCCCCCGTCAACCCGCCAGGATAGGTCGCGAACCAGAAGGCCCCTTTGGTCGTGATCGCGGAGGCGGCGCTGATTCGCTGACGCTGCCCAGGGACCTTGACGACTGGGGTCTGGCCCTTGGCCCCCCAGGTGGCGCCGTGGACGGTATCGGCCCGAAACCCTGACTCGTCCCAGAAATAGATCTCGGCCTGCTCCCGCTTGGCCTGACGGACGATCGCGGGATACGTCGTGCGTTGCCACCGCGCAATGGCGGCGGGATCGCGCTGGTAGGCCCGCTGTAACGGCTTCTGCGGCGTGAGCCCCTGACGAGCCAACAGTGCGCCGATCGACGCCAGGCTGAGGCGTACGCCGAACCGCTGGGCGATCAAGTCGCGCACAATCTGGCGCGTCCATAACCCAAAATCAAATCCGTACTGCGTCGGATTCTTCCCGTTGATCCAGCGAAAGACCTGTCGTTCCTGCGCCGCTGTCAGTGTGCGGGGACGCCCGGTGGCCGGGCGCGACGCGAGCGCCGTCAGGCGTTGGCCACGCCCGCGAGTCGTCTTGAGCCATCGGTAAATAGTGCAGCGATGAAACCCATAGCTCGCGATCACTACGCTCGGTCGTTCCCCCTCGCGGACCCGCGTGACGGCCATCGTGCGAATCGTCTCCAGCGTCCGGTGATCGAGGCTGCGGCCATCGCGAGTCATTGTGCGACAGAGTCTCGCACATTCCACAACTGTTGTCTATCTTACTGACCGGTGAGTAAGGAAAGCTCTCAAGGAAGGCACTCTGGAGCTTCCGGATCCATTTAAGGCTCACCTCCAGCAGGTGAAAGACGTACTGCGAAAACTTTCCGGGCGACTCGATATTAAGAATGCGGACGACAGAAAACCTATCAGAACCCGGCAGGCAGTTTTACACAGCGAGGAGTTCCAGGCACTTTGGAGTCGTATAAAGCACAAGACCACTTATCGTGTGCAGTTTGATAATGAGAAGCTGATTAACGAGTGTGCCACGGCGATCGGTGAATGCCCATCTATTAGCAAGACCCGCGTCCAGATACGCAAAGCGGACCTCGCCATTGGGCGGGGAGGGGTGTCCTCGGAAGAAACGGCCGCCGGCGCTCCCATCATCCTCGAAGAAACGGACATTGAACTGCCAGACCTGCTGACCGATTTGCAGGACAAGACGCAGCTAACGCGCCGCAGCCTTGTGCGCATTTTGATCGCTAGCGGCCGGCTCGATGACTTTAAGCGCAATCCGCAGCAGTTCATTGAATTGGCGACCGAGTCCATCAACCGCACGAAGCGTCTGGCTCTGGTAGACGGAATAAAGTATCAACGCATCGGCGATGAGCACTATTACGCCCAGGAACTCTTCGAGCAGGAGGAATTGACCGGCTACCTTAAGAACATGCTTGCTTCAAATAAGTGTGTTTATGAGCACGTCGTTTATGATTCGTCGGGTGTCGAGCGCACGTTTGCTGAGCAACTGGAGAAGAACGAGGCAGTAAAAGTTTATGCAAAGTTGCCCGGATGGTTCAAAGTCCCGACGCCGTTGGGTACATACAACCCTGACTGGGCCGTGTTGGTAGAGAAGGATGGGACGGAGCGCCTCTACTTCGTGGTTGAAACCAAGAGCAGCCTTTTCACTGACGACCTGAGAGACAAGGAAAGCGCTAAGATCGCGTGCGGCAGAGCGCATTTCAAGGCGCTGGCTGTTGGAGAGAAACCGGCAGAATTCATTACGGCCAGAAATATCGATGACTTGATGGCGAAGTGTTAGCCGTGGATATGTAGGTTTCTGATAGACGGTACCGTTGATGATAGAAACGTTTAAAGATATTCACGCGCCCCCAGATACTGCTGGTCCTGCCACCATTGATCAGGTTGTAAATGGAATGAGAATACCGGCTCACCAGCAAATTATTCTGTACACGTCGAGCCAATGGGAAGACCTCATCCATGAGTGGGCGCATTACTGTTTAAAAAAGCAATATGTGCAAGTGCAACGTTTTGGCGGAGCTGGAGATCATGGAATTGATATTGCTGGCTTCGAAAGTGACAAAAAACTGCAAGGAGCATGGGACAATTACCAGTGCAAACATTACGACCATGCTTTGTATCCTAGTGATGCATTGCCGGAAATTGGGAAAGTTCTTTGGCATAGTTTCAAAAAAGAGTATAAGGCGCCGCGAAAATATTATTTTGTTGCTCCCAAAGGTACTGGAACGACACTGACAGGGTACTTGTCAAATGCTGAGAAATTGAAGAAAGCCGTGATTACTCAGTGGAGTAAGGACATTGGATCCAAAATAACGTCAAAAGAGCAGATCCCACTGAAAGGAGATTTCCTTCAGTATGTACAGAATTTCGATTTCTCAAGTTTCGACGCAAGAACAACACTAGAAATTATTGAGGATCACAAGAAATGTCCATGTCATGCAGTTCGCTTTGGCGGAGGTTTACGCGATCGTCCAGAGAGTGAGAAGCCACCGGAGATACCGGCTGCAACAGAGAGTAGATATGTGGGACAGCTGTACGCGGCATATAGTGACCACGTAAAATCGCCAGTCTTGGACATGAAAGCATTAAAACAATGGCCCAAACTGGATAATCATTTTTCGCGGCAAAGGGAAGCATTTTACCATGCCGAATCATTGCGAGTTTTTGCAAGGGATACTGTTCCAACAGGCACCTTCGAATCTCTTCAGGAAGACATTTATTCTGGCGTGATCGATGTTCATAATGACGATCATGAAGACGGATATAAGCGGGTACTGTCTGTTACAAAGGCTGCGCGAGAACTTAACTTGACTTCCAATGCGTTGCTGTCGCGATCAAAACCAGCAGATCGAGATGGCATCTGCCATCAACTAGCCAATGAAGATAGATTTGAATGGAAAAAGCAATGACGAAAGGAAATGCTGTTACGTTCAACGGTCCTCTTGAAGCCGGGATCCGGACTGTAGCCGTTTTAGGTGCCGCACATCCTGACACATTTGACTTACAGCGCTTAATAGCGATGGATTACCTCCTAGTTCACACAGGGGATATCGGAGGACCGGAAAGCCTTCACCCGCCTTCTCCGCTGCATTCCGCCGAGCTCCTGGTCCGCAGGAGACTCGTAGAAAAGGCGGTTTTGTTGATGATGACACGGAATCTTGTCGAACGTGTTATCGGCAGGGATGGAATTAAATATAAAGCAGGGGAAAATGCCGCTCCGTTCCTTGCGGCGTTGGATTCTGAGTATTCGAGAAGTCTAAAGGAAAGAGCTGGATGGCTGGTGAAGGCATTTGGGACATATTCGGAGCAAGACTTCCGAGCAAAGATGCGCACGTTTTTCGACCATTGGGTTGAGGAATTTCAGGCTGCTGAGCGTAGTTTGGGAGCGGAGTGATGAGCCAGCCAGGTCTTAGATTGCTTCATTTGTCGTTTCACGGACCACACAAGAAACCGGCCAGTCTGGACTTTGGTGCAGGCCTCAATGTTCTTTATGGAGCTTCAGAATCAGGAAAGTCTTTCGCTTTAGAAGCGATCGACTTCATGCTCGGTGGAAGGCCGCCTTTGCGCGATTTTAGTGAAAGGGTAGGTTATGACCGGATTCTATTGGGAATGGAAAGCCTTTCCGGTGACATTTTCACTCTCTCAAGAAGTATTGAAGGATCTGCCTTTAAGGTTTTTGACGGGTTGCACAAAATTCCTCCGGCTGAGGATGTGACTGGTAAGGAACTGGGAGATTCACACACAGAGAAGAGCAGTAACAATTTATCGACTTTTCTCTTAGAACGTTGCGGGCTGGCAGGAAAACGAATTCGCCGCAATAAACAGGGCGATACTAATAGCCTTAGCTTTCGAAATGTGGCGAAGCTAGTCATCGTTGATGAAAAGGAAATGATCGAGCAACGGTCACCGTTAGAGGATGGCAATCCGACTGCTGACACGCCTAATTTTGCAACTTTCCGGCTTCTTCTCACAGGAGTCGACGATTCTGCACTTGTTGCAGTCAAACCAAAGACTGGCGAAGATCAAAGCCGGGAGGCGCAACTAGATGTTCTTGACCAGCTCTTAGATCAGTACAGAAAACAATTTAAAGAAATGGTGAAATCCGCGCCGGGTGAATTGGAAGATCAGCTTGAACGAATCGAGGGAATGTTAGCCCAACATTCGAAACAACTTGGAACGACGGAAGCTGAATATCGAGGCCGGATCGATCGACGTCGAGATCTGCGTAAGAGGCTTGAGGAGGCAAGGGATAGATACTCAGAAGTAGATGGCCTTCTTGAACGGTTTGCATTGCTCGATAGACATTACCAGTCAGATTTGGGAAGGCTGAAGGCAATTGAGGAGGGGGGAACACTCTTCGAAGTAATGGGGCAGGGACCTTGTCCATTATGCGGAGCTGCTCCGGTGCACCATCGAAAGGATGCTGAATGCGATGGCAACGTAGAGGCTATCATTGCAGCAGCCCGAATGGAGATTTCAAAAATTGAATTATTACGAAACGAATTGTCTACAACAACAAAAGATCTGAAGAAAGAAGCCGGAAGTTTTCAGAAGCGCCTTCCGAAAATCGAGGCAGAATTGACAGCTATTTCTTTGGAACTCGAAGAAAACGTGGCACCGCAGTTAAGCACATTGCGAGCTACCTACTCAAAGCTTGCGGACAAACGGGGTCAAGTCCGAGAAGCATTGGGGCTCTACAACACAATCCGGGATATCGAATCACGCAGAGCCAAAATTGAAACTCAGGGACAGGAAGCGAAACCAGGATCTGTAGCAGAAGGGGATTTGCCTACCTCCGTTGCTGAAAGTTTTGCAATGCATATTGAGCGGATTCTCAAGGCGTGGCATTTCCCCGACGCAGATCGTGTATTTTTTGATCCCAAAAGCCGTGACTTAGTAATCGCTGGTAAAGCTCGCGGGGCTCGAGGGAAAGGTCTGCGCGCCATAACTCATGCGGCTTTCACAATCGGACTGTTGGATTTTTGTAGAAGCAATAATACTCCTCATCCCGGCTTTGTCGTACTGGACTCCCCTCTTTTGGCGTATAGGAAGCCTGAAGGCAGCGACGATGATCTGACAGGGAAGGATCTCGAGGACAAATTTTACGAGTATCTCCTCGCCCTTCCCCGCAATCGTCAGGTTATCGTGATAGAAAATAGAGACCCGGTTGAATCTGTTCTTTCACAAGCGCAAATGATCATGTTTAGCAAGAACCCACATAGTGGGCGCTATGGGCTTTTCCCGTTTACTAACAATGAAGCGGAAATGGATATTCATTTGGCCGGTGACAGTAAATAATAAAAAAGTGATTCCTATTTTTGTTTTTTGATAAAAAGCCAAAATAGAAAAGGAGTCATCGAACTAGGATGAAGCCATCAGCAAGGTGGGGCCGTTGACGCCCGAGCAACGCGGACTTATACGCTCCGCGCCGAGAATGAAATCCGAGATCTTGCCCTGTTCAATATGGCGATCGATCGTCCTCGTCTTGATGGACTCCGTCCATGGTGTGACGACCGTCTGTAGTGCTCCCCTGAAATCAAGCCACCTGGGTTGATTGTTGCGCCCGATATTGGACCGGACTCCGATACCTTAACGCCTGATGTGGGCGCTCTTCGTTGTACCACCGCAGCCAGTCCCGAATGACCCGCCGCGCCTCCTCGAACGTCTGAAACCGATGTTGCCAGACACATTCCTCTTTGAGACTCCGAAAGAACCGTTAAATAATCCCATTCTGTTCCGGCGTGTACGGCGTGATGAACTCCTGCTGCAGCCGATAGTCCCGACAGGCTTGCCGGAACCGACGGCTCTGAAAGATCAGGCCATTGTCGCTGCGGAGGACCGGTGCGCCCGCCGGACGTAAGGTCCCAAAGCGCTGCAGACACGCCGCTTCGACCGCCCGTTCCGCCTCCTTCGCCCGACTGCGCAAGGCAAACTCATAGCCCATCACTTCCCGATCATGACAATCAATGACCGCCGCCAGATGCGCCCAGCCATCTTGTCCACAATCAATATGCGTCACATCCATGGCCCAGCGTTCGTTGCTGCGATCCGCCCGACTCGTCCAGCCTTGCACGCGAGGGCGTGGGGTGGAGACGCGTTGATGCACAAACCACCCGTTCTGCTTCAGCACACGATAGACGGTCTTCCGATTGATGCGGAGTCCGTCCCGGAATCGCAATAGCACCCACAGCCGCCGATACCCAAACGTGGGATTCTGTCGGATCAGCTGCCGCAATCGCTCCGTCCACGGCGGATTCGCCACAAGGCGTCGCGGTCCGCTCGCTGCCGTCCGATGCAGGCCCGCTCGGCTGACACCGAGGACCTGGCAACTCCGCCGTTCCGAAACACCCGACACCGTGCCTCTCACGCGTCGGATGTCTTCCGGTCCAAAGTGTACGGTTTCAAGGCCTCCCGTAAAATATCGTTATCGAGGACCAGGTCGCCGATCTTCTGCTTCAGCTTCTTGATCTGCTCATCCTTCACCGCGTCTTCATCCTTCGGGCGACTTCGGAGCGCGTTCTCGGCTCTCACTAGAAACTTCTCGCGCCAATCTTCGAGTTCTGCCACGGTCAGGCCATGCTGCCGAGCGGCTTCGGCGACGGACGTCTCGCCTTTCAGGATGCTGACGACCAGCGCCACACGCCGTTTGGCCGTCCACCGTTTAATCGGTTCGGTTGCATCGGTTGCCATCTTGCCACCTCCTCGGTCCACTCAGGACCATGTCGTGAAGGTGGTCTCAATTTCAAGGGGAGCAGGATACGTCTCCGGCGCGCAAACGCTCACGGGGCGCTGTCAAGGCGCCATGACCTTCGGAAGTTGATCAGCCGTGGCGAGTTGGCGAAAGTCGCCGAGATTAAACGTGTAAATCCGCTCCGCTGCACATTTGGTCGCACAGGCCAGCAGCAAAGCATCATAAATCTTGGCCCCAGAAATACCCGCATCCCGCACCACCGTCAATGCCTGGAGATACTCCTCATGCGTGAGGGGCACTACCGTACAATAGGGCACAATATTCTCCATGATGATGCGGGCCGCTTCACTCGGATGAATCCGAGGCTGCACCGGGAGCCGGGTCAACGCTGCGTAGGTCTCTGCAATCGAATGGGCACTCACAAATCCCGTATCCTGACCGGCGACGACTCGCCGCAGGGCGGGCAGGGCGCGCGCATGGTGGGGATGACTCCGTTCCGACGCGGCGACCAAAACCGTGGTATCAAAAAATACCTGCACCACGGCTCAGTCCGAGCCCACGGCCCGGAGGCGTTCGTCGCGCACGTCCTCTAGCACACGCGCCCAGTCCGCGTTGGCCTGCGCCGTCCCCTGGTGCACCCAGAGCCCATCCACATTGACCATCGTGGGGTGTGGCACAGGCACCCGGAGGAACAGCCCATTGGCTTGTTCCTGGACCTCCAATTCCATATCGGGTTTCAACCCGAGCCGATCCCGTAAAGGCTTCGGCACGACGATCCTACCCGACTTATCAATTTTCACATCCATACCATTTATCATGCCATATACCATTAGAAACTGCAATATGTCAGTATTGCGGATTTTTCAGTATCAGTAGCGAGTAAAAATACAGCATGATAAAGGACGTTATCATACTTTACTATTCTGTAGGGGACAGCTAAGTATCACTTTGTAAAGTATCTGGCGTAGAACTTTGCATGATATTTGGCGTATTCTTTGAGTATGACTCACCTAGCTGGG
>Ga0268299_1002040_pt1 | contig 27501 bp, 18 predicted proteins | sample NOBtaG_FD_193484 | JGI IMG/M metagenome (GOLD analysis project Ga0268299, IMG submission 193484) | Activated sludge microbial communities from bioreactor in Nijmegen, Gelderland, Netherland - NOB reactor | ecosystem: Engineered > Bioreactor > Aerobic > Activated sludge | place: Netherlands...
TTCGTGATCGCGCTTGCGCTGAGCGCATCGGCGCGCTCGCAATGCCAGTACGAGAGTTTCGCATGGCGGCCGCAGGATTGCGGCTGGTGGGGCTTCACGGGCTTCGTCGGCTATGGACTCAACGACCTGGGCGCGTGGTGCGGCTACCGCCAGCAGTGCGCCACGGACGGCGATGTGCCGATCTACTGCCCGCCCGGCGGTATGCCGCAGGTGCTGCCGATGCCGCCAGGCGCGAGCGCCGGTGGCGCTCAGGCGACGGCGGTGAACAACTCCGGCGTCGTCGTCGGCTTCAAGTATGTCGGCGCGAGCAACCAGTACTTTCAAGGCGTGATCTGGTGGCCGGACGGATCCGTCGAGACGATTCCGCCATGGCCCGGTACCAATAGCAGTACGGCGTACGACATCAACGACAGTGGGGTGGCCGCGGGGATCAGCGGTGGATTCCCGTACATCTATCACAAGGGCGAGATGATGCTCCTCCCCGACGCCGGGCTCGGTGGCGGCTATGCGCTCCGAGTTCACGAATCTGGTGATGTCGTCGGAGTGCTCGGCAATGTGAATGTGAACGCGCGGGGCTTTCGATGGCGGGACGGATCGCTCACGGTGCTCGCGCCGCTCGCGGGCTTCCCGGTGTCACAGTCGAGCGATGTCAATTTCGCGGGTCAGGTCGTTGGGCAGTCACGCACCGTCTCGCCACCCGGGACGGGGTGGCCCACGATCTGGATCGACGACCAGCCATTCCCGCTGCCGCTTCCGGCCGGATACACCGATGGAGGAGCTCGGTCGATCAATGACGCGGGCGTGATCGTGGGAACAGGCAACGGGCCGGGTCTTCCCACCGCTCGGATGATCTGGATCGATGGCGAGGTTCACCTGCTCAATACGCTGACTGTTCCAGGCTCGCCGCCGGTCGGCTCGATCGTGGGGATCAACCAGCACGGGCAATTGCTCGGGAGCGGCGGTCCGCGCCTGTGGTCGCCGACATGGCATTCGCCGATGGATCTGAACGGCGACTGCGCGGTGAATGGCAACGACCTTGGCGTTCTGCTCGCGTCGTGGGGCGCGCCGGACTCCGATCCGCGCTGCGACTTCAACGGCGACGGCATCGTCGACGGTCACGACCTCGGCACGCTGCTCGGCGCCTGGACGATCCACTGATCGCGCGTCGGCTTCCGGCAGCCCTTCCTCGCCGAGTTGAGGACGGCATCGCGGCGAGTCGGCGAGCCGCGTGCCGTCCGAGTGTTTGAGGCGAGAAGGGCTGCCGGAAGCCGACGCGCTGTGCCGAGCAGTCGCGAAAGGGCTGCCGGAGCCGACGCGATACACGCGCAGCGCTCGCCGCGAAGCGACTAGCGTCCGCCGTCGAGCATGCGCTGGATGCGAGTCATGCCGGGCTGTGGCGGAGCGCGGCCTTCAAGAACCTGCAGCACGGTCGTGTTGACGCCGTAGGTCTCTTCGAGCACACCCTTGTCGACCTGCACATTGAATCCACCGACATCGGCTCCCCCGTAGAGTCCTTGGGAGGTGCTGAAGATCTGCGTCGTGGGAGGCGGACCGCTCATCGCCGCGGTCTGACCGCTGGCGCCGCCCGCAGTGCCCTGCGCCACGGCCACCATGCTGGCACCTTCGCTCGCGAACCGCATGACGGCGGCATCGGTGTTGAAGACGATCACCATGTCGGTGCCTTGCGCACCGAGCTGGATGCCGATGGTGCCCGTCGCGATGCTCACCGGAAGGGGCTGTGACCAACCGCCGGGAACGCGGCGCACCAGGATGCCTTCGCCACCGGAGCCGCCGATTCCGACGCCGGCCTTGATCTCGCTGATGATCGCGACACCGGCGGCATTCTTGAGCGTGTCGGCAGGAACCGGGGTCTTGCTCATCTGAATCTCCTCGAGGATCGCGGTGCCCTTGAGGATGCGGCTGGACATGGTGGTGTTGCCGCAACCACCGGCGCTGATGGTGAAGGCCGCGAGCGCGAGAACGATGAGACGAGTCAGCATGAGAATCTCCGGGAAGGCGAGTGAGGCCGCAGCCTACGGCGATTGATATCGCGCGGCAAGCGCGGCAACGCGAGCGAGCGATTGCTCGACGCGGGATCGGTCGAGCAGGCCGTCCACGATTCCCTTCCCAAGCGCCTCGAGCGCGCGATCCCGATTCGCCTGACTTCGGCAGCAGAGAAGCAGATCGCAGCCCGCGTCGGTCGCCCGAACGGCGGCCTCGCCCACCTCGAAGCGATCGGCGATCGCCTTCATGTCCAGGTCGTCGCTGACGATCACGCCGTCGAAGCCGAGCTCGCGTCGAAGCAGGCCGTCGATGACGGCGCGGCTCATCGTCGCAGGCACGCCCGGATCGAGCGCCTCGAAGACGACATGCGCCGTCATGATCGACGCGACGCCGGCCGCGATCGCGGCACGGAACGGCGGGAGCTCCACTGCGTCGAGCCGCGCGCGGTCGTGCGGCAGGCGCGGAAGGTCGAGGTGGCTGTCGAGCACGGTGTCGCCGTGGCCCGGGAAGTGCTTGCCGCAGGCGGCGATCCCATTGGATTGCAGCGCGTCGATGAACTCGGCCCCCAACTCCGCCACCACTCGCGGCTCCGTCGAGTAGCTGCGATCGCCGATGACCGGATTCGCTGGGTTGCTGTCGACATCGAGCACGGGCGCGAAGTCCATCGTGATGCCGACGGCACGAAGCTCGCGAGCGGCAATCTCGGCGATGCGCCGCACGGCCGCCGCGTCACCCGCAGATCCGGCGCTGCGTGCCGAGGGAAGATCGGTGAACCCTGTGCCGCGGAAGCGCTGCACGCGCCCACCCTCATGATCGACCGCGATGATCACCGCGCGACCGGCGGCAGCACCTCGAATGTCAGCGCAGAGACTTGCAACCTGCGCGCGATCGACGAAGTTCCGCGCGAAGAGCACCACGCCCGCGGTGCCGTCGCGCAGCAGGGATGCCGTGCGCTCGTCGAGCGCATCTCCCTCGAAGCCGACGCACAGCAGTCCGAGCGCCGCCTGGCGTGCCGAGTCCAGCCTCACGGCGCGAAGCCTAACGGCCGCCGCGCGGCACCGCGTGAGGCGGTAGGCTTCGGCACAGGAGGAGTCCGTGGCGAAGAAGCGAACGAAGAGCGAATCAGGCGCGCGGGCCGCCCGCGCCGATGGGCGGCGAGCGGGGAAGGCATCGAAGAAGTCGTCCACGCGAACCTCGAAGGCGCCGACCGCGAAGTCGCCGGCCAAGTCATCGGCGAAGCCGACCTCCGCGCCTCTGCCGCGTCGATCACCGAAGCGCGTGACGGCCGTTGGCAGGTCGCGAGCGACGAAGGCCGCGGCAGCGGCGCACCCGGCCGCTCCGTCGAGCGAGGAGATCGCGCTGCGAGCGTTCCTGAAGTGGCAGGAGCGCGGCGGAGATGAGCTGTCCAACTGGATCGACGCGGAGCAGGAGCTGCACGCGGAGCGCCTCGGGGGCGCCCGAGCGGGTGCCGGCCGCACGGGTGCCGGTCGAGCGGGGGCCACGCGCAACGCGGCCACGCCATCCACCTCCCGCAAGCGCCGGCGTCACGCGTCATCGCCGCGATAGCGCGCGCGCAGGGCCAGCAGCTCGTCGAAGAGCGACTCGAAGATCTGCACGAGCTCCGGATCGAACGCCTTGCCGCTCTCGGCGCGGATGCCATCCAGGATGCGCTCCGGGGTCCACGCCTCCTTGTATGACCGGCGCGATGCAAGCGCATCGAAGACATCGGCGACGGCCACGATGCGAGCAAAGAGCGGAATCGCCTCGCCCTTCGGTTCGCCGAGCTCCGCGACATCGTCCCCGAGAACGCCCCGAAGCTGCTGGAGCTGCGCCGCGTCCGGATAGCCCTGCCCGTCCCATCGCGCATGGTGGAAGAGCGCCACATTGCGCGCCGCCGTGTCGAGCGGCGTCTGCCAGCCCGCAAAGAGCCCCGCACCGACCAGCACATGCTGCTGCATCTGGTGGCGCTCCTCGTCGGTGAGCGGCCCGATCTTGCGGAGCACCGAGTCGGGCACGGCCACCTTGCCGACATCGTGGAGCATGGCCGCCATGCGCAGTCGATCGCGCTCGCGCCCGGCGGTGTCGAGCTCCATGCCGTGACGCTGTGCCCACGCGTCGAAGAGGCGCATCGACACCTCGGCCACGCGGTTGACATGCGGGCCGGTCTCGGTGGGATCGCGCGCCTCGGCGATGCGGATCATCCGCATGATGATCGAGCGCGTGAGCTGCGCCCGCTCGATGGCGATGCCCGCGAGCCCCGCGAAATTGGCCATGAGACGCTCGTCCGCCGCGCTGAAGACCGCCGGCTGGCCGTCCTTGATCGGATTGATGAGCTGGAGCACGCCGACCGTACCCGCGGATTCGGTGACGAGCGGCACGGTGAGCATTGCTCGCGTGTGGTAGCCGGCCTTCTCGTCGAAGCGGCTGTCGAAGCGGTACGGCGCGCTTGGGTCGATGCGGCGCACATCCGGGATGTTCAGCACGCGGCCGGTGGTGGCCACCGCGCCCGCGATCGACTGCGACGAGATCGGCAGGCGCTGATACGCGTAGAAGAGCTGAATCACGCCCCGTTCCAGCGGCTGGTCGGGCTTCATGAGCGTGTCGTTCTGCGGGAAGTGCAGCACCAGCTCGTCGCCCTCGCGCAGGTAGATGCTTCCGGCGTCCGCGGAGGTGAGCCGGCGCGCCTCCGTCAGCACGCGCGACAGGAGGATGTCGCGGTCCTGGATGCGCGAGAACTCCTGCGACATGCGCGAGAGCGACTCGATGCGCTCCGCCTGCTCGTCGGTCTCGCGATGCAGCAGGCTGTTGAGTTCCACGAGCCGTCGATTGCTCTCCTCCTGCGCGAAGTGCGCGGTCTCGATGCGCGCGGCCATGTCGTTGAACGCCTGCGCGAGCAGACCGATCTCGTCGGAACGATCATCGCTCACGCGCACCTGGAGCCGACCCTCGCCCAGGGCGTGCGCCGCGTTCGTGAGGCGCAGCAGCGGGCGCGTGAAGCCGGTGCTCAGGATGAGGCTCAGGAGCAGCACGGCGCTGATGACGAGCACGCTCCAGACCAGCACCCACTGGATGAGTTCGCGCACCTGCCGCGCATCGAGCGAGGCGGCGGCGGCGCTCGTCACGAGCCAGGCGGTGATGCCCACCGAGAGGACGCCGACCGCGAGGAAGGCCAGCGCCAGCTTGAGTCGGATGCTGCCCATGCATCGCCGCTCATGCGGCAGCCGCAGCGTACGCCAAGGGCGGGGCGTCGGGCGCGGCGAGCAGGATCGCCTGCTCCCGGAGGACACCGAGATTCACGGCGATGTCGCGCCCGTACTCCACGCACGCAAAGAGCGCATCGACGGCCTCCGCCGGCCAGGTGCGGAACGCGAGCGCGGCGCGATCGCGGGCAATGGCCGCCTCCAGCGCATGCAGCGCGGCGGCGGTGTCGAACTCCGGCGGCGGCGGTCGTCGCTCGCCGATCGAATCGGCCAGCGCCTCGATCCGCGCCATGCAGTGCTCGCCGAGCGACGCGAGCGCCGCAGTCGTGTCGCAGGGCGGAATCTCCGATGCGGCGCTCCATCGCGACTGCCTCCAGAGGATCGCGCTTCGCGCAAGGTGCCGAACCGTCCAGAGCAGCGCGAGCGCATGGCCGCGGTGCAGATGCCGCTCGTTCGGATCCTCGTACTCCGACTCGCCGAGCAATCGCGTGCAGGCCCCGATCGAGTCGTAGAGTCGGCGCTGGCGCGGAAAGACCACGAACGGCGCACTGCTTCGGCGCGACACCGCATCGCGCAGGATCTCCACGGTGATGCGCAGCGCGCTCCGGATGGCGCGCCGGTACTGCTTGGTGGCGTAGCTCGGCCAGACGAGCGTGGTCATGGCGCCGAAGACGACGATGCCGAGGAAGACGCCGAGGATTCGGCTCGTGGGCGTCACGAGATCCACGACCGGGCTGAGCGGTCCGAGCAGCGCAATCGAGAATGCGTAGGCCGTCTGGAGTCCCAGATAGCTCACGCGGTCGCTGCCCGCCACGAGCCATGCGCAGGGAAGCATGCCGATGGCGGTGATCAGCAGCAGCGCCACGATCGAGTTGATCGACGGCATGAGCCAGAGCAGGATCAGCAGCACGCCCGCACTGCCGATGAATGCGCCGATCAATCGCGAGCCCGCCTTCTGCACGAACGAGCCGACGCTCGTGGTCATGGCGAGCACGAGGCAGGTGGCCGTCGAGGGAAGCCCCAGCGGCCAGTGCAGCGCGCTCCCGATCACGATCGCGATCGACGCGGCGAGCGAGCTCTTGATGGCGGCGGCGAGACGATCCGGGTCGAGCGGAAGCAGCGTCGGAACGGAACCGGCCGGCAGCTCGAGGTGCTCGCGCTGATCCGCGAGCCCCAGCGCCGCATCGATCATTGGCGCGAGCCGCTCGAGCGTTCGCACCACGATGCGTTGCGACTCGATCACCGCCGCGAACGCCGTGACCGAATCCGCAGCCCACGCTCGCGTTGCGCCTTCCGCTCTCAGGCGATCGAACGCCGCTTCCACGGCCGCGAGCGCCTCGATTCGCACTTCGGGCGCACGGACCTGTGAGCGGATGGAGCCGGCCAGCGCGTCACCGAAGCGCGTGCATTCGAGGACGAGCTGCTCCATCTCCGCGCGGACGGCCGTGAGTCCGGCCGCACTCGCCGGAAGCGACGCGAGTCTGCCGCACTCGGCACACGCGAGTCGCAGCGCTTCGGTCAGCCCGATGACGCCGGTCCACGCATCGCGGGTGCGACGAATCGGCTCGTGCAGCCCAGCCGCCACATCGAGCAGCGTCATCTGCGTGGTGAGCCGATCGTCGGGCGCGGGATCCGCTGCCGGAGCTTCGGGCGAGCCGCCGCGCGCCCGCGTGCACGCCGAATCCAGCCATGCGATCGCCCGCGCGAGCTTCTCGGCGAGCGTGCGTCGCAGCTCCCGGTCCGCGTGCGTCGGCCAGAGCAGGAGGTGCGACGCCGCCGAGATGAGCACGCCGAGCGAGATCTCCGTGAAGCGATGCGCCGCCATCACGCCCGCGCGCTCCGGTTCCTGCACGGCCGTGTAGGTCACGAGCGCGAAGGTGAACCCGGCGACGAAGAAGGAGTACGGCGAGACGGGCCCGAGCGCGAAGTAGAGCGTCGCCGCGAGGTAGAGCACGATCGCGGCGAGGTAGAGCGGCGGCAACTGCGCGAAGAGCGCGGCCGCGCCCACCGCGGCAAGGCACCCGACGGCCGTTCCGAGCACGCGCGCCGCAGCCTTGCGAAGGCTCGCCGCCACCGTCGGCGGTGCAAGCACCAGAATCGTGATGATTGCCCAGAAGCCCTGTTCCAGATGGAATGCCTGCGCCAATCCCGCCGCCGCGGTGCATGCAACGGTCAGACGCAGCGCGTTGCGCCAGCGACCCGGCGTGGGCGCAAGCTCGCGGCGCCAGACCTCCAGTTCGGCGAGCGACGCAAGACCCGCCATGGCCGGATTACCCGCTCCTTCCGAGGTCGCGAGCGGCGACGGGAGCGCTGGCAGGAGTTCCGATTGGAGCGCCGGCGAAAGCGCCGCGAGTGTCGGCGTGACCGGCGGCGGATCGACGCAGCGATGTTTCGAGCGCGGCCAACGCGCGCGGAGCGTCCTCCAGATCCCAGGCGCCGAAACAGTGAAGGTCAGGGCGCACGATCAGGAGCGTGACTCGCTCCGAGCCGACAACGGAGACCGGCCCCGTCGATGGGTCGATGGCGCCAAGTGCGTCGCAGGCGTCGGCGGTTGCGATCGAGCGAGGCATGTGCCTCCATGCGAGCAGCGATTCAGGCATGGCTCGTGCGGCCGCCTGTGCCTGCGCACGCTCAACGAGATTGCGCGAGCCACCGATCACGATGGCCGTGAACCACGCGCCGCGGCAGAGATCGATGATGCTTCGAGGCCGCCCATCCTCGCCCGGAATCGTGACATGCGGCAGGCGCGCTCCGGGGCGAGGCGCGTTGCCGCGCGTTCGAGCGCCTGCATCGCACGCCGCGCGGGCGAGCACGCCGCGCTCGTACCCGATGCCGATCTGACTGACCGCGGCGAAGGCGCGGCGCCGGCGCGACTCGCTCCCGAGCGCCGCGCGAGCCAATGGACCAAGAAGCCAGCCTCGCAGCGTTGCGATCACGGGCTGCTCGCTCGTGGCAAGGCTGAAGAAGCGATCGGTGGTCTGCAGCAGTCGGCGGATCACCGGCATGCGCTCGTCATCGAAGGTCTCAAGCAGCGCATCGCTTGCCGCGCCGCGCACCACGAGCGCCAGTTTCCATGCGAGGTTCGCGGCGTCCTGAAGACCCGTGTTCATTCCCTGGCCGCCGACGGGACTGTGCACATGCGCGGCGTCGCCCAGCAGGATCACGCGACCTCCCGGGCCTGCTCGCAGCCGCGGAACCGCACGGTGATGCAGGCGATAGACGCTCGACCATCGCGGCGCCGAGAGCGAGAGCGGCAGGGCGCTCGTGCGACGCGCGAGAGCGGCCATCGCATCGAAGGACATCGATCGATCGGATGATGCATCCCGCGGGAGCTTGCCGATCACGCGAAATCGTCGATCTCCCGCCATTCCGAAGAACGCAGCGAGTCCGCGGCGCTCGAGGCAGATGGTCACGCCATCGTCCGGCACCGGACCGTCGACGCGGCAATCCGCGAGGAAGAAGCGATGCTCGTACGAGCCGCCCTCGAACGGTACGCCGAGCGCATGCCGGATCGTGCTCGACGCGCCGTCGCAGGCGCAGACCCACGGCGCCTCGATCGTCGACTCGGCCGATCGTGGTCCAGTCGTGGCCGCACCGCGTGCCACGGAGAGTCGCACGAGGTTGGCATGCGCTTCGACGCCGCGCACCTCGCAATCGCGCTCGACCCGCCCGCCCTCCGACTCGATCGCCTGGAGCAGCAGCGCCTCGGTCTCGTTCTGCCCCAGCGCCAGCACGAATGGAAACGGGCTCTGCCCGAGTCCGACGCGACTGAGCGGCAACTCGGCGCGAATGCGCCCGCGCTGATCGATGCGCAGCCGCGAGAGCGCACGCCCCCGGCGCACCGCGGCATCCGCGAGCCCGAGCTGCTGGAGGAACTCGAGCGTGCGCGCATGGATGACGGCCGCGCGCGATTCCGAGCTGGGCCCCGCGTCGCGATCGATCAGTCGCACGCTCACGCCGCGCCGAAGCAGCTGGAGCGTCAGCATCAGGCCCGTCGGGCCCGCACCGACGACGATCACCTGCGGGGCGCGGTCCATGCGGCCATCGTCGCCTCGGGCGTGCCGGCGGGCAAACGAGGTCGATGGACGCAATGGCGCGGCGCCAGGTCCACGCTGCGGCGGTCACGATGGCCCGGAAGTGCGCCAATGGAGGCATCCATGGCGCGAATTGCGGCGTCGGGCCGATAGACTCGCGTCGTGCGCGTCCTGGCCCTTTCCGCCCTCCTCATGGCAGCACCGCTCGCCGCGTGCTCGAATCCGTTCCTGACGAGCTATCAGGGTCTGCGCTGCCCACCCGTCAACACGGCGCAGATCGCCACGCAGCCGCCAACCGACGCGACGCTGCTCGGCACCTCCGATTTCGTCACGGAGGTTGCCGTCGGTGATGTGGAGGCGATCCAGGCCGCGGAGCGAGTCGGGGCCAACATCGTGCAGTGGGACCGCGCGTTCCTCCGCAAGGATGTGGTGCTCGCGCGCGACGAGGTCCTGGGCGACAGCGGGGGCGACGCGCCGATGCCCGTCGAACCGGCCACGGCGGGCGATTCCGCCACGGCGGTCGAGGGCACCTGGTATCGCATTCACGCTCGCTTCTGGCGCAGCAACGCGCTCGGAGGGTTCCCGGCCGTCGCGTCGGAACCTCGCCGTTCGAGTGCATCAACGCTTCGCGACGACGACACGCTCGTCGGCGCCTTCTTTCGTCCGTCCGACGATCGGTTCAACGACTGAGAGGTCCATGCCATGACGCATCCATTTCATCGAACGCCACTCCTGACCGTCTCGCTTGCGGTCGCAGCATGTTCCATGACCGCCCGCGCCGTGGCCGAGGCCGATCTCGTGGTGGCCGATGTCAACGGCATCACTCCGTGGGGCGCCGTCAACGGGATCCACGCGTACAGCTTCGGCGTCTCGCATTGCAATCTGGGGAGCACCGCGATTCCCTGGACCAGCGTGCCCAACGGGCATCCCGCGACCGGCGTCAATCTGCTTCGCATCCGCGACGGCGAACTCACGATGATCGGCATGAGCTGGATGGCGCACGGCTCCTGTCCGCTGCAGCAGTCGCTGTGCGGGACCTGCACGCCGGCGCCGCAATGCACCGCCCTTGGCGCCGGATGCAGCACCGCCAGCACCAGCAGCATCATGGGGCAGCAGTCGACGCTCGGTCCTCGCTCGCAGGTGGATCCGGGCACGGGCTCGCTCGTGTTCCCGTTCACGGCGCCGCCGGCGGCGGCGACGATCGGTCGTCGACTCCAGGTGGCGGACGCGGATCTCGATCCGGCGCTCAATGCCGGCGCCGTGTATCTCGTGGAGGTGTTCTCGATCTCCGCAGCCGATGCGGGCGCGTCGGCCGCCAACAACGCGAGCGTTCGGCGCGTGGTGGTGGGACCCAAGGTCAACGGCACATGGACGCTCTCGTTCGTCGGCTCGACCATGCAGCAGACCACGGCCATCGAGTTGTGGCCGTTGAACGCGCGCGGCTGGGGCGTTCCCGATCCGACGATGCTGAGCGCGACCGTGCCCGTGCCCGGCGACGGACGGCTCCGCGTTGCATCGCGCGTGACGCTCGTGGCTGAAGGCACCTGGCGGTATCGCTATGCGGTGCTCAATCAGGACTCGGGACGCGCGGTCGGGCGATTCACCGTTGCTCTTCCGCAGTCGGTGTCCATCGACGACCTCTCGATGTCGATGCCGGCGCATCACTCCGGCGAGATCTACGCGACGGATGCATGGACCTCGCGTCGCGATCCGTTCCAGGTCTCGTGGAGGACCGTCGACTTCAGCGAGAATCCCAACGCCAATGCACTGCGCTACGGCGTGCTGGCGAGCTTCAGCTTCGACTCGCATTCGCCACCAGCGCCCGGAACGGTGTCGATGGGGCTCTTCGGCCCCGGCTCGAAGGGAGCGCCCGACCAGGTGACGGCCACGCTGCTCGTTCCGTCGATCCCGGGCGACCTCAACGGCGATGGACGCGTCGACGGCAACGACCTTGGTGCGCTGCTCGGCGCGTGGGATGGCGACGGTTTCGCGGATCTCAACGGCGACGGCATCGTGAACGGCAACGATCTCGGCACGCTGCTGGGCAACTGGTCGTTCTGACGGATCTGCACGCCAACGGAGACCCATCGACCCGTGCGCATCCATCTCTGCGGCGCGGCGGGTGAGGTCACGGGCTCGGGCTATCTGGTGGAGCATCAGGGGCGATGCGTGCTCGTCGATTTCGGGATGTTCCAGGGCGTGCCGGATGCCCCCGCGCGCAATCGCGATCTCGGGCCCGTCGATCCCGATGCCGTCGACGCGGTTCTGCTGACGCACGCGCATCTGGATCACTCAGGGCGATTGCCGCTGCTTCAGGCACGCGGCCGCGAGGGCAGTCCGCGATGGCGCCTCTTCGCCACCGCGGCGACGATCGAGCTCACGGAGGTGATCCTCGAGGACTCGGCGCGCATCCAGCAGGCCGACGCCGAGCGAGCGAAGCTCCATGCGGCTGCGCAGGAGCGCGCGCACACGGCGGCGCACGATCGCAAGCACGCGCCCGCGCGAGCCGCACGCGGCGTCGACGCGCCCGCGGGCGACCCGGCGCTCCCCGAGCCGTCCGACGGACCGCTCTACGACACGGCCGATGTGGCGCAGCTCATGCGACGCGCGCACGCCGTGCCCTACGGCGCGTGGACCGAAGTGATCCCGGGATGGCGCGCCCGCTGGCGCGATGCGGGCCACATCCTCGGGTCCGCGAGCATCGAGCTGCGCGTCGACGGCCATCGCATCGTCTTCGGCGGCGACATCGGTCCGAGCGGCGTGCCGATCATGAACGATCCCGATCCGCCGACCGAGGCGGACCTCGTGTTCCTCGAGAGCACCTATGGCGACCGCGATCACCGGCCCTTCGAGCGCACGCTGGAGGAGTTCGCCGACATCATCCGGCACGCCGCGTGGGAGAAGCAGAAGGTGCTGATTCCGGCGTTCGCGATCGGGCGCACGCAGCTGCTGCTCGAGTGCCTCGCGACGATGCGCCTCGATGTGAACCTGCCGCGGGTGCCGATCTGGCTCGACAGCCCGATGGCGACCAGGGCGAATGAGGTCTACCGCAGGCACCGGGCGCTCATGGACGCGCCGGCGCTCGCGTGGCGGCGGAGCGGCGACCTCGAGCGCGCACTGTCGGAGCTGCGGGTCATTCGATCGTCCGACGAGAGCCGGGCGCTGAACGACAGCTGGGAGCCGGGCATCGTCATCGCCGGCAGCGGTATGTGCGACGGCGGCCGGATCATGCACCATCTGCGGCACAATGTCTGGAAGCGCGGCGTGCATGTCGTGCTCTGCGGCTACATGTCGCGCGGCACGCTCGGATGGCATCTCCTTCGAGGTGATCGCGAGGTTCGCATCATGGGTCGATGGATCCCGGTCCGCGCCACGGTGCACACGCTCGGCGGCTTCAGTGCCCATGCCGGCCAGACGGATCTGCTCGCGTGGCTGTCGGCGATGTGTCCGCCGCAGGGCGAAGGCACCGCCCGTGCACCGCGCGTGGTGCTCGTCCACGGCGAGGAGCCGCAACGCGAGGCGCTCGCAGCGCGCATTCGCGAGCGCGTCGGCATCGAAGCGGATCGGCCCGCGCGCGGCGCGGTGATCGAGGCATGAGCGAGCGCGAGAGCGAGGAGCGCGCCATCCGCTCGTTCGAGCGGGAGTTCGGGCGGCGTCCCCGGGTGGTCGCCTCGGCGCCGGGGCGCGTCAATCTCATCGGGGAGCATGTCGACTACGCGGACGGCGTGGTGCTGCCGATGCCGATGCGCGAGCGCACCGCCGTGGCGATGGGGCCGGCGGCATCGGACCGCAGTCGGCTCGTCTCGCTCGAACTCGATCGACGCGCCGCCACGGCCGCGCCCGCGCACTTCGAGCGAGGTTCGGAGCGCTGGGTCAACGCCGCTCTTGGGCCCTTGCGAGCGCTCGCCGATTCCGGAGTCGCGCTGCCGTCGGTCGACGCGGTCATCGCGAGCGAAGTGCCGATCGGCGCGGGCGTCAGCTCGAGCGCGGCACTTGCGGTGGCGATGGCCACGGCCGCGCTGCGGCTCGTCGGTCGAACACCCGAACTCGAGCCGCTCGCGCAGCTGCTCCAGTCGGCGGAGCATCGCTTCGTTGGAACGCCCTGCGGCATCATGGACCCGATGATCGCGCTGGCGGGCGTGCAGGGTGCCGCCCTGCGGCTCGACTGCCGCACGCTCGCCGTGGAACCGGTGCCGATTCCGCGCGGGCTTGCGTTCGTGCTCGTCGACTCCGGCGTGCGTCACGAACTCGCCACCAGCGGCTACGCCACTCGACGCGCCGAGGTGGAGGAGGCTGCGAGGCGGCTCGGTGTTTCCTCGCTTCGGCATGCAACCACGGCACAGATCGAGGCCTCGTCGCTGCCCGATCCGTGGCGCCGCCGCGCACGCCATGTGGTCACCGAGATCGAGCGCGTGGAGCGCATGGTCGATGCGCTGCGCCGCGAGGATCTGGTGATGGTCGGTCGCCTGGCATGCGAGAGCCACCACTCCCTCCGCGCGGACTTCGAAGTGAGCGTGCCCGAGGTCGACGCGATCGTGCATGCCGCGACCACCGACCGTGCCGATCACGCGAGCCGCGCGGACTGCACCGCCGATCGCGGACGGGGCGCGGCTGCGGGACAGGTGTACGGCGCGCGGATGGTCGGCGGCGGCTTCGGAGGAGGCGTGCTGCTCTTCGTGCCGCGCGACGGCTCGCGCGAAGCACTCGAGTCGCACCTGCGCGCGATTGGCGTGCGAGGCCCGATGATGAGCGTCGAGAGCGGACGCGGCTACACTGCGTCGACCGTGGAGGTGCACCCATGTTGAAGCGGCTCGTCAAGCTCGTCGTGGTGGTCGTGGTGCTGCTGATCGTGGCGGTGGGCGTGGCGATCTACTCGATCGATGCGATCGCCCGAAGCGCGGTCGAGAAGGCGGGCACGCATGTCTTCGGCGCGAGAACCTCGCTCGGCGGCATGCGCATCGGGCTGTTGAATCCGAGCGCCTCGCTGGAGACGCTCGCCGTGGCGAACCCGCCGGCATTCGCGGGATCAGCGGGCAGCACCTCCTTCCTCGAGCTTGGAACCGGCGCCATGGCGGTGGATGCACGGAGCCTGATGAGCGATGTCGTGCGGATCCCCTCCATCAAGCTGTCGGACCTGACGCTCCGACTCGATCAGCAGGGGGCCGAGAGCAACGCCAGCGTCATCCTTGGCAACATGAAGCGAGCGCTGGGCGGCTCGGGCTCGTCAACTCCTGGCGCATCCGGCCCGGGGCGACGCTATGTCATCGACGAACTGCTCATCGAGCGCATCGACATCCACGCGAAGGCAAGCGGATTGCCGATCGCCGCGCCGACGACGAACCTGAAGGTGGAACGCGTGCGCCTCGAGTCGCTCGGCAGCGGCGGCAAGGATCCGATCGGCATGGATCAGCTCATGGCGATCGTCGTGAACGCGGTGATGCAGGCGGCGATCGAGGCGGGCGCCGGTCAGCTTCCCAAGGAGCTGCTCCAGGGCATGCTCAGCGGCGTCGCCGGCCTCGGCACGGGCGTGCCGAACTTCGCGCTCTCGATCGACATGGGGGGCGGGCTCAAGCCCACGGGCGACCTCGCCGCGCTGGCCAGCCGCGCGGGACTGGACGCCTCCTCGATCTCCTCCAAGGTGGCGGAGGAGGTGTCGAAGGGGCTGGGCGATGTCGGCAAGAAGCTGGAGGATGCCGGCAAGAGCGCCGGCGACGCGATCAAGCAGGGACTCGGCGGCATCCGCTGATCACGCGGTCGCGGCCACACCGGTCGCGGCGATCGGCATCATTCCGGCACCGCGGAGCGGCGCATCATCGAGCAGGCACGCGATCGCGGCGTTGATCGTCTGCGGCGCGAGCACCTGCACGAAGTGGCCGATGCCGTGGATCTGAAGCACCTCGGCGCCGGGTCGCGCCGCGCGGAAGAGGTCGATGGGCAGCCGCGACGGATCGGCCGCAAGTGCCGAGATGCGACACGGGACGCGCTGCAGCGCCGGCGTGAGGTCGATCGCGGCGCATGCCTGCAGCAGGAGCCCCGATCGCTCGGGATCCGCGCCGGCCGTCCGATCGATGATCTGGTCGAGCGTGTCGCGGTCGTCGTTCGTCGAGGCGAGGTGCTGCGTCACATACTCGTGCATCAACCGGCCGAGCGCCTCGCGCTGGGCCGTCGCGTCGGCGTTGGCGCAGGCGGTCATGCGCGTGCCCATCTCCTGGAGGAACGGGCGACGACTCGCGGGAACCGGAATCGCCGTGTCGAGCAGGAGCAGCGAGTGCGCCTGGAAGCGCCCGAGACCGCATGCGAGCGTGCCGATGACGCCGCCCATGCTGTGGCCGACGACGATCGCGCCGTCGAGCCCCGCCTCGTGCCAGGCCGACGCAAGTCGCGCGGCCACGCGCTGAAGGCAGCCGGTGCCGTCGCGAAGATCCACATGGGCAATCCACTCCGGCACGATGACATGCCTGGGGGTGCCGTCGCGGCATCGCGCAAAGGCCTGCGCCTGATGCCGGAAGAACCATGCATCGCAGCAGACGCCGGGAAGGAGGATCAGCGGGGGATTGGCGGTGGTCGTCATGGCCGGATGTCCCTTCCTTCGGCAGCTTGCACCTGCGCCTTGAGCGGCATTGGCCGATCAGCCGGCGTGGACGGTACAAACCGTTCGCATGACGACCCGCGATGCATCGCCACAGAGCCCATCCGCGGCGACGCCCCGCGTGGATTCCATCGATCTCGGCTATCTCGGTCTGCCGGGCGCGGCGAACTCGTTCCTCCTCCGGTCTCGACACGGCCCGGTGCTCGTCGAGAGCGGGCCGCAGGTGTGTCTCGACACGCTCGATGCGGGATTGCGCGACCGAGGCATCGATCCGGCCGGCATTGCGCACTGCTTCGTCACGCACATCCATCTGGATCACGCCGGCGCCGCCGGCGCACTGGCGCAGCGCGGCACCATGGTGCATGTCCATCCGCTCGGCGCGCCGCATCTCGTGGATCCGTCGCGGTTGATCGCCGGCTCGCGCCGCGTGCATGGCAGCGCGTACGAGCGCTGGTACGGCGACCCGCTTGCGGCGCCGGCGGATCGGGTGCACGCGGCCGGACACGGCGAGCGCATCGACCTTGGCGACATGACCTTCGACGCCGTCGAGACGCCTGGGCATGCGAAGCATCACCACGCGTGGCTGATGCGATCGGTCGACGCAGGCTCCATCCTCTTCACCGGTGATGCAGCCGCGACGCTCGTGCCCGGCAGTCGCTTCGTCGGCATTCCCACGCCGCCACCCGAGTACAGCCTTCATTCGTGGCTCGAGTCGCTGGATCGAATGCGCGAGGCCGGTGCCGATCGGCTCATGCTCACGCACGGCGGCGCGGTGGACACGCCCCAGACGCACCTCGCATTGGTTCGCTCGCGACTGCTCGAGGAGGACGCGTGGCTGCGGGCGGCGATCTCCTCCAGTGCCGACGACGACGCGGTGCTCGAGCGCTACCAGCCCTGGCTGCATGCGCTTGCGGATCAGGCTGCAGTCCCGGCGCGATCCAAGCAGCTCTTCATCGGCGAGTGGTGGATGCGCATGAACATCATGGGGGTGCGCCGCGCCATGGCGACGGGCGGCACAGCGCCGGCGCAGCCGTGATTGCGACCTACATCGGAACCGAGGGCAGGCCCAGGGCACGCCGCCACGCCGAGAGCTGCCCCAGATGGAACGACTCGTGCTTGATCATGAGCGTGACGAGCTGCTCGCCCACGCGCGGGCAAGACGCTCGCCACCGGGCCAACGGCGTCGGTGCCTCGAATCGTTCCATCGGCGCAGCGTCGAGCGACGCGAGCACCGCCTCCAGGTGCGACTCGGCCTCGCTCCTGATCTGCGTGATCCGCGGGTGCGCCGACGGAACCGACGAGACGACCGATCCGCGCCCGAACGGCGCCTCGAGCGGATCTTCGAAGGAATCGCCGCGCAGGAGCGCCGCGATCACGCCTCGATAGAGGTTGAGGTGGCAGCCGATCCACGCCGCGTGATTCATGGTGTGCGCAGGGGCCGGTTGCGCGAACCACTGCTCGTCGGCAAGGTCCTCGATGAGCCGTCGGTGATACGCACCGTTCCGAAGCCAGGTCGTGCGCAGCGTCGACCGAAGCAGTTCACTCATGGGAGGGAGCCCATCCCGTCCACGGCCGGCCTAGCCGCCCGCCAGTCGGGTCAGCAGAGCGAAGTCGCCACCATAGATCGTTCCGAGCGTGAGCACGAGCTGCGCCATTGCGATCACGGTGGCACCGAGGATGGCGCATCGCTCGTGCCGCGAGTCACCGGTCCGGGCGCCGACCGCGGTGAACCATGCGAGCCACGCCATGAAGAACGGATCGAAGTAGCGCTGGAAGGTCTGGCTGTTCAGCGACTGCGCGAGCAGGAATGCCACAAGCACGACGACCATGAGCATCGCCGCGCGCGCGTGTCCGGCGCGAACCGCCCGGTCCCAGAGACAGAAGGTCGCCACGGCGCCGAGGATCGCGAACGCGATGAGCACGGGTGAGCGGTTCGCGAACTCCGGCGTGCGTCCGACGACGGCGCTCCAGAAGAAGCCGCCCCAGCGGCCCGTGGCACCGGCCGCCTTGGGCGGCGTCGCTGCGGCGGAGGCGCTCGTCGAGTCGGGCCCAGGATCCGCGTGCTTCCCCGGATGAGTCGTTGGATCCGTGGGCGCGCTCATGGCCGCCCGTTCCTCGGCGAGCGCCTGGATGAACGGACTCAACTCGTCGGGAGTCATCAGCCGGTTCGTGTGCGGAACGATGGCCACGAGCGCCGCCGCGCCGATCACGACGAGCAGCGCTCGTCGTCGCTCCGCAAGCCATGCGCGGAGATTCGTTCCCGAGAGCGCGGCGGGCAGCAGCCAGATCGACCAGAAGCCCAGCAGTGCGAGACCGTAGGGCACGGCGGCGGCGTTCCAACCTCCGGCGTGGAACTTGCGGAACGCGGGCGGCACCGCGCCCTCCCAGATCAGCACCAGCGTGCCGAGAACGAGCGGCGCGGGAATGCAGCCGATCCACGCGGCGCGCTCTCCCTTGCGGAATCCCGCGACCACCAGCGGCGCCAGGGTCCAGACCGCGAGTTGCCGGATCGAGACGGCGCCGGCGGAGAAGACACCCGCCAGGATCGCTCGCCACGGTGTGAGCGGTGCCGAGATGGCCAGCCACACGCTGATCAGCGCCAGCGCGAGCCCTGCGTTGTCGGTGGAGAGCCAGATGCTCGATCCCACCGCATACGCGCAGGCCAGAAGCGGTGCGCTGAGCGCCGCCGCAAGAATGGGCCGACCTCCCGCGAACCGAGCAGCGCCAAGCCAGACGACGACGACGAGACCGAATCCAACCAGGGCGTTGATGCCTCGGAGCAGGCCGAGCCCTCCTCCGCTCATGCGGTGCACGACCGCCAACATGAGGTGGTACGCAGGCCCCGTGGCGGAGGAGTAGTTCTGGAAGTCAGGCGAGGGAAGCTGTGCGGAGAACTGCCGGATCGCGGGCAGGTGGAAGACCTGTTCGTCCTTCGCCTGCGGACGCCCCGGCCGGAACTCGATTGCCTCCGGCACAACGAGCGACGCGAACGCCGCAGCGAGCACGACAAACGACGCGATTGCGGGAAGCCACCGGAATCCGCCGGCTCGCCCTGACGCACCAGATGTCTGAGGCGGGGCCGGCAATGGCGCGGTCACAAGCGGGTGAAGGGACTTGAACCCTCGACATCCACCTTGGCAAGGTGGCACTCTACCACTGAGTTACACCCGCAACGGGACGGAGAGTATATCGGCGCGGCGCTGGTGAGCAAATGGCCCCGCCATCGTCATCGGACGAGGGCGGGGCCAGGAGTTGCGTTCTGGTTGAGTCAGTCAAATGGCGCTGATCAGGCCGAGTGCTCCGGGGTCACTGGCAGGGACCCCAGTTGCCGAGGATTCCGCCGAGATCGTTGCCGTCGACCATGCCGTCGTGGTTCACATCGCCGCTGATGCACCAGCCACCCTGACCCCAGTTTCCGAGCATCACACCCACATCGTCGGCGCTCACGATGCCGTCGACATTGAGGTCAGCGTCGCAGGCACTCGGGACGCCGAGGCTCTTCACGGCAATCGAACTCGTCGTCGTCGCGATCTCGCCAGCCGTGATCGTGAAGCGATGATGCAGCGACATTCCGTTGGCAGAGTAGGGACCCGGCTTGCTCGGCACCGGTGTTCCGAACTGCGTCGATGCCTGAATCGAGCCGGAGCCCGTCTTGGTCATCTGGAAGGGGCAGTAGAAGAGCCCTTGATACTCGCTGCCGCTGATGTGCGCGCTCCACGCCGAGATGGCGCCGGGAGCGCAGGTGACGCCGCCACCATCTCCGTTCGTCTGCACGAGCATCGTCACGGCGCCGCCGAAGAGCGTTCCGCCGGGGATATCCGGGCAGAGCGTGAAGTCGATGCTCGCCAGCACGGACCGCGGAGAGGCCGATGCGTTGGTGATCTTGCACTGACCCGACACGGACGAGGTCGGGTTGTTGATCGCGTCGAGCGTGTAGCTGACGAAGAGCGTCACGCCCGTGGGGCTGCTCCACTCGGACACATACTTGAATCGACCGTCGGGGAGCACGATTCCAGGAATGGCGATGATCTTGGTCTCACCGCCATCGATCGTCAGCACGACGGTCGCGCTCGGTGCCATGGACGACACCTGCGCTGATGCGGCACCAACGACGAGCATCGATGCCGACGCGATCGAGCACGAAACAAAACGACGAATCGTCACGAAGTCACCTCCCCACCCGGAGAACTTCACTCATGTCGTCGGCGACGCACCGACAACACCGTTCAACCGGGCCTGGAATGGCACTCCCACAAGTGCCCTCCGATCGAAGGTTCACGACATTCCGACAACTTTCGCGACTTCATGCAAGGGGGTAGGCGATGTTAAATGGGGGAACTCTCCGTATGTGCGGCCTGGGCCGATCGTCCTGCGATGCGTCGTCATCGGTCCTGCGGAGGTAGTCCCATCCCACTTCGATCGGGTCCGGGGGGTCTTGGCGGATCCCTTGGCGGATTCCGGCGCAGTTCCTCAAGAACGGCATCGATTGCGGCCTCGAGCTGCGGATCCCTTCCACCGGCTTCGAGACCACCCCGCATCACGCCAGGGTCGTCAATAACTTCGATGTCGGGGTCGACGCCATGACCTTCGATTCCCCAGGTGCCGTCGAGCTTGTAGAAGGCGAAGCGCGGCACACTGATGTTCCCGCCGTCGATGAAGCGCGGGTTGCCGCTGATGCCGACGAGTCCGCCCCATGTGCGAGTGCCGACAAGAGGCCCGAGCTTGTGGTGGCGGAAGAGCCACGGGAACATGTCGCCACCGGAGCCCGCGAGGCCGTTGATGAGCATCGCCTTCGGACCGTGATGCGCGCCGCGCGGCTGCTCCCAGTCGCGCTGATCGCGAATGGCCCAGTAGTTCGTGAGCGGGCGATTGAGCAGCTCGATGAAGCGGTTCGGGATCTGACCACCGCCGTTCCATCGCTCATCGATGATGAGACCCGCGTGCTGCCGAGCGCCCTGGAACTGACGAACGAGCTCCGTCTGTCCGTCGACACCGGTGTTCGGCACATAGACATAGCCGATCTGTCCCTTCGAACGCTCCGCGACGAATGCACGGTTGCGTTCGATCCAGTCGCGGAAGCGCAGGCCGTTCTCACTCGAGATCGGCTCGATCACCACCGTGCGTGCCTTGTCGTCGTCGACGGGATTCGGGCCCACGCGCAGGGAGGTGGACTTGCCCGCGAAGCCGAGGAACGCCGACCACGGATCGCGTGACGGATCCAGCGGCGTGCCGTTCACGGCCAGCACGAACTCGCCTTCCTTCACGAGGTTGCCGGGCGCCTCGAGCGGATTGCGCGCATCGCTGTCCCACGGCGCGCCGCGAATGATGCGCTTGATGCTGTACGCCTTCGCTCCGTCCTTCTCCACCAGCTCGAAGTCGACGCCGAGCATGCCTGCGCTCGGGCCCGTGGGCGCCGACTCGGTGTCGCCGGTGCCCTGGAGATACGCGTGGCCGACATTCAGCTCCGAGATCATCTCGGCGATGATGAAGTTCACATCCTCGCGGCTGTTGGCGTACTCGACGAGCCGCAGCGCCCGGTCCCGCTCCGCCGCCCAGTCCACCTTGTGGAGCCCTTCCTCGTAGAAGTAGTCGCGCATGATGCGGTAGGCGTCTTGGATGATCTGCCGCCACTCCACGCGCGGATCGACCTGCGTGAACATGGGCGTGGTGACCACGGCCTGCGCCTTGGCGCCGGCCTTCGCATCGAGGATGTTCATGCCGCCGCCGGTGCCGGGCACCAGCAGCTTCTTTCCGTCGGCGCTCACCTCGAAGCTGCGGCCGGGACCCACACTCTTCTCCTCCTTCTTCTTGTCGGTGAGGTCGAGGAGCTTGATGCCGGCGCCGGCATCGTCGTCGGGTCCGCGGCCGCGCCGACCCTGCGCATCGCTGAGGCGCGCGTAGAGGACCTGACTCTGGTCGTTCACGCCCAGGGCGCCGAATCGGCCGGGCGGCACCGGCAGCGGGACGGACCGCGCCTCGATGCCGTCGAAATCGAACTTCACTTCCTTGGGTGCGTCCTTCGCCTTGTCGCCGGCCTTTCCGGCGGGGCGCTTCGGCTTCTCGCCATCGTCGCCGGCCGGCTTCTCGCCGTCCGCATCCTTGGGAGGTGCGTCGCCGTCCTTCTTGTCATCGGGCTTCGGTGCGTCCTTCTCGTCACCGTCCTTATTGTCATCGGGCTTCGGTGCGTCCTTGTCGTCGTCCTTCTTCTCGTCGCCGTCCTTCTTCTCATCCGGCTTCTTCTCGTCCTTGGGCTTCTCGTCGTCGAACTCCGGAAGCCATGGGTACTTCACATCCGCGCGCAGCGGCATCGCCATGAGCGTGGCGGAGCCGGTGTAGATCCAGGAGTCGTCGAAGTCGCCGTAGCGAGGCTGGAAGGTGCGGCTGCTCACGAAGAAGATCCAGTCACCGTTGCGGCTGAAGACGGGGCTGCCGTCGTCGAACACGCCGCTCGTCAGTCGATGGCGCTCGCCGGAGGAGATCTCGTAGGCCCAGAGCGAGCTGTTGTCGTTGCCATCGTCGGAGCGCGAGTAGGCGATCCAGCGGCTGTCGGCGCTGAAGGCCGGGTTCGGCGCACCTCCGCGCGGCTCGCGGTCGACCACAGCGATCGCGCCGCCCTCGAGCGTCACGAGTCGAAGCGTGCCGGCACGATCCGTGTACCCAATGTGCTTCGAGTCCGGACTCCAGGTGATGCCCGTCTTGAACGGTCCTGCCTCCTGCGTGAGCTGACGCCGCTCGCCGCTGCCGTCCGCGGCAACGATGAAGAGCTCGTATTCGCCGGCCGTGTCGTCGAAGAACGCGATCCAGCGGCCGTCCGGGCTCCATGCCGGCGAGCGCTCGGCCACGCCGTTCGTGCGCGTGATGGCGCGTGGTGTTCCGTGCTCCGCCGGCAGCGTCCACAAGTCGCCGCGCGCCTCGACCACGACGCGCTTGCCGGTGGGCGAGATGCCCCAGGAGAAGATGCGCTTGGAGAGATCCTCCGTGCGCGGCGCGATCTGCGGGCGGTTGCCGGGAACCTGCACAGGCACCTCCACGCTCGTGCGCGTGGTGAGATCCAGCAGCATCAGTTTCGGCCCGAGCTGGAAGACGATGACGCCGGGGCTGCCGTCGTCCGGCCCGATCGCCGGCCACTTCACATCGAAGTCGGTGAAGCTCGTGATCTGCTCGCGCCGGCCGTTCTCAGGGTCGTAGCGCCAGATGTTGAGTCGATGCGAGGGGCCTTCGTCGCTCAGGTAATAGAGGTCCCGGCCATGCCACATCGGAATGCTGTCGAGGCCCTCCCACTCCGTGACCTGTCGACTCTCGCCGGTCTCAAGGTGGTAGAGCCAGATGTCGGTCGCCATGCCGCCGCGGTAGCGCTTCCAGGTTCGACCGTCGATCGAGTGCGGTGTGTATGCGAGCCAGTGCCCGTCGCGACTCAGCGCCGCGTTCGTGCCGTAGGGCACAGGAAACTGGATCGGGAGTCCGCCCGTCGATGGCACGCGGAAGATCTGCTGCGAGCGGGTGAGTCCGCCCATGTCCGCGCTCGAGAAAATGAGCCCTTGACCGTCGGGCATCCAGTCGTTGAGCGTCTCGGCCGTCGGATGATGCGTCACGCGCCGCGGCGGTCCGCCTCCGACCGGGAGGATGTAGAGATCGCGGCCGCCTTCGTAACTACCCATGAACGCGACCTCGCTCGAGTCGGGCGAGAATCGCGGGAAGACCTCGGCACCGGCGCCGGTGGCGAGCGGCCGCGCCATGCCGCCGCTTCGCGGCACGATCCACAGATCATTCGCGAAGAGGAAGACGATCGAGTCGCGCCCGACATCGGGATAGCGCAGCAGGCGCGCATCAGGGATCGAGGTGGACACCTGCGCACCCGGCGCCGGTGTGACGAGGAGTGCCAGCACGGCGGCCGCCGGCGCCAGGGACGACGCGGTTCGAATCTTCATGGTGGCTTGATACCACGGCGGGGGCCTCCGGGTTGAATCCGGAATCCCGGCGGCCCATGGGGAACCGATGCGCGGGGGAGCGCTGCGCAGGGCAGCAAGGCGCGGGGGGCGGATGCGAGAGGTGTGGGCCGGGGCCGGTGGAGCCGGGCCTCAGCGGGCGACAGCGCGACGAGCCGGAACGGCAGCATGCGGCTCGACGGCGTCGAACTCCTGCGCGGCCGTCTCCTCCTCGGCAACCAGCATCGCCCTCAACCGGAGCAGCCCGCGCCGAGCGTGGGTCTTGACCGTGCCGAGGGGCATGCCCGTGGTGGACGCGATCTCTTCGTGCGTCTGGCCGAGGTGGATCGAGAGTCGAAGCACTTCGCGCTGTTCAGGCCGCAGGCGCTCGAACGCGGCCATGGCGCGCTGCGCCTCGTCGTTGGCCTCGTCGGGCGAGGGCGCGGGTTCGCTTGCGGGCGCGATCGACTCGATGGCGTCGCCGCCGGTCACGAGCCGTCGCCGCGTGCGCCGACGAACACGATCGATGAGCCGTCGCCGCGCGATGGTCGCGATGAAGGTCGTCTCGCTGGCGATCGAGGGATCGAAGCGGGCCGCGCAGCGCCAGAGATCCACGAAGACCTCCTGCACCGCTTCCTCGACCTCGATGGGATTCGAGCAGGAGCGCCGCGCAATCGAACAAACGAGCGCGCCGAATCGCTCCATGCACTGCGGAAGCGCCGCAGTGTCACCTGCAGCGACTCGCTCGAGGATGGTGGCGCGGTTGGTCATTCGTTCGGATGCGAGGAGATCTCGCGAGTGTCGATCCTATGGCCGAGCCGTCGCGGCGTTGACCCTTCAATGGCCGGATTCACGCGAACGGAAGGGAGTTCGCCAACGGCGGCGACCCCGATTCGGATTCTTTCAATCCGAGGCAGTTTCCAAGGCCATCAGGTTGGCAACGAGGGCGGTCCAGCCGGTCTGGTGCATGGCGCCGCAGCCTCGACCCGTGTTGCCGTCGAAGTACTCGTAGAAGTGCAGGTAGTCCCGGAAGTATCGGTCCGACTGGAACTTCTGCCACGACCCGTATACGGGGCGTCGGCCATCGGCCCCGCGGCGGAAGAGCGATTGGAGTCGCGCCGCGAGTTCATTTGCCACTTCCTTCAGCGTGCGCATGGATCCTGACCCCACCGGGCACTCCACGCGGAAGTCGTCGCCGTAGTAGCGATGGAACTTGAGCAGGCTCTCCACGATGAGGTAGTTGAGCGGAAACCACACGGGGCCGCGCCAGTTCGAGTTGCCACCGAAGAGATCGCTCTGGCCCTCCGCCGGCTCGTAGCGCACGGAGAGGCTCTGCGAACCTTCCCAGAAGACATACGGCTGCGTCTCGAGTCGGCGCGACATGCTCCGGACGCCATGCGGGGAGAGGAAGCTCGCCTCGTCCAGCATGAAGCGCAGCAGGCACTTCATGCGATGGCCGCGCAGAAGGCTGAAGAGTCGCACATCGCCGCGCCCGGGCAGGGACCATCGGCTTACGAGATTCGCCAGTTCGGGACGCTCGCGGAAGTACCACTCGAGGCGCGCCTTGAACGCGGGCAGGCGATCGAGCATCTCGGGCTCCAGCACCTCCACGGCAAAGAGCGGAATGAGCCCCACGATCGAATGGATGCGCAGCGGCATCGTGGTTCCGTCGGGGAAGCGCAGCCGGTCGTAGTAGAAGCCGTCCTGTTCGTCCCAGAGACCTTCGCCGGCGCCGCCGAAGTTGGTCATCGCCTCCGCGATCTGGAGGAAGTGCTCGAAGAACTTGACCGCGAGATCCTGATAGATCGGCTCGTGCGTGGCCAGCTCGATCGCGATGCGCAGCATGTTGAGCGCGTACATGCTCATCCAGCTGGTGGCGTCCGCCTGCTGGAGCGTGCCGCCGGTCGGGAGCGTGGCGCTGCGATCGAAGACGCCGATGTTGTCGAGCCCCAGGAAGCCGCCCTCGAAGACATTGTGGCCGTCCATGTCCTTGCGGTTCACCCACCAGGTGAAGTTGAGCAGCAGACGGTGAAAGACATGGCGCAGGAAGTCGAGATCCGCGCGGCCGCCGCGCAGGCGACGGTCGATCTGGAAGACGCGCCACGCCGCCCATGCATGCACGGGTGGATTCGCATCGTCGAACGACCATTCGTATGCGGGCAGCTCGCCCGAGGGATGCATGTAGCGATCGCGGGTGAGCAGGACCATCTGCTCCTTCGCGAAGTCCGGATCGATCGGGGCGATCGCCACCGCGTGGAACGCGTGATCCCATGCGGCGAACCACGGGTACTCCCATGTGTCGGGCATCGCGTGCACGCTGTGGCAGGAAACATTCGTCCAGCAGTGATTGCGGCCCGTGCGGCGCGACTCGGGTGGCGCCGGCATCGTCGGGTCGCCCGCGAGCCAGCGGCGCACATCGTAGAGGTAGGTCTGCTTGCTCCAGAGCAGTCCCGCCCACGCCTGACGCTGGATCGCGCGTGCGTCGTCGTCCAGGCCGGGCGCGTGCGTGGCGGTGTAGAAGGCGTCGGCATCGCGCTGGCGCGAGGCCATGATCTCGTCGAAGTCGTGGAACGGGTCTCGTTGGCGCGGCGACGCAAGCCGAAGCCGGCACGAGATGGACGCGCCGGCGGCGACGGTTTCGGTCCAGTGCAACCCGACCTTCGTGCCTTCGGGCTTCCTGTTGAGCACATCGGTGCGGTCATGCACGATCGCGTCGTTCACGCCGTCCTTGAACGCGCGGCCGGCGCGCGGCTGGCCGTGCAGGCGCTCCACATTCGTCTCGTTCTCGCAGAAGAGCAGGGCCGGTGTGCCGGCGCTTGCGTCCACGAACAGCTTGAGTTCGGGAAGCTGCGAGTGATGGATCGCGATGCCGCCGTCGTCATCGCGCATGAGGCGCGGGCGCTCGGCATCCTTGTCCCACGACCATGTGTTGCGGAAGAAGAGCTGCGGCACCAGGTGGATCGGTGCCGCGTCCGGTCCGCGGTTGTGGATCTCGTAACGGATCAGGATGTCGTCCGGCCCCGCCTTCGCGAACTCGACGAAGACATCGAAGTAGCGGTCATCGTCGAAGACGCCGGTGTCCCAGAGCTCGAACTCGGGCTCCAGCCTGGTGCGGTGATGGTTGGTCTCGACGAGCTCGTCGTAGGGAAACGCTCGCTGCGGGTACTTGTAGAGCATCCGCATCCACGAGTGCGTCGGCGTCGCATCGAGGAACCACGAGCACTCCTTCACATCCTCGCCGTGATTGCCCTCCTCGTTCGTGAGACCGAAGAGGCGCTCCTTCAGGATCGGATCGCGGCCGTTCCAGAGCGAAAGCGTGAGACAGAGCAGGAGTTGTTCGTCGGCGAGGCCGGCGAGTCCGTCCTCGCCCCAGCGGTACGCGCGGCTGCGCGCGTGATCATGCGGGAAGAAGTCCCATGCGGCGCCGTTCGCCGAGTAATCCTCGCGAACCGTGCCCCACTGGCGCTCGCTCACATACGGCCCCCAGCGCCGCCACGGCGCGAGTCCGAGGCGCGCTTCCTCGAGGCGCTGATGTTCAGGTGTCATGGCCATGCCGCCGTCGGGGCGCGAAGCCTACGCGATGCGCCATTGCGACGGTGAATTGCGCGGCGCCCTGGGCACGGCGCGTCGGCTCCGGCAGCCCTTCTCGCCTCAGCGACTGTCTTGATTTTCAAGTGGTTTCAAGGGCAGGTCTCCATGGGACTTGTTCTCGCAGCATGGCATCGAGGGTGACGAGGAGCCTTCGCATG
>Ga0268299_1002041_pt1 | contig 27434 bp, 24 predicted proteins | sample NOBtaG_FD_193484 | JGI IMG/M metagenome (GOLD analysis project Ga0268299, IMG submission 193484) | Activated sludge microbial communities from bioreactor in Nijmegen, Gelderland, Netherland - NOB reactor | ecosystem: Engineered > Bioreactor > Aerobic > Activated sludge | place: Netherlands...
GGGTGGTCAGTTTGCCCGGATAAGGGTGGTCAGTTTCGTCCGGAAATGGGTGGTCAGTTTGCTCCGGATTCCCTGGTCAATTTGCTCCGGATTGAGGTGGTCAAGTTCATCGGATTCTCCACATGAGAGCACAACTGATAATTTAATGGAGTACGTGGTTAAGAAGGGAATTAAATGATTTTAACTATAGCTTTTTTATGTTCCGGTAAGTCGCTCGGTCTTTTTAAACTTTGTCATTAGCTGGCTCATTTCATGACTCACTTTTTCTTCAACTACTTTAGCATATATCTGGGTTGTTTGCAGGGAGGCATGCCCCAACATGCTTGATACGGTTTCCACAGGTATTCCATTGGTAAGCGTTACAGTGGTTGCGAAAGTATGCCGGGCAACGTGAAACGTTACATTTTTGGTAATGCCGCAGAGGTCAGCAATTTCTTTCAAATAAGCATTTAGTTTTTGATTAGAAATTGTAGGTAGGAGAGAGCCGGAAGCGATGGCTCCTGCATGGTGCTTATACTTATTAATAATCATTAATGCCGGTGGGAGTAGAGGCACTTTTACTGTTGTAAATACTTTATTACGAATTTTCCAACGCTTATAATAGATCCACTTCATGCCATCCATTCCAAGGGTCACACTTTCTAAAGTAAGGTTCATTACGTCCTGGTAGGAGGCACCTGTATAACAGGAGAATATAAAGAGGTCCTTTATTAGATGAAGTCGCTGAACAGCGAATTCTTTTTGTTCAATCCTCTCAAGTTCTTCCTGGGTTAGAAATTCGCGATCATTCCTAATAATATGTGAGTCAAATTTTATGAAGGGATCCTTCTCAATCCAATCAAGTTTCATAGCCAAGTGGATCATTTTATTCAAGCGCTCGATGTGCTTCATTGCACCATTATGTCCGCATGGTTTGAAATGCTTTTTCTCGGGCCGTTTTGTTTTAAGCCAGATTTCAAAGTCGGCAATGAATTTATAATTGAGTTCACAAAGTAGTATGTCCTTTCGTTTGTATTTCTCTTGCAGGAAGAGTTTACAGTATTTGGAGGTTGTATGGTAATTCTTCAATGTGCCTTTCTCCAACGTGTGGGCAGTGTGGGTATTATGGTATTCGAGTAAGAATAGGAGGGAGTACTGTTGCTCGTCATCAATACCCATGTACTTATTTTTGATAGCCTCTGACGAAATGGGCTTGTTAGCGTGTTTGATTTCCTGATAACACCTTACTAACTCAGCTCGCATTTGTTCTAAGTAGGTGTTAATTTGTTTTACATCATCCTTGCTTCCGCGTGCAAGGCCTTTACCTGGATTCCAATTATCCATGTCAACACTAAGTCTGGTTGATAACTCAGTGCGCTGACCATTCACTGTTATGCGAGCATAGACAGGAGCTTTGTTTTGTTTTGCTTTGTATTTCTTGATGAAGAATGAAATGGAAAAAGTCTCTGACGTGTGCATATAATTTCAAGTTTGGTGACTGTTTTGTTTCACCATTAGGTGCCCCAAGTTATATTGAGTTACGAGGGCACCGAATAGGGCACATTTTTCTTGAAATTGTTTGTAACTAATTGACTTCTTAAAATGCAAAGAGCCAGTAAATCATAAGATTTACTGGCTCTTGTTTGAAGATGTTATCTTCTTTGTCGGGGCGGCAGGATTCGAACCTGCGGCCCCCTGGTCCCAAACCAGGTGCGCTACCGGACTGCGCCACGCCCCGAACAATGTTTAATTCCTTTTTTGATCCTTCTGACCAACCGGGTTCTCTACTCCCCGAACAATATTATTGAAGTGATCCGACAGGGACTCGAACCCCGAACCGTCAGCTTAGAAGGCTGATGCTCTATCCAGTTGAGCTATCGGACCATGTCCTTGTCTTCACTCACCACTACTTTTTTTCTACGCCATCTGCGGAGAGGGGGGGATTTGAACCCCCGGTACACTTTGACATGTACGACAGTTTAGCAAACTGCTGGTTTAAGCCACTCACCCACCTCTCCAGTGTTTTGTTTTAGCCTAAAAAAGCCCTTTTCTCCCGGAAAAGGAATGCAAATATAAAGGTTGGATCAAAACTAACGTAACGCAAATAATAAATTGTTAGAATTTTTATTGACGCTTACTTTAGCGCTTAGCTTTTTTCAAAGTGGCACCGCTCATCGAGGCAAAGCCTCCCACCAATCCTCCGATCAGAACTGTGGCAAGATAAAGCAGGGTTTTGTTCAAACTAAAGATAGTCGCTACCTGTTCAGCAAGAGGAGACGAACCGGTTGCATCTATTAAACCAGCCTTCGCTAACCACAACAATCCAATTCCAAGAAAGCCTGCCAGGAAGTTAAATCTTGACTTCAGTGCATAACCTCCCGCAAACGAGGCCATCGCTATGCACCACCAGGGTAAAAAAAGTTCAAGAATAAAGGCAATGAAAATGATTGCCACGAGCTGAATAAAAAATTTCATTTCGAGTTGGGGTTGAATGTCGTTGAGTATAATGATTTGGTTTTCATTTCATCCGGGGTATTCACAAAAACCATTGGATAGAGCTGATCGGCCGTCCATTGATCAAGCAAATTGTTGTAATAGTAACTACCAGGGTTACCTGACTGCCCACCCGGATACACGGCCCATGTTTTAACGCCCGTTTTTTCTAAACTTGCTACCATTCGCCAGGAAGGTCCGTGGGTACGCGAGTGCGCATTTACAATGTCATGGTTTCCTCCGTGTTTAACATGAATACTGAACGGTTGAAGCCTCAGCAGGTGACCCATGTAACTGTCTTTATAATCGGCCCACAACGGAGAATTGCTTTGATGATCAGCTTTCCATTTCAGAATATCTTGTACTCCTTTACTGAAGGATTGTTGTACAACCTCCCTGGCTGTCTCTTTTTCGTCTGTTGCCTGAACATCAAAAAAGCTGAGATCGGGCTGTTCCTTCATCAGCTTGATGGTGTTATACGTTGTGGGAGTTTGCAATACAATTTTGTCGTGTTGCATTTCATCCCAGATCAAAGGCATCAGGTTGTCCCACCAGGCTTCGTAGTAAGAGGCTCCTTCTGAACCTGCATGGTTGAAATAATCCCACGATTTGAGGATATCCAAAGCTTTCTTTTCTTCCTCATTCAGCGTTGCAGGGTTGAGCATGGCAATGAACATGGGTAAGCTTTCGGCTGCCTTTAAATTATAATTGTCGCCTTGGAGTTTAATCATATCCTGTACCGTGATGTTATTCGTTTCGCGCAGTACCTGGTTAATCCTTCGGTTGCGATAGGCTTCATAACTGGTAGCAGTAATGTAATAGGGATACGTTGAATCGGCAGGGTATTGGTTGGCTGAGCTTACAAAACCGCGTTCAGGATTTTTGTACATAATGTTTTGTTCATTTGGAATGAATGCTTGCCACCCGTTAGATGACCTACTTCCATCCAACACAAATTTTCCTTCCTCTTTCCTGCGAACCGGGTATTTACCCTGAATGCGCATGGCAATATCTCCGCTAACCGATGCAAAGGCAAAGTTCTGTGCGGGCGCGCCATAGTAATCAACTGCCTTCATGTAGTCGCTGTGGTTCTTAGCCCGATTTAGTTGGAAGAATGTTTTTAGTTCCTCGGTTCCATCATGGGTAATCCAGCGAAAGGCATAGCTCTTTAGTTCATTTTCGGCATGATAATTTTCATCATAGGGTACAGGCCCCCAATGGGTGTATATTACTGTATCATATAAGGTTTCTTTTCCGCGAATTTTAAATTCTTCTACAACCTTTTTGGTATCTACCCATTGGTCATCAAGCCGGTATTTATTTTTTCCGGAATCCTGATAAGTTATTTTAAACCAGTCAATCAAATCTCGCTGGGCGTTGGTTACACTCCAGGCAACCGAGTCGTTAAATCCGATGATGATTGCCGGTGAACCCGGTAATGAGGCACCCATAACATTTACACCGGGGGCAGTTAGTTGAATCGCAAACCAAATGGAGGGTAACGATAAATTTAAATGAGGATCTCCACAGAGAATCGGTGATCCAGTGGCGGTTTTCGATCCACTTACTGCCCAGTTGTTGCTTCCGGTTGTAGGATCGGCACCGGGCAGTTTATTAATTTTAATTAGTTCATCTGGCAGGGCAAGTGGTACGCTGTCGAGGTTGATAGGATTGAATTTCCAATTCCCGGCATTATCAACAATCGGGTCGGTTGCAGGCTCACGATCTGGATACAACAGGTCGAGCGTCTCTTTTCCGAAAAGTTTTAAAGCGTTGGTCATCTCAATATCCTTGTCGCCACTATTGAGGGTGAAGGCCATTCTCTTTAACAAGTAGGCGCACTTAAGCGTTGACCAGTTTTCAGGTGAGTAGTCGAGGAGTTTGTATTCAATGGGAAGATTTTTGTAGTGGAGGGTTGCAATGTAAGCGTTGATTCCTTCGGTGTATTTTTCTGCCACCATGCGAATGGTAGAGTCGCGGATCATCGCTTCAACAGCATGATTGGCCGCATAACCTAACCCCGCCCTGCGTTGACCGCGATCGAGATCAAGGATTGCCCCATTGGGGCCTTCTCCCAGTACTTCCGACAGGCGACCGGCAGCAGCATGGGTTTGAAATTCCATTTGCCATAACCGGTGAGTGGCCGTTACGTATCCCTGAGCCAGGTATAAATCCTCATCGTTGTCAGCAAAAATGTGTGGTATAAGCAGGCTGTCGTAAACAATGGTTACAGGGTTGTTCAAACCTTGAATGGTTAGTGCTTCTGGCCCTGTATAGTTTTTGGGTTCGATGTTTTGCCAGAATCCGTGAAAGGGATCAAGAAATTTTCCCAGAGGCGGTATCCGGTTTCCACCTATTGGCCAACTGTTGTTGAGCAGGTAGATGAGGATAAGGGTAATAAAAAAGGAAGCAAAGAACCGGATGTTTTTCATTTCAGACGGATTTATCCGCTCAATGTAAAAAGCTTTTCCTAATTTCCGATCTCATATTATTGAAAAAATACATCGCAATTCTATTGAAACAGATTGTAAATCAATACACCAAAGAACAGGTGAAAAAAGCGAGTGGTATCAAAGCCATTTTTTTTGATGTGGATGGTGTGCTTACCGATGGCAAAATTATCTATGATCATTCGGGAAATGAAACGAAACAGTTTAATGTTAAAGATGGTTATATCATTATCTACCTGAAGAAGGCTGGAGTGCTTGTGGGGATTATCTCAGGTCGCGATTCGAAGGCTGTTAGCCACCGGGCTTCTGAGTTGAGTCTTGACTTTTGCCACCAGGGTATTGTGAATAAAGAAGAAGTCTTTGAAAAAATGGTTGCCTACTATAAACTAAAGCGAAAGCAGGTTGCTTACATCGGAGATGATTTAAATGATTTAGGTGCATTAAAAATTTGCGGACTATCCGTTTGCCCTGCTGATGCCATCATTTACGTTAGAGATAAAGTTGATTTAGTTACGAAGGCGAAAGGAGGCCAGGGTGTTGTGCGTGAAGTGGCCGACTTAATACTAGCCGCAAACGGAGAATTAGAAAAAATTTTAAAAGTCTAGATGAACAGGTAGAAGGGCAGTAATTAAACGCTATTTAACTTTTATCCCATCTAACGTAAACTGAGGCGTTTCAATTTCTTCGCTTTCATGCAAAGCACGATCGCGGATTTTTACGCTGAGCTTTAATGTCTTAATGCTAAACTCGGGTAAGAAACCGGTGCTGGGCATTGCGTAACGAATCGTTCCTTCAAGGGGGCCTGACTTGTCAGACAATACGGGAAACCTCGCATCAAAGCGAAAACAATATTCTTTCAGCCAGTCAAATTTAACCCAGGTGCCTCCTTCAAATACCCAAAACGTAACATCAATGTTGTTGTGATTGATATTGGCCTTATAGAACAAGGGCTCGCTTCGTACAAGGTAGTATATCCCACCGGGGCCTGTAAGTGTATCAACAATATTATAGGTGTTATCAACACTCTCCTCAGGTACCAGCAACTCGTCATCAGCATAATAGAGGCAACTGTTCGGATCATAAACCGGCAGATAGCTATACCCGGTTTCCAGGCGTGTTCTGTTGGTTACTAATTTTCCGTTAAGGTCATCTGATTTTAAAAGGATGTAGGGTCTATCATTAGTATCATATACCTGTTGCGTGGCCACACGAACGGTATCATTTTTTAAGTCACCGTCAGCATCTGTACCGGTGGCCAGAAAATAGAACGATGCATTATATGGCTCGTCAAGGTCATCTTTATAATACCCCAGGTCACCATCGCCATCTCTGAAGTTGAGGTACAGAATTAACGAATCGTTGGTGGCAGGGCCCGGCACTTCTTTGAATTGAATTTTTTTGAATGATATTTCGGGTATGATGTCGAATACGGGGGCATCAAAACAGGCGCTGATCCCAACGGCTAAAAAACAAAATAAAATCAGGCCCTTAATTACCTTCATACACTATTTTTGAAGCGGACAAGATACGTAACGCTTGGATAACTTTAAAAGTTTTGAATCTGCACTGCCAACAGTAAACGCTGCCAATATAAACGATATTGCTGTACGTTTATTCAGATTTCAGGCGATTCATAACCCGGTTTATGCCGCTTATTGTAGCCATTTAGGTATAAAAATTGAAAACATTGGTACGATCGGGGAAATCCCTTTTATGCCCATTTCGTTTTTTAAGAATCACGCCATTAAAACGGGAAGTTGGAAGGATGAGGCAATCTTTACCAGCAGCGGTACAACCGGATCATCGACAAGTATTCATCATATCGAAAATGTGGAGTATTATCTAAAGCATGCGGAGAGATGCTTTACACACTTTTTTGGCCCGATTAGTAATTACCATATACTTGCGCTGATGCCATCTTACATGGAGCGCGAAAACTCTTCCCTGGTGGCCATGATCCAATCCTTTATCAGGAAAAGCGAATCGGCAGATTCAGGCTTTTACCTGTATGAACATGATAAACTGTTGTTAGATATTGAAAGGTTGAAAGGCCGAAACGATAAGAAAATAATTCTATGGGGTGTAAGCTTTGCCTTGTTGGATGTAGCTGAAAAATTTCACCCCGATTTAAGCGGATGCCTTGTGTTTGAAACAGGGGGGATGAAGGGACGAAGGCGGGAAATAACCCGCCATGAATTACATGACCAACTCAGGCAATACTTTAATATTGATACCGTTTATTCCGAGTATGGCATGACTGAATTATTGTCACAAGCCTACACAAAAGGCGGAGACAGGTTTTATTGTCCGCCCGGCATGCAAATAATTATCCGTGAAGCAGGAGACCCCTTTGAAAAGGGATTAGTTGAGCGCTCAGGGGGTATTAATGTGGTCGATTTGGCTAATATCCGCTCGGTCGCCTTTATTGAAACGGAAGATGCCGGTAAAGTTTATTCAGATGGCTCTTTTGAGGTTATGGGCCGGCTCGATAATACCGATGTTCGGGGCTGCAACCTGATGGTCGAATAGCCGTGGAGGCAGTTTAATGGCATTACCTGTCGGCAGGATTTGTTTTGTTCGGAAAGACTTCTATTTTTGTTTCGATTAAAAGCCACTTCGATGAAAAAGTTAATTGTATTCATACTTCTTGCAGGGTTCGTTTCAGCATGCAGCCAGTACACTTGCCCTACGTATGGCAAAAAGGAAGTTCCTGCTAAGAAAGTTGCTGTGCAGAAGGTTTAAAGGTACTTTTTCACGTCCTCGGCCCCAATTTCCTCTCCCGACATTATCATCAGCCTTTCTACTACATTTCGTAGTTCACGTATGTTTCCGGTCCATTGATGGCTTTGTAAGGCTGAAATTGCTTTCGCATCCATTCTTTTCTTTTTAGAGCCTTGCTCATCGGCAATATCCTGCAGAAACTTATCGACCAGGAGCGGAATATCCTCTTTCCGGTCATCAAGAGAAGGTACTTTTATAACAATCACGCTTAAGCGATGATACAAATCCTCACGGAATCGCTGTGATTCAATTTCTTTTTTCAGGTCTTTGTTGGTAGCGGCAATGATGCGCACATTCACTGCGATTTCGCGCTCGCCACCCACGCGTGTGATCTTATTTTCCTGAAGGGCGCGCAGTACTTTTGCCTGTGCAGACAAACTCATGTCCCCGATTTCATCCAGAAAAAGCGTTCCGCCTTCGGCTTGTTCAAACTTCCCGATCCGTTGTTTAATGGCAGATGTGAACGAACCTTTTTCATGACCGAACAACTCGCTTTCAATTAATTCCGATGGAATGGCTGCGCAGTTCACTTCAATGATGGGGGCGTCTGACCGTTTACTTTTAGCATGTACATTGCGCGCAACCAGTTCTTTGCCACTGCCGTTGGGTCCGGTAATGAGTACCCGGGCATCGGTTACGCCAACTTTTTCAATCATTTCTTTTACTTCGGCAAGCATGGCAGAATTGCCCACCAGTTCGAAACCTTTATTGATTTTTTTCTTCAATGATTTGTTTTCTTCCCGCAGCGAATTGCGTTCAAGAACATTTCGCAAATGAATCAGAATAGTTTCAATGCTTTCAAAGGGTTTCTGAATAAAAAAGTAGGCACCGCGTTTAATGCACTCCAGGGCAGTTTCTTTCGTGCCGTGAGCCGATATAATAATGAATGGGGTAGGTATCCCGGCTTTTTTTACTTTCTCTAATAACTCGATGCCATCGAGTTTAGGCATTTTTACATCGCAGAATGCGACATCAAAATACTCGTCACTTAATTTTCGCAGCGCCTCTTCGCCATCTTTGGCTTCCGCTACTTCATGGTTTTCATCAGTCAGGATTTCACGCAGCGAATTACGTATTGCCTGCATGTCATCTACAATTAAAATTTTTGCCATGGCGTAAGTTTAAAAAAACCTGTTGCCCCGATGGCTATCGGGGCAACAAGTTGAAGTTTATAAAAAAAGCAAGCCTGTAAGCCGGGTTCTGTATCCGCCAGTTGGCGGACCCTTATCATTTATCTCGTCCTGACGTTGCCGTCAGTGTCAATCGGTCTACCCACCCCGATACCCTCCTGATCAATCAGGAAGATAAGAACGGGCCGTTCGTTTGATCGGGGCCTATTTGACCTTTCAACTCGTAAGGTTTGCCGTACACCCGATGTTACCATTCAGGACGGTGGGCTCTTACCCCGCCTTTTCACTATCACCCCGGTAAAACACGTTTGCCAGGGCTACTTGTTTTCTGTGGCACTTTCTGTCAATCCCGCGTTTGCGCGCGAAAGCCCGTGCTATTCGCACGGTACGATGCCCGATGTTGCCCGGACTTTCCTCCCCGAGTACTCGGGGCGATAAGGCGGCTTGCTGTGCAAAAATAACGAAAGGAAAGTTAAGTTGGTTTCTAATTTATGTCTTTACCTGTGAGTTTCAATTCGTACGAATCGGCCAGTGATGCAACTTCCTGAATCATATATTTTATTTCATCGTGTGATGTGCCATCTGCCGGAAACGTCACCTCAATTTTAATGGTGTTATTTTCGATAATAAACCTGCTGTAATCAAAGGCAGCATGTTTCTCCAGCAGGGTTTTCAGATCCATAAGTGTGGTGCACTCGCAAACTTTAGAGGTTATAACTCCGCGTTCCTTTCCGGAGGCTTTGCTTTTATCGAGCGATAAGAGTACGGTTTGAAAACGGCCATCGGCTACCGGTACAACAAAAACTGATTTAGAGGAATCATAGGAAGTAAACTGTCCTCCGATTTCATCGGAATATTCCTTGATAAAACTGAAGTAGTCCATAAGCCAATTGATAGATTAATTTAAAGATAATTTTATTATCGTGACTTTCTATCAGCAGAAGTCAGTTTGGTCGCTGTCTATTGAACGGATATTGCACCTGATTGTTCAAATGGTCGTGTCACTGATGGCCGGTCAGTATTTTTTTTAGTTTAAAAATAGAACGGGTGAAAACGCGCCCCCTTTGAAGACAACTCCACAGTTGGTGCCGGTAGTTTAATCATGCTTATAATTTCCAGCAAGGTCTTTACTGCCTTCGATCGTGTTTTAATGGCGGTTAAATCAAAATCAAGCCCGATATAATATTGGCGGTACGCATGATAACCTGCTTCTTCATTGCTGTTGTCGTGTGCATAAACCATTTCTTCAGCTCCGTAACCCACTGCCAGGTTTAACCATTTCGGAAAGCGAAAGAATTTATCCAGATCGAACGACAGCCAGTAGGTTTGTCCGTTGTAGTCTTTCAATAGTTTACTGGAAAAGGAATCGCCCAACACATCCGGACGGAGAGGAGGGTAGTCGGTTGTGTGATACGAAAACTTGGGCCTTATCCGGACGTCTTTCCACAAGGCAGCCTGTGCCAGGTAAAAGCCTGCACCGGTTGCGTTTGCCAGCAAGTCGCCTGTGGAGGCTCCATAGTCGGCCGAATAGCCATCAAAAATTTCAATAGGCAGCATGATTAAAAAACCAGTAACAGATCCCCACAGGTCGGCCTTTCGTTGCTGCACACCAGACCACTTCAATGCTCCTGATGTTCCATAGCTGAGATAGAAGGCAGAGTAAAAATGGCCGATTTTATCCACCTGTTTCCACTCGGCATTGTCGTTAAAAAAGTGAAAGGCTTGTTTTTGTGCATCGCCATACCAAAGTTCATTCAGGCCGAATAGCGTTACCGTGTATGCTGCCCCGGAAGCAATGATGAAAGTTTTTAGTCTTTTTTTGTTGAGGTGTTGTGTTGTATCTGATTGTCCGAACAAGGCAGGAGAAAGGCCGGTAATCAAAAGTATGGCAAGCCATTGTTTACTCGTTCCCATCATCCTCTTTGGTTGCTTCTTCGTTCATGTTGGTGTCTTCTCCTGTTTTTTCTCTGTTCTTCTCGCGGTTAGATTTTAAAATATCTTTTAGTTCATTAAAACTTTGTGTGTATTGGAGGCTTACTCCGGTGGTAATGGCGTTTTGTGAGTTTAAACTTGTATTTACCGGGTTCACATTTGCGCGGCTGTACATCTTCACTTTAAGTTTCCCATCGGGTGTTAACAGGTAGTCCACCGTCCAATCGCCTACTACCGATGAAAGGTTGCTTCCATTATTTCCGGAAGTGCTTGTGCCCGAATTTGAGTTATCCTGGTTGCCAAAAGTTCCTTCGCGGGTAACGCGTAACCGGCCGTTCAGGAATGTGTAAGACAACCGTAGTTGAAACGCATTGAAGGCATCCTGATCCATGTTTCCGAGGTCTACATCAATTTCAAGATTCTGATCAACCTGGCTCATCCAATAGCTGAGCTGATTTGAAAAAAGTTCACTCACACTGCCTGCCAGTGTACCGCTTGTATTAAACGCATCGGGAGGGGAAAATTTCCGCAGTACGATGAGGCTGAATACCTGTCGTTTTAATTCCTGTTCGTCCAGTTTACTTTTAAAGGCATCAAAGGATTCTTCCAGCCGTACCGTTCTGCCGTCTTCGGTGTTAATTGATTTTGGAAGGTCTTTGGCGATGATATCGAAATCAATTTGTGGCGAAAGCATGGGGCCGTCTAATTCCAGTAATACCTGTGATGGGTATTTTCTGCGGATTTGCGGAACGGATTCCAACGTTGGATCATTTAAGATTGGCGCATACGATACCAATTGGTTATAAGAGGCATTGATTTTCATGGCTCCCTGGTACGGATCGCCAAACCAGGTAATGCTGCTGCCGGGCTCAATGGTAAATTCTTTATTTATAATGTCGTACAAGGTAAAGTTGTATCCGCCTTCAGTAAAGGTTACAGGGCCAAACATATTAAACTCTCCTTTGGTATCGAGCTGCAGTTTAACCCGCCCGTTGCCCCGGCCGCGTATGATGTCACCCGATTTAATGTCGAAAATAATTTCGCAATAAGCATCGGGTGTAACATTTAAATTAAGATCGAATGTGATGCCGGTTATATTGATTTTTTTTGTGGGACGCAACACAACTGTTGACTGGTAGGTCGAATCATTCATGTTAACGAAATTGATAAACTCTTTCTGCTCAACCGATGAACTTCCCGAAATGGGTATATAAATTCTCGTATTCTTTTTTGTGGTGGCGTCAGCCGTGATGATCAGGTTGCTGACAGGCCCTACGATGCTCACAGTTCCGGTTCCATAACCTTGCCCGTAAAAAAGTTCGTTATCGCGGATCGTGGTGTTTAGAAGTTGAAAGTCGTTGAATTGTGCTTTGATGTTGACTTGCATTTGGCGGAAGTTAACATGGCTGATTTCTCCTTCAAGTTTCCCTTTGTTTTTCAATCCGTCTGTCAGTTCAATATTTTCAAACGAGATGGCCTCAGGCCTTAAGCCAATGGTGCCTGAAACCTGGTAAACTGTTTTCAGGTAATCGATAGTTACCTGGCCGTTTTCAATTTGTGCTTCTCCTTTTAATATGGGTTTTTGCAGCGTGCCTGTTATGGAGTAGTTGCCAGACAGTGTGCCGTCTATGTTGCTGAAAATATGTTCAATAAAGGGTTCGATGATTTTGAGGTTGGCCTTTTCCAGATTTGCCGAAATAGCCAAAGGACTGATTTGGTCCAGTGGTGAGTAATACCCGCTGCAGTTTACAATTTTTGTGTTCAGCCGGTCGATGATAAATTCAATCATAAATTTTTTAGCATCCGGATCCCACACATTGTTACCGGTTACATTGCCAACCAGAAAATCGTCTACTTTAAGTTCATGAATATCGATTTCATTCTGCAGGGTAAGCTGATCGTATAGGTTTGACACTGTTATTTCTGCGTCAACACGGCCGCTCAATGGACGTTGGGTTAAACTGTTTACTGAGCTGAGATCAAAATTCTTTGCAGCAGCAACAAGTACTTCTGATGGATCATCTGAAATGCGGCCATCAACCCGTACGGATTGTTCCTGACTTTCCCATTTCAAGGTATGAAAGGTCCACGCTCTGCCTTTAACGGATATTAAATTGGATGAGTCAATCTCCCAGATTTTCTCGAGGAGTTGAATTTTTGATGTCTGATCAAATCGAATTTCAGTGCTGTCTCGAAAGTCAACTGTTCCATTGAGTCGCACGTGATGATCGCGAACCTGCTGATCAATACCAACATTGAAATCGACATGATTACTATCCCAAATGGCTTCTGAAATAAAATTTTTAGTTTTTAATTCACCAATCTGTTGTGCAGCCGATTGAACGAATAGCATGGCAAGTGTTTGAGGTTGGTTTGAAACTTTTGATGCATTGATTTCAAGCTCAGTATTGTTCAGTAATACATTGTTATAACGAAGCGAGTCGATATTGGTGTAAGCATGGATGAGGGTAGTGGCTCCATTGGAAAACTTTCCCCGGATGTTGATGTTCCTGCCCGCTTTAACATTAAGCTTTAGCAGGTCTGACACGGGTTTGATATTTTTTATGTCAATGTCGAAGTTGGCTTCGTACACATTAGGTTGTAACAGTTTATGTTGATAGTAATCCTGAATCTGCTCTTGATTGTTCCTGATGTTCAGATAAAATTCACTCAATAAGGTTTGTATGTCTACGAAAAGTGTTGAAAAATAAAAATCTCCTGTTGCCTTTGCATGAAGGATGTCAGAATCAAGAACCAGTTGACGTTGCGCTGCGTCCCGCTCGGCATGAAGTGTAAGGTCATCGAGATGCATCCATTCTTTATTATAGTTTACTGACAGGTCTTTTATCCGTGCGTTTCCTGCCAGGCTGTCCAGTTGCAAACCGGTCAGATTGATATCAACGAGTGCACGCAAGAATAATTTTTTTGAAGAAAGATTGACAGCGTCCAGATTAACGGTGTCCAGTGTGGCTTGTAGTTTGATTCTATTTAAGTTATTTCTTAGGTCTACAGATCCTTTTGCTCTCACCATCATATTGGGGTCCTGGATTTTTAGTTCACCATTAAAGAACTGAGAAGAGAACCGTGCGTCAGTTTGAATATTTTGATAGTTATATTGGTTTATTCCAATGGATTGAATGGTGCTAACCAACGAAAAATTGGCCGTGCTTCTGGTGAAACCAAACCCACTAATGCGGCCATCCATATTCACCTTTTGGAAGGTAAGGGTATCGTTAAAATATTTGCCCAGGTTAAAGTCAATCATGCTGATCTTCCCTTTGTAGGAAGATTTTTCAAAAGAAACTTCATTTACCTTCAGGTTAATGTCTGAAATAATGCGGCCCAGGTTGTTTGAAAAGTCTCCGGTTGCTACAAAGTCTGTAGGGTATCCTAAAAATTGTCCTTGAAGCGAGAGCACACCCAGCGGTGTTAACCGGTTGATGGCGTTTTCATTCAATACAGTTGAGAGATCATGGAAATCAATCCTTGAATTTTTAAGATGCAGTACAATAAATGTTTCATTAAAATCAGGCAGTCCGTCCATTGTAACAGACCCTTGTAGCAGGCTGTTGCCTGTTTCCAGTTTCATATTGTTAAATCTGAAGTTGTTTACCCTGCCTTTTACTTTTCCGTTAATGGCTACAGGGTGTGGCAACACTTTTGTGGCTGGTGCAAACAGGGCGAGGTCATGCGGATGAATGATGGTGTTGGTAAAATGAGCGTTGATTTGGACGCGGTTAATAAAATCATTTAAATCTTCCTGACTTTGATACGTGAAAATAACGGTGTCAGATATGATGCTTTGTCCGACCTTCAGGACAAGTCCTTTAAACTCCAGCGATTTTTGCGATATTCTGAAAAACGAAGAGAGTTCTTTAATGTCAAATTTTGTTTTCTGGTCTTCAACATTCATCGAGTTAACATCGAACTGAACGGTGTCTCCCAGAACCAGGAAATTTTGAAGTTGCGCTTCATTGATTGTTAAAGCAAAATGGTTGTAATCAAAACCCTGCAGGCTGTCTTTGCCGGTATTGTCGTACGCAAATACGCTATTGGAGACAATGGCTTCGCCAATATTAATTTGTTTTGCTTTGCCTCCTTTTGAGGAAGCGCCATACTGTTGATTGATTTGCTTTATAAACTCATTAATATTTAAGTGTGTTAGGGAATCAAAGCCTTTGATTTTTGTAAAAAATACGTTTGCGCTGTCAATATAAACAGCATCTAAGTTGATATGACTTCCCCTAAAAAGATCTGAAAAATGATAATTGACCATGAGTTTTTTTACGCCAATCATGGTGTTGTTCTCGCTATCGCGAATGAGAACCTGATCCAGCACAAGCCTGTCGAACCATGAAAACCGGATGCCGGCAATGGTGGTTTTAAAACCGGTAATCTGAGAAAATCCGGTAAGGTATTGCTTGGCAAGTGCCCGCTGCACACCCGGTAGCTGAAGAATAAGGAATGAGGAGATCAGCAGAAAAATTATACTGGTAACTGTGTACACCAGTATTTTAGCAAATCGTTTTTTGATACCTTGCGCGTTCATTTGTACCTCATGAGTCCCGTCATCCTCGCCATCGAATCATCCTGTGACGAAACGTCTGCTGCTGTCATCAGAAACGGCAAGGTACTTAATAATATTATCGCCTCACAGGCAGTCCATCAAAAATATGGTGGTGTTGTGCCTGAACTGGCATCGCGTGCACACCAACGAAACATTGTAGCCGTTGTTGATGAAGCGCTTCATCAGGCAAATGTAAAAGCATCCGAACTTGATGCAATTGCTTTTACCCGCGGCCCCGGTTTAATGGGTTCTTTGCTGGTGGGCACTTCCTTTGCAAAAGGAATGGCCCTGGGTTTAAATAAACCGCTCATTGATGTGAACCATATGCAAGCACATGTGTTGGCTCATTTTATTGAGGCGCCTGTGCCTGAGTTTCCGTTTTTATGTTTGACGGTAAGCGGAGGGCATACGCAACTTATAGTTGTTCGCGATCACCTGGATATGGAAGTTATAGGAGAAACGCAGGATGATGCTGCCGGAGAAGCATTTGATAAAGCTGCTAAAGTTATGGGCTTGCCTTATCCCGGAGGGCCGCTGATTGATTCGTATGCCCAAAAGGGAAATCCTTATGCGTATAAGTTTCCTGAAACCATCATGCCCGGACTGGATTTTTCCTTTAGTGGAATCAAGACAGCGTTTCTCTATTTCTTGCGCGATCAAAAATTGAAAGATCAGGATTTTGTGCAGAAAAACTTAGTTGATATTTGTGCCAGCATTCAGCATCACCTGGTTCAGATGCTGTTAACCAGGTTAGAGGAAGCAAGTAAACAAACAGGCATAAAGGAAGTTGCCATTGCAGGAGGGGTGTCGGCAAATGCTGGTTTACGAAATGGCTTAGAGACATTGGCAAAAAAAAAGAATTGGAATGTATACATCCCTGCCTTTGAATATTGCACCGATAATGCTGCTATGATTGCCATGGCGGCTCATTACAAATTTTTAAGGGGTGAGTTCTGCTCATTAGATGTAACGCCAATGGCTCGTATGCCGGTTTATTAACAAAATCAAATACGCAATTGAAATCAATATTTAAGGTAGGCGATACAAAACAAACGCGCTATACAGTACAGGAGAGTGATGTTGCAGCCTTTCATGGCAAGGTTGTTCATCCGGTGTGTTCTACGTTTACACTTGCTCGTGAAATAGAGTGGTCCACCCGGCAGTTTGTGTTAGAGATGCGCGAGGAAGATGAGGAGGGAATTGGAACAGCACTATCGATTGATCATCGTAACCCTGCGTTTGTAGGTGATGAAATTATTTTTACCGCCAGGGTTGACGAGATTAACGGACATGAACTAATTTGTACCTATGAGGCCAGAGTGGCCGATCGTATAATTGCGGTTGGAAAGACAGGACAAAAGATGCTAAAGCGCGACAAGCTTGCCAGAATATTTAGAAGACAAGAATGAGTAAGCGATTTTCAAACGATATCAATATCCGAAACCGGCAGGCATCCTACGAGTTTGAACTGCTGGATAAATATGTAGCCGGTATTGTTCTGACAGGCACTGAAATTAAATCCATTCGTGAAGGTAAAGTGAACCTGCAGGATGGGTATTGTTATTTCAATACTGGTGAGTTGTTTGTGAGGGGGGTTAATATTACTCCGTATGCACAAGGCACTCATTATAATCACGAGGCGCAGCGTGAACGTAAACTGCTGTTAAAGCGAATGGAACTTAAAAAGCTGGAACGGAAGGTGGAAGAGAAAGGATTAACCCTCGTTCCGGTGCGTTTGTTTATTAATGACCGTGGTTTTGCTAAATTGGAAATTGCTTTGGCGAAAGGAAAGAAAATGCACGACAAACGAGAGAACATAAAAGAACGTGACGCCAAGCGTGAACTTAACCGTCTGAAAATTTGAGTAACGCAGGAGTGATCACCGAAAGTATTGATTTTGGAGTTTGCAGGCTCAGCATGGTGCCTGTCAGGAGTGAGGCTTCTGATCGCTCGGAGTTAGTGACACAGCTTTTATTTGGCGAGCATTACGAAGTACTTCTGGAAAGTAAAGATAAAAAGTGGTTAAAAATCAGAATCCATTTTGATCAATATGAAGGGTGGATGGACGCAACCCAGCATCATACAATTTCAAAAGAGCATTTTGAATACATTAACCGGGTTGATTTTAAAATCACTACCGACATCACAACCAGCATTCTGTACAACAAAAACCCACTGACCATTGTTATGGGTAGTATTATTCCTATTTCAGGAACCGAGCTTTTTAAAATGGAAGAGCAGTTTGCTTTTAACGGTGAATCAAAAAGCATGGGCGTGAAGCGCGATGCTGAGTTTCTGAAGGTTACTGCACAGCGTTATTTAAATGCACCATACCTGTGGGGTGGAAAAAGCCCGTTTGGTATTGATTGTTCAGGATTTACGCAAATGGTTTTTAAGATTGGCGGATATAAACTTAGCCGCGATTCCGTACAACAGGCGAAGCAAGGCAAAGCAATTCAATTTAAAGATAGTGTGCCGGGCGACCTGGCCTTTTTTAAAAATAAGGAAAACAAAATATCGCATGTAGGAATCATTCTGTCAGATGACAGGGTCATTCATGCTTCCGGTAAAGTACGGATTGATCACCTGAATGAAGAAGGCATCCTGCACAGCGAGCGAAAAACTTATACGCACCAGCTTTCATCGATCAGGCGAATACTCCCTGATGGATGAAGGGATTAGCGCTTTAAATCGCCTCTTACCATCTTGCTTCTGTGAAAGAATGATTTTATCTTTCACCTATGAACAGTCGTGTTTTGGTACTGAATCAGGATTTTAGTCCGCTAATGGTGTGTTCCGTGCAGCGTGCTTTTATTTTGGTGTACCTGAACAAGAGTGAAATGGTGCGACCTGCCAACGGGTATAAACTGCACTCTGTGACAGCAACCTACCCGATGCCTTCTGTTATCAGACTTAACCGGTATGTTCACGCACCGTATAAGGGCGTCACCCTGACGAGGCAAAATATTTTCAAGCGGGATAATTTTGAATGTCAATATTGCGGTACCCGGAAGGAGTTAACGTTAGACCATGTCATCCCCTCATCAAAAGGCGGGCAGCACACCTGGATTAACCTGGTGACTGCCTGTAAAAGGTGTAATGCAAAAAAGGGAGATGATACACCGGAAGAAGCAGACATGTCGCTCCATAAAAGACCGCTCAAACCAACGTATGCGCTTTTCCTCAAGGAACTCTCTGGCCATCATGGAGATGAGTGGGATGAGTTTTTGGCCTGAGAAATAATAAAGTTATTTACTGTTTGAGTAGCAGGATTTTCTTTGAGATTAGCTGTGATATTCCTAATCAATTTCTTTCAAAAGTTCTTTTGCTTTTTTGGCATAGGAGTTCTCTGTATCACTCAACTCCCATAAAATCAACTTGGCGCTCTTCAGGTTGCCTTCTTTCAGGTAACTCAGCCCCAGATACCACTTGCCCTGCATATCATATTTATCGAAATCGTTGATTAACGTGATAAAATTATTGCGCGCCTCTACCGTATTACCCAGGATTAAGTTCGAGTTTCCCTGCAATAACAGCATACCGGGTTCTTTCTTTTTTGCTAACAACTCATTGAATAAAAATGAAGCCTGTTGGTAATCACCAGCTTCATAAGCCTGAAAGGCAAGGGTGCGTTTGCTGATCTCGTCACTTCCATCGCGGTCAATCGGCTCAATTACATTAGGGTATACATCAAAATACTTGGCGTAGAGTTGAGCCGGATCTTCCTTTCTGTTTAAGACAACTAACGTAACGGCAATCAATGTAATGGAAGCGGCAATGGCTAATGGTTTCCAGTATGGTTGCCGCGCAAATTGATTCAGGCTTATTTGCTTGCCCGCCAGGTCAGGAAGTTTTGATTCTAAAGTTCTCAGTTGTTCGAGTTTGTCTTGAAGATGGGCATACTTAATTCCCTTGATCAGTTGCTGGTGCTCCTGGCACATGGTTTTTAATGCAGGTTCCTTTTGTAAGCGAGCCTCAAAGAGTTCTTTTTCTTGATCAGTCAGGCTTCTGTCCAGGTAGCGGTGAATCAGGTCAGTATCGTTTAAATGTTTACTCATGATTTATTTCATTTAGGTATGTCCAACTTCTTAGTTCACGATTTTATATTTATTCCAAATTCGCCTGCAATATCAATTGCAGGAAGGGTGTCGGTTATTTCAAAAACCATTTTGCGCAATCGCTCCATGCATTTATATTTTTGGTTTTTGGCTGTTTCAAAATTTTTGTAACCCATTTCACTGGCGATTTGAATCATGTTTTTTCTTTTGAAATAATATTGATCCAGCAGTTCATGACAAGGTTCGCCCAGTTTGTTAAAGCTTCGGCTAATGATTTCCAGGTTCGCGTCTGTTTGAAATGTTTCAGCCTCTTCGTGCAGGTAGGTTTGTACAAAGAATTCAGCCTTTAAGGTATTTTGCCGGTTACTTTCCCGGTATTGTTGCATGGTTAAATTTTTCCCAATTCCAAAAATGTAAGTCTTTAAACTGCATAGCAGGTTATCCAGCTTACCGGCATGAACATTATCGTAAACAATTAATATGGCAGCCTGGTAGTGTTCGCGGGCATCTTCTTCGCCACATTTCTTAAAGCGCATCATCCAGTGGATAAATTCCTTTCGGAATACCTGGTAGGCCGTACTCAGGCCCAAGGGGTCGCCTTTTTTGATCAGATTGATAATTTCAATGTCTGTCATACGCGGTTAGTGTTTTAGAACAGGGTATGTAACCCTTTATAAAGTTAATTTTTTTGGGGTTAACGGAGGTGACTTTTAGCTGGATCATGCACTAACAACCAAAGACCCAAATTTTAAAGCCATGAAAACGAAAGCTAAATTCTTATTGGTACTAGGCATAATGATAATTGCCATGGTGACTTCAGGGGTGCCTTTCGGACGACAAGGACAAGGCGCTAGCAAGACTTTACACGCAGCATGCTATACAGAAGAAGATGTTCAGCTAATGATGGAAACAGGTCGCTATAATCGGATAAAGGCTGTTGAAATGCTCGAACTTTCTTGTGAGTATGCCATTAAAGCAAACGAATAGGATGACTCTTCATAGTTTAGGTTGGCGAGACCGGGTACAGGTGCAAGATCCTGGCCCGGACTCTTGCTTAAACAGCAAAATATTGTGTTAAACATATTGTAGAAAGTGATAGAACAAGTGCCCCCGCACAGGTTCGTTTGGCGATGAACAAAAACAAAGTGATTTTGTTTATTGCAAAACCGCAGGCTGACCGGAATAATTGTTGATAAAATTTAGGATATTTCAATTTGAACTGTTACATTCCAATACAATCCTCTTCTTGTTGTTGACGGGTATTGGAAGCATGATCATGAGGACTCATTTCTTATGGAACTTGCTGATAATTTAATCAGTCATTCTAAACACCCTCTGGCAATTCACCCCATCATTAATGGTGACATTGAACTGGTTTCGATTTTAAAAGAATTAGAAAGCTGCCCCGAACTGGCTTTCTTTACAACCCACATCACAGACCGTATTATAAATTATGCTTCGCCAACATTCCAGGTTATGTTCGGTTATTCTGCCGATGAGCTGAAGGCAGCCGGTCCCGATTTATTATTTAGCATGGTAGACAAAGATGCGATCCTCAAAATCATTAACACACAAAATAAATACATAGAGCAGACAAAAAAAGTTGGGTTTGATCCTTCTCAACCTATAATATTTGAGTTTCTATCCCTGCCAATGACCTCCAGGGAAAAGCGGTTTTTTATGATGCACTGTTTTTGCTTAGTTCTTACTTACAGCACAACAGGTGATTTGGATTTTAGTATCACGCTGTTCTTCCAATCAGACGACCCGAAAAAGGATATGTACAAACAGAAGCTTATCCGATTGAAAAACCGACACAATGAAATATATACCCACCAGCCGATGATACCCGGTAGCTCACCATTGAATTTGCTGCACATGACCACCTCCCGAATGGATGTTAAAATCACGCACAGGGAAAGAGAAATCCTGACCCTGTTGGCGAATGGCTTTTCAACAAAGGAAATTGCCAGTAAGCTAAGTGTAAGTTCGCATACCACCGAAACCCATCGGAAGAATCTGTTGCAAAAATTTGAGGCAAAAAATTCTGCCGAACTGGTCAATAAGGCTTCAAAAATTTTTTGGCTGGAATAAATTAAATCCATGCATCAGGGCAACACACTTCTTGAAAAGTTCATCAATGGCCCGATAATAAAGAGTGACAGTGAATTGGCTGAGCTTCTTACAGAATGGGATAGAAAGGAACACCTCGTTCTGTACATACCCAATTTCTATGAGCAGACCATCGAATACCTGGGTGCGCAGGCAGCATCGATATTTGGGGGGAGACGCCTATCAACGCCTAGGCGACCCTGCTAAAGCCAATGGTTATTATCGAAAAGCACTTTCAATTCAAGTAGAAATTGAAAGTGATACGCTCGGCTCGGCTGCTTCCTTCGATATGCGCCTGGGTAATTTACAAAGGGCGTATGATTATTACTTACAATCAGGGTCAAGTACAGGATTAGCCCTCGTAGGCTTGCGGTTGGGTGAGCAGTATTTTCAACAAAATGAGTTAGACAGCGCGCGTGCCATTGTCGAGCGTTCAAGAAATTTGTTTCTTAAATCTGGAAGTCGTGAAGGTGAAGCCAAAGCGAACATGGAGTTGGCAAAAATTCTGATCGCGAAAAAGCAACTACCATCAGCCGGTAAGCTTTTGAAGGATGCGACCGAAAGCCAAAGGCGGGCAATAAATTTATGGGCCTTGCTTTAGGTGAGTTAGCGATTGGTAACTTTTCCGGGTTACCCGGTACCGAAGTGGAGATTAAGCAGTTAGAGAGTCTTTACCCTGAAATGATTTCCAGGAGCGCTGATGAATTTTCTGAAACCTACTTTAAAACTCAATCAAAAGATCAGAATTATATACACCTCGCAACCCATGGCTATTTTGATAAAAATCAGCCGATGTATTCGTATTTATTAATGCCTTCGGGCAATGAAGACGATGGCCGCTTAACGGTAGATGAAATTTTTAAGATGAACCTGAATTCCAACTTTGTAACGCTCAGCGCTTGTGAAACCGCGTTGGGTGAAATTGGCGAAGGTGATGAACTGATAGGGTTGAGCCGTGCATTTATTTATGCCGGAACGCTGGGTGTTGTTGTCAGCCTGTGGCAGGTAGATGATGCCACCACTGCCTGGCTTATGACCCGGTTTCATCAGTATGTGAATGCCGGCTATACTGTTTCAGAAGCTCTGACCTGGGCTCAACGTGATATAATTCAACGGAACTTCAGTGCTACGAAAAGCCGGGGATTGAAAAATGTTGAGTTGACCGAATCTGTTCAGGAAGCTGTGAATAGAAGAAACAACAATTCAAGTCGTGACCCCTACTATTGGGCTCCCTTTGTAATTATTGGAAATGGTTTTGTTCACTAAAACCGCAACGTAAAAACAGTCTTCACCTCTGGTTCTGATTCAACGGTTAAGGTGCCATTATGCATTTGCATAATCTGGCGCGAAAGACTTAAGCCAATGCCGGAACCGGTTTTCTTGGTTGTGTAAAAGGGAACAAAAATATGTTCGATGGCTTCGGGGATAATACCCGGGCCGTTGTCAGATACTTCAATTTTAACCACGCTGCCATCATAACGCCCCATAAGTTCGATGCGCGCGTTCGGTTGCCCGGCTACAGCCTCGGCTGCATTTTTTAGCAGGTTAATCAGAACCTGTTCAATCATTTCCAGGTCGGCCTGGATAGTCAAATATTCCGAACTGCATTCATGGTGAAAATCAATGCTGTGCTTTTTCATTTCCTGGCGCATGAGCATCGAAACTTTTTCAATCAGATCTTTCAGTCGTACAGTTTTAATTTTCGGGGTTGGGAGGGAGGTGTATTCGCGGTAGGCATCAATAAATTTGATCAGCCCCTTACTACGGTTTTCAATGGTGCTTAAACCTTCTCTCAGGTCGTCAGCACTTTCCTGCTTTAGCTCAAAATGGTTTTCTTTTTGGGCGAGATCATGCTCAAGAATATCTTTTAAGGTAGAAGTTAGCGATGAAATGGGTGTGATCGAGTTCATGATTTCATGACGCAACACCCGCGTCAGGTTTTGCCAGGCTTCCAGTTCCTGTTTCTGTAATTCCGGTTGGATGTTCTGTAGCGTGAGTAGTTTTATATCGTTACCCCGAATACGAAGTTCTGTTGCCTGAATGGTGAGGTGCAGTTCGTTTGCTCCTTTGTAAAGAGATCCTTTTCCCGGCTCTACATTTGTGAGGATGTGGTGGAGCTTGTAATTGACTTCTTTCAGCTCATGAATATTCTTCAGTCCTTGTACATCCAAAAACTTCCGCGCATTCATGTTGATGAGTTGAATGTTGCCATCAGCGTCAAAAGAAAGAATGCCGGTGCGAACCTGCTGTACAACCGAGTTCAGGTACTGCCAATGTTCTTCTTTTTCAGATCGTGCTTTCCGGAATGCCTCCAGTACCTCATTAAAGGCAACGTTCAGGTCTTTAAAACTTTTACCGAGTTTGTTATCAGAAGCAAAGCCTGAAATAAAATCTGAGTAACGAACAGATTCAAGAAAACGGGTAAGCTTGCGGTTGGTCTGACTGACAAAACGAAAGAGTTCGGCTAACTGAAGAATAATCACCAGGCTGATCAGGATAGCCGCAAAGATCATATTGGGCTTGCCAACCATGAAAATGGCCAACGAGAGACTGAGCCCAAGGAAAACTACGCGGACAATAACACGAAACCTGAAATCGGTGAGCATTCTTTAATTTGAAAATTTGAAGATTTGCGAATTCGGTAATTGCAATTTGCGGATCATAGTCTTGGTTTACCCATTTTCAAATTGTCAAATTACTAAATTTTCAAATCGCTAAAGTCCATATTTTTCTAACCTGCGATACAATGATGAGCGGGTAAGCCCCAGTTCAGAAGCTGCCTGTGTAATGTTGCCGTTGTATTTCTTCAAAACTTTCCGAATGAGTAATTTCTCTACTTCCTCCAGGTTGTATTGTTCCAGGCTTAGTTGCCCGTCTTCTTTTGCGGTAACGGGTGAGAAGTTAAAGTCTTCCGGCTGTAAAACGCTGCTGTTGCTTAAGATCACGGCCCGTTCAATGGCGTGTTGCAGTTCGCGAATATTTCCGGGCCACGGGTGTTTGTGCATGCGTGTCATGGCGGCCTCGCTTATTTTATTGACAGCCTTTTCATACTTTACTGAGTAGTGTTTCAGGAAATGCGATGCCAGTAAGGGAATATCTTCCAAACGTTCACGCAAAGGGGGTATTTCTACTTCAATGGTATTAATGCGGTAAAGCAAATCCTGACGGAAACGATTTTCTTTCACCATATCATACAGTGGCATGTTGGTTGCACAAACCAGCCGGATGTTCACCGGTGTGTCTTTATTGGCACCAACGCGGCTTACTTTCCGGTTTTGAAGAACCGTAAGTAGTTTGGCCTGGAGGGGCATGGAAAGATTTCCAATCTCATCGAGAAACAAGGTGCCGTTGTTGGCTAATTCAAACCTGCCGGCACGGTCTTCTTTTGCATCGGTGAAGGCACCCTTCTTATGACCAAAGAGCTCGCTTTCAAAAAGTGTTTCAGTAATCGAACCCAGATCCACTCCAACAAAATTGTCATTCTTACGGGAAGAATTCCGGTGGATGGCACGGGCTACCAGTTCTTTTCCCGTTCCGTTTTCGCCCAATAGCAATACGTTGGCATCGGTTTGTGCAACGCGATCGATCGTTTGAAAAATTTTTTGCATTGAACTGCTTTGCCCGATGATTTCACTGAAGCGATCGTTGAGTGCCTGATTGATTTCCTGGTTCTTGAACTTCAGGGTTTCGATCTCATCGCGCGATTCCCGTAAACGCATGGCTGAGAAAAGGGTAGCAAGAAGTTTTTCATTCTCCCAGGGTTTCAATACGAAGTCTGTAGCGCCTGCTTTAATGGCTTTTACTGCCATTTGTACATCGCCATAGGCTGTAATCAGTACCACAACTGAAGAAGGATCGAGTTGGAGAATTTTTTCAAGCCAGTAGTAACCTTCGCTGCCGCTGCTCACGTCTTTCGTGAAGTTCATGTCCAGTAAAATCACATCGTAGTCTTCATTGTTCATGAGGGCTGGAAGTGCCTCAGGATTCTTCTCTATATCAACCTGTGCGAAGTGCCGTTTCAGGAACATCTTGGCAGCTTTGAGTAAATCTTCATTATCATCTACGATGAGAATTTTACCGTGTTTTTGTTCCATGATCGATCAGTTATGTCCGTTATCGGCCTGCTTTGTTCGCCTGAAAGGCAAAACTGATACCGATTACAATTTCATACAAGATTGACTAAAAACGGGGTTATTGCCTACAATTTGATCTGATTTTATGTCCGATTGCGAACAAGTACGTTCAAATGTGAACGTAAAACCAGCCTGATTAGACCATTATTTAGGGTATTGGAAGCCATTCGCCCTGTTGGCACACTTGTTGGCATCGGGTGGTAGTCTGAATAGAATTTTCAGTCATTAACCACTACAACACTGCTTTAACTATTAAGAATGGATAAGAAGATTGCCAAGAAAAAATGGACCCTGAAACGAATCGCAACCTTTGGCGGAATTGCCTTGTTTGTTGTGTTTTTTGCCTACCAGTTTATTTTCGCAGACAGACGCTCACGTGTAAAAGTTGAAAAGGAGAAGCTAACCATATCCACCGTATCGCGCGGTGTGTTCCAGGAATTTATTCCGCAAACCGGAACAGTTGAACCCAGCCGGACGGTGTACCTGGATGCCATAGAAGGCGGTACCATTAAGCGGGTTGTAGCCGAGAGTGGTGCCCTGCTAAAAAAAGGTGACGTCATTCTGGAACTCAGCAATCTGAATCGCGAACTCACAGTACTTCAGCAGGAAGCCCAGTTGAATGAAAGTATCACCCGCCAGCGTGATACCCGTTTGGCCATTACGCGAAACGATTTGGAACAACAACAAACCCTGGCGTTGATTGAGAACCAATTGCAAATTCTGGAGCCTCAGTATCACCGGCAGAAACAACTGTATGAGAAAAAATTAATTTCTAAACAGGATTTTGAAAAAACAGAAGCTGACTATAAATACAATCTCGAACGCAAGCGCATCACCTATCAGGCATACAAAAACGATTCGCTTGACAGGGCCAGACAGTTGCGGGAGTTAGCCTATTCTGAGCGTAAAATGAGCCAAAGTTTAGATGGCGTAGGAAAAATTCTCGACAACCTCACCATTCGTGCCCCCATGGAAGGGCAACTATCACGGCCACAACTGGATGCCGGCCAAAATATTAATCCTGGTCAGCGACTGGGGCAGGTAGATATTGTGGGTAGTTATAAAGTTCGTGTTGAAATTGATGAATTGTATTACCCGCGCATATCGCAAGGGCTGCATGCAACCACCAGCTATAATAATCGTGATTATGAATTGGAGATTTCATACATCTACCCGACTATCCAAAATGGAAGGTTTACAGTCGATATGAACTTTATAGGTGAAACACCGGAAGGAATCCGGAGAGGGCAGTCGCTGCGTTTGCGAATTGAACTGGGCCAGTCGTCTGAAGAATTGTTGTTGCCAGTAGGCGGTTTCTATAAAGATACGGGGGGTAACTGGGTATTTGTTTTAGATGACAGTAACCACGCAAGCCGAAGGAACGTCAAACTGGGCAGAAAGAACTCAGAAAACTTTGAAGTGTTGGAAGGGTTGAAGCCTGGCGATAAGGTAATTACTTCATCTTATGAGAACTTTGGCGACAATGAAGTGCTTGTATTAAACTAGAATTGAAACTTTTAAAAGAAAAAGGGAGTATAATCACCCTTACATGCAACTAAGTAAGTATAAAAACCATCTATAAGCTATTATAAACCAACGTGTAAAAACAACCAGCCATGATTAAACTAAAAAATCTTGAGAAAGTCTATACCACCGAAGAGGTGGAAACCACTGCGCTGAACAACATCAACCTCGAAATTAAAGAGGGCGAATTTGTGGCCATCATGGGCCCTTCGGGTTGCGGTAAGTCAACCTTGTTGAATATTCTTGGTTTACTGGATAACCCTTCCAATGGGGAA
>Ga0268299_1002042_pt1 | contig 27425 bp, 30 predicted proteins | sample NOBtaG_FD_193484 | JGI IMG/M metagenome (GOLD analysis project Ga0268299, IMG submission 193484) | Activated sludge microbial communities from bioreactor in Nijmegen, Gelderland, Netherland - NOB reactor | ecosystem: Engineered > Bioreactor > Aerobic > Activated sludge | place: Netherlands...
ATTGGCTTGCGAAAACCAGCCCATCGTGGTCGGGTTTAGATTGTTGATGAGGTCTTTGCGCACGTAGAGATAGGCCAGACCTGCCGACGCCAGTAAATATTTGAGAACGCCGCCGACCAGAAAATCGACCTTCAATTTTTTCACGTCAATCGGGAATGTGCCGAGCGCCTGATAGCTGTCGAGCAGCACCAGCGCGCCTTTTTGATGCGCGAGTTCGATGATCGCGGGAACGTCGATTCGCGCGCCGTTGCGAAAACAGACATTGGTGATTGAAACGATGGCTGTTTGCTCGTCGATGGCGTCGGCAAAACGGCTGAGCGGGATGGTATTGCCTGCTGCCGGGACATGGACGACTTTTGCGCCGCGCTGTTCCTGGGCGTGCCAGACCTGCGCGACGGTGGGAAATTCGAAATCGCTGATGACGATTTTATTGCGCTCTCCGTTGAAATTGAAGGCGCTGGCAAGGGCGCTGACACCCGCCGAAACCGAGGTTGTGACTGCGACTTCATCCATCTCGGCGTTGACCAGCCCGCAGAATGCGCCGCGCGCCGCTTCCATGCGCTCAACCCAGTATTCCCAGGGTGAGCCTTTTTCGTCCCAGTCTTGCAGGTAGGCAGCATAGGCGTTTTTAACGTCAGTTGACAGTGCGCCCTGTGAGCAGCTATTCAGATAAACTTTGTTTTCGAAAATGGGAAAGTGGGAACGAATCGTCATGTTAGCGTCCAAGATAGGCTTTGCGCAGTTGTTCATCGTGAAGTAAATTTTTCGCTTGGTCGGTCAGCACGACGCGCCCGGTTTGCAGCACGTAGCCGCGCGTCCCAATCGACAGCGCCATATTTGCGTTCTGCTCGACCATAAAAATCGTCGTGCCTTGCTGGTTGATCTCCTGGATGATCTCAAAATTTTGCTCAACCAGAATCGGCGCGAGGCCCATTGATGGCTCGTCCATCAGCAGCAGATGAGGCCGTGAAATCAGCGCGCGACCCATCGCCAACATTTGCTGTTCGCCGCCGCTCAACGTGCCGCCGAGTTGATGATAGCGCTCTTTCAGACGCGGAAATAAGCTCAAAACGCGCTCAAAATCCTGCTGAATGCCGTCGCGATCATTGCGGAGATATGCGCCCATTTGCAGATTTTCTTCGACAGTCATTGAGCCAAAAATGCGGCGATTTTCCGGCACAACCGCCATGCCGCGCTCAATCCGGTAGCTGGTGGGGCGCTGCTGGACAGGTTCGCCGCGAAATTCAATCGTGCCGCTGGTGGGTTTGACGATGCCGAGGATCGTTTTCAGCGTGGTCGATTTGCCGGAAGCATTGCCACCCAATAAACAGACGAGTTCGCCCGGAAAAACCTCCAGACTCACGTCCTGAAGGATATGAATCTGTCCATAGTGGGTGTTGATGTTTTTCAGGCGCAAAATCGGCTGCGCATTTCCGTTTTGACTCATCGCTTATTTTCCTGGCTCCCTGCGGCCTAGATAGGCTTCGACCACGTTTTCGTCTGTTGCCACCTGATCGAATGTCCCTTCGGCGATTTTTACGCCATGATCGAGCGCGATCACACGATCTGAGATGCCACCCACGACGGTCATGTCATGCTCGATCAGGATAATCGTCAACCCGGCCTCGTCGCGCAGTTGCCCAATGAGTTCGGTGACTTCCAGCGATTCGTTGGGGTTCATCCCTGCGGCGGGTTCGTCGAGCAGGAGCAGTTTGGGTTCGGTCATCATCGCGCGGGCGATTTCCAGGCGACGGCGGTTGGCGTAAGACAGGCTGTAAGCGGGCTGATCGAGGCGGTAGCCCTTCAGACGTTCTCCGAAAAAGGCCAATTTTTCCTCTGCCATCTGCCGGATACGTTCTTCTTCGCGCCGGAAGGAGGGGGTGCGTAGGATAATCTCAAATAAATTGGCGTGGGTGCGCGAATAAGCCGCGCTCATTACGTTTTCGATCACGCTCATGTTGAGGAAAAGCCGCAAATTCTGAAACGTCCGCGCGATTCCCAGCCGGGTAATCTGGTGAATTTCACGTCCCAATAAAGATTGATTATTGAACTGGATGTTACCTTCATCCGGCTGATACAGCCCTGTGATCAGATTCAGAACCGTTGATTTGCCCGCGCCGTTGGGTCCGATCAAGCTGAGAATCTCGCCAGGTTCGACGCTGAATGACAGATTGCTGACCACTTGCAGGCCGCCGAAATGTTTCGAGATTTTTTGGAGTTCCAGTAGGCTCATCGCGTCAGACCACTTCCACGCGCCGCTGACCGAGCAGGCCATTCGGACGATAAATCATGAGGACGATCAAAAGAACGCCGACAAACAGCAGCCTCGTAACACTTGGCTCTTGAGACAGCCGCGTTTCCCAAACGAACGACAGGAGGTAGAGGGTAGGGATTAAAGCGATAAATTGGACACGAGAATCTTTTAATCGCGTGACCAGCAGGATTATGAGAACGAGCGCGAGGAATGCCAGATTACCAACCGCTCTGGCATCAATTGGGATCGCCAGCCAGCCGCGAACCAGATTGACGAAACCTGATCCGGTAGCTTCCAGTGTCGTAAATGATTCGGGCGAAATGGTGGTGAGAATCGGCTTGAGGATTAGGCCAAACACAATCACGGCGACAAACAGCGCGGCGCTTCGCCATCGTGGTTTCAAAGTTGCGATCAGGGTCACGATGATGAGCAAATAGAACAGCAGCCCCGCCAGTTCGACATTACGCAAAACTTCAGGGATGGCGACCATCACGATTGAGCCGAGGATAACCCCCGGCAGACTGCCGAGGCCGCCTAAAACGATAATTGCATAGACATTAATCAGCAGCGCAATATCAAAATTGCCGGGAAAAACTGCGCCCTGCCACGACGCGAAAAGTGCGCCGCTGAGTCCGGCAATCGCTGCGCCCAGGGCAAAAGCTAACAATTTCAAACGGCGGGTCGGCATTCCCATTGCGTCGGCGGCAAGTTCATCCTCACGTAAAGACCGCCATGCACGTCCCAGGCGGGAATTGTTCAGGTGATAGACAACCAGCAGGATAATCACCATAAACACGAGCAGAACGTAATAATAATCCGTGACCGTACTGGCGGTAAACCCAAAAATTGAGAAGGAATCCAGGTTAACGATACCGTTTGGACCGCCTGTAAGATTGACGGGTCGCTCCTGCCCAGGGATGTTGACGCGCGTGAGGCTGGTCATCAACTGGACGAAAATTTGCCCAAAACCCAGCGTGACAATTGCCAGATAGTCACCAAACAGGCGCAAGGAGGGTGAGCCGAGGAGCAGCCCAAATAACGCGCCGATCACAATGACGATCACCAGCGTTACCAACGTTGGCAGATGGATGCCCGTAAAATCCGACGAGAGATAGGCATAAATGTAGCCGCCGATGCCGTAAAAGGCGATGAATCCCAGGTCAAGGAGACCCGCATAGCCGACGACGAGGTTTAAGCCCATCGCCAGGATTGCCATGAGGGCGATATTTCCGGCGACGCGGATCGCGAAGTTATTGCTGGTGAGCAGGGGGATGGCAACCCCGATGGCGATAATCAGCGCGAACCATGCCCAGGTTGGCAGAAGGGTAGTGATCCGCGCCAGCGTACCGCGCCAACCTTCGCTTCCGGCGGTAGAGCGCTGCTGATAACTGGCGACCCACTCGTCTTTGCCAATTTTGTCTTTGGACATGGCCTACACCTTTTGCGGAATACGCGCGCCGAGCAGACCACGAGGGCGGACGAGCAGCACAATCACCAGCACGATAAAGGCAATCGCATCACGGTAAGTCGGCGAAATGAAGCCGACGGCAAAGCTTTCGGTCAAACCGAGCAGAAAACCGCCAAGCATCGCACCGGGAATATTGCCGATGCCACCGACGACTGCCGCTGTAAAGCCTTTTAATCCGGCTGTGAAGCCCATAAAGTGCCAGACACGGGTGAAAACGACACCGGTCAGCACACCGGCTGCCCCGGCCAGCGCGCTCCCGATGAAAAATGTGGCAACGATCACGCGGTCAACATCAACACCCATCATCGCGGCGGCTTCACGGTCAATGGCGACAGCGCGCATCGCTTTGCCCAATTTTGTTCGCCGAACCAGATATTGCAGGACGATCATCAGGATAATGGTCACGACGATAACCAGGGCGCGCGTCATCGGAAGCCGCGTATCGCCGAAGTCGAAGCCAGCGCCGGGTGGGATCAACAATTCAGTTTGATAATTGCGAAATTCGGCGGTCAGCGTGAGTTGGACAGCATTTTGGAGAAAAAATGAAACGCCAAGCGCGCTGATTAACGGCGCAAGGCGCGGAGAATTACGCAATGGACGGTAGGCAAACTGCTCGATGGCGACACCCAGCAAACCACAGCCGAGCATTGCCAGCAGGAGCATCAAAATAATGATAAAAACGGGCGCAATCAGCGGCGCACCGTCGGGAATCAGCGCGACCATGACGCCATAACCGATGAATGCGCCGATCATATAAACATCCCCATGCGCAAAATTGAGAAGCTGCAAAACACCATAGACCATTGAATAGCCGAGCGCGATGAGGGCGTAAACCGCGCCAAGTGTCAGGCCATTGATGATTTGTTGGGGGAGTTGGGCGAGAAAAGTATCCATAAATTCATCTGTCAAATCATGCGATTATAAAAATAAGGGCGATCTCCGCGAGGTGGATCGCCCTTATTGGGTTAACTAAATTTTAGCCTTCTTCAGTGGCTTCCGGTTCCGGCATAGCCGTTGCAGATGGGACGAGGACGAAAGCGCCATCGACCACCTGGAACATATAGAACGAAGCGCCCAGCACGTCACCGTTTTCATCGAACGCAATCGGAATACCGAGGACGCTCAACTCCTGGTCGGTGGCGGCAACTTCGGCGAGTACCGCTTCACGGCTCAGGCTGCCTGCGTCGGATGCGCGTTGAATAGCTTCAAGAATGACCAGCGTTGCCGCGTAGGTGGGCGGGCCGAAGGAGGTGAATTTGTCATCATACTGCTCGATGTAGCGGTTCATAATCTCCGCAGACGACGCGACACCACGCACATCGGGCGCGAAGGATGAAACATAAGCGCCTTCTGCCGCGCCAGCCGAGCCGATGATAAAATCATCAATATTCTGGAAGCCGTCCGCGCCGACGAGAACGAGGTCTGAACCCTGTTCAACGATCTGGCGGGCAACCAGCGCACCCTGCGAGGCGATCTGACCAGGGAAGAAGATGGCTTCTGCGCCGCTGGCGTCAATCGCCGTAACGAGCGATGAGAAATCGCCGTCGTCCTGAGTGACGGATTCGCGACCAATGATCTCACCGCCTGCTGCAATGAAGGCTTCTTCAGCTTGATCCGCCAGACCAGCCGAGTAGGAACTCTGGTCATCGATGACATACAGTTTGGTGAGGCCGAGAACGTTGTAGATGAAGTTGGCATCGCTTGGGCCTTGAACCGCGTCGGTGGGGACAGTGCGGAAGAAGGTGTTGAAATCGCCTTGTGTCAGCGACGGATCCGTCGCCGAGCCGGAAATGTGCGCGAGGCTTGCGTCGGCGAACATCTGACCCACCGCAGCAACTTCCTGGCTGCCCGCTGGGCCAACCACGCCGTAAACATCGGCATCGGCAATCAGGCTTTCAGAAGCGGTGACGGCAATGGCAGGATCAAGTTGGGTATCGGCTTCGACAAGTTCAACAGTCCAGCCTGTCGCGTCGTTGAAGTCCGACACGGCCAGTTTTGCCCAATTCAGTTGTTCCGTGCCGACAGAGGCCGCTGGGCCAGTGAACGGGCCGAGAATGCCGACCTTGATAACCGGGGATTGTGCGAAGGTGGGAGCAATAACGATACTCAGGACGACTAAAAATACGGGTAGAACCATCATCAGCTTACGGAATTTCAAGATTATGTCTCCTTTAGTTTTAAGTAAATGTATGAGCGCATATTCTACCAAAATTTGAGGCTGGTGATTATAGCGCTCCTGCAAAGGGTCTGCTATTCGCTGTTGCGGTCATAGGGGATGATATTATCCCACTCGGCGGCGCTGGAACGCGCGACAACCGCAATGACCGGCTCGGTGTCGCTCATGTTAAAGACCTCATGCGGGATTCCCGGCTCGATAAAAATAAAATCTCCAGCCTCGTTTTCCAGCACTTTCTTCAGGCCAGCACCATATTCGTGACGGACGCGGCCTTGCAGGATGTAGAGCATCACTTCAAAATCGACATGGATGTGTGCAAAGGCCACACCGCCGGGGGGAATGGTCGCGACGTTCATGGAAAGCTCTTTTGAGCCGACATTTTTAGCCGACATGCCGATTTTGTAGCGGATATTGTTCCACTCGCGCTTATTCTGACCACCGCGAATGACGGCGATGCCACCGCCAAATTCGACATCTTCCTTCAGATTGATCTCATCGGTCACAAGTTTTTTTTGCCTCCTAAAATACAGTAGATGATTTTACTCGCTAACCCTCCACAAGTTTTTTGATGATGTCGATTATCTGATCAACATTTGGCGCACCCTGCGGAATGATCTCGCTGTGGCGGACAACACCTGTTTCATCTACGATGATGATGGCGCGCCGGGTGTAGCCGCGTTCTGGATTATAAACGCCGTATTGCTCTGCGACCTGTCCTTTTGGATGAAAATCAGCCAATAATGGAAATGTCAGACCGCCAAGCTGTTCGGCAAAGGCTTGATGCGAATATACACTGTCTACGCTGATACCCAAGACCTGGGTATTTAACTCCTCAAAGCGGGAAAGATTTGCCTGCAATGATTGGAGTTCGCTGCTTCAAGTACCGGTGAAATCGAGTGGATAAAACGCGAGAACGACGATTTTGCCGCGCACGTCGCTGAGTTTCAGCGGATTTTTTCCCGTGCTGGCAGGTAGATTAAATTCTGGAGCGGACTGTCCCACCGCGATTAATTCATTAGACATCTTTCCCCCTTTTGGCAAGATAGTTACGAAATGATACACTTTTTCACTCAAACGGCAAGTCTTTACGACCACATCTTTAGAAGACGATATGGACTACAAAAATCTTGGTCGGACGGGATTAAAAGTCTCGGCAATTGGCCTGGGCTGCGGTAACTTTGGCGGGATCGGCAGCGCGCCCGCGTTCTTTGGCAAAGGCGAAACGGAAGCAGAAGCCTTCGCGCTGATGGATGCGGCCTGGGATTTGGGGATCAATTTTTTTGATACCGCAGATGCATATGGCGGCGGGCGCAGCGAAACTTATATCGGCAATTGGCTCAAAACGAAGGGTGCGCACGTGCGCGATCAGCTTATTTTGAGTTCAAAAGTTTTTAACCCAGTGGGCGACGGGCCGAATGACCGGGGCTTGTCACGCCGCCACATCATGCGTCAGATCGACGCCAGCTTGAAACGGCTTGGCGCGGATTATCTGGATATGTACCTGATCCATGAGCCAGACCCGACTACGCCGCTCGACGAAACGCTGCGGACTCTAGATGATCTGATTCATATGGGCAAGGTGCGCTACATCGGCGCGTCGAATATGCCTGCATGGTTGATGACCAAATCGTTGTGGATCAGCGACAAATATGGCTTACATCGCTTTGAGTGGGTGCAAAATTCGTATAGTTTGCTGGATCGCGGCGACGAAAAAGAATTGTTTCCGCTGTGCGCCGATCAAAATCTTGGCTACACGCCGTTTAGCCCGCTGGCAGGTGGCTTATTAACCGGAAAATATCAACTCCATAACGATTATCCGGCGGGGTCACGCATGACGCTGCGACCAGAGCCGTATTTTCAATACTGGAATCAGGCGACGTTTGACGGCCTGGAGCGGGTGAAAGCTAGAGCAAATGATTATGGCGTGAGTATGGGCGGGCTGGCGCTGGCGTGGGTGATGAGCAGCCCGCATGTCACGGCGCTGATTATCGGGCCGCGCAAAGCCGATCATTTTCAACCTGTGCGCGAGGCGCTGGGGTTGAATTTGAGCACTGACGAGCGCGAGGCGATTACGGGGCTTCTGGCGGGTGAGTAATATTCAATAAAATTGGGCGACCGCCGTGCGCCCCTACAGCCCTATCGTAGAGGATTCAAAAAAGGATTTCATCATGAAAGTTTTGATTGTTAACCAATCCGAGGTCGCGCAACTGCTGCCGATGGATGAATGTATGGACGTGATGACGGAAACGCTGTCGGCGCTGGCGGGTGGAAAAGCGATTCTGCCGCTGCGTCCGATCATGTGGCTGCCGGAGCGCGTTGGGGCATTGGGGATGATGCCCTCGTATCTCGGCAATATCGATGCGATGGGTGTCAAAGTCATTACGGTGTTTCCGGGCAATCTCAACACCGAATACGATTCGCACCAGGGAGTCGTGATGTTGTTCGAGACGAAAAATGGACGTTTGCTGTCGATCATGGATGCGTCGGAAATTACGGGGATTCGGACGGCAGCGGTGAGCGGCGTGGCGACGCGGGTGCTGGCGCGCGAAGATGCAGACGATCTGGCGATTCTCGGCTCTGGCGTCCAGGCCGTCACCCACTTGAGCGCAATGCTCCAGGCGCGGAAAATCCGGCGGGTGCGCGTCTGGAGTCGTGATATTGAACACGCGCGGCATTTTGCTGACCGCGAATCGCAACGTCACAACATGGCTATCGAAGTTTCAGCGACGGCGCAGGAAGTGGTCAAAGATGCCAGCATCATCTGCACGACAACCTCATCGCCAGAACCCGTTCTGCTGGGCGATTGGCTTGCTCCGGGGGCGCATATCAACGCGGTGGGGTCGAGCGTTCCGCACACCCGCGAACTGGATACGGCAGCCGTCGTCAAATCGCGGCTGTTTGCAGACCGGCGCGAATCGACGCTGAACGAAGCGGGCGATTTTTTGATCCCGCGCAAGGAAGGGGCTATCACCGACGCACATATCCAGGGCGAAATCGGCGAAATTCTGATCGGAAAAATCGCCGGACGAAAATCCGCCGACGAGATCACGCTGTTCAAATCGTTGGGGCTGGCTGTCGAAGATTTAGGATCGGCAAAGCACATTTACGCGAAGGCCACCGAGAAAAATATGGGGACGTGGGTTGAACTCGGAGGCGAACGCCATGTCTAACGCGATCACGCTTCAGGACATCCAGGCGGCGCGGGCGCGAATCGAGGATTCGGCTATCCGAACGCCGCTTGTCCGGCTGAATGTGGATGAGGCTCCGGCGGAAATTTATCTCAAGCTCGAAAATTTGCAGCCGATTGGCTCGTTTAAGCTGCGTGGCGCAGGCAATGCGATTGCGTTGGCGTCGAAAGAAGAACTGGCGAAGGGTGTCTATACCGCCAGCGCGGGCAATATGGCGCAGGGCGTAGCCTGGAATGCGCGGCGTTTGGGCATTCCATGTACGGTGGTTGTGCCGGATCATGCGCCGGAGACGAAATTAGCGGCGATCACACGGCTGGGCGGGAAAATTATCAAAGTGCCGTTTGACGTGTGGTGGGATGTGATTATCTCGCATCATTATGATGGGGTGGATGGCCTTTTTATCCATCCGGTGAGCAACTCGGCAGTGATGGCGGGCAACGGCACGATTGGCCTGGAAATTCTGGAAGATTTGCCGGATGTGGACACGGTGCTTGTTCCCTACGGCGGCGGTGGCTTAAGCTGCGGGATTGCGACGGCGATCCGTGCGCTGAAACCCAATACAAAAGTTTACGCCTGCGAAGTCGAGACAGGTGCGGCGCTGGCGGCATCATGGGCGGCGGGTGAGCCGAAATCGGTGCAGTATACGCCGAGTTTCGTCGATGGAATCGGCGGGCGAAGCGTGCTGGAAGAAATGTGGCCTCTGGCGCGCAGCCTGCTGGATGGCTCACTGGTGATGTCGGTGGCGGAGATCGCGGCGGGGGTGCGGCTGCTGGCGGAACGGAATCGCGTGATTGCCGAGGGCGCGGGTGCGGCGTCCGTCGCGGCTGCGATGAGCGGAAAAGCGGGCGGCGGAAAAATTGCCTGCATTGTCTCCGGCGGCAATATTGACCTCGAAAAATTTGTGACTGCGCTGGGCTTGTCGGCGAAAAATTAATCGTCGCGAACTCAAAATCGACACCTGACAGCCCATCACTCTTGAATTAAAATGATGTTTATCATTGAAATTGTAAGGATAAGATGATGGCTGTCCGGCGCTCGATTTATCTCGATCATTCAGCTTCGACCCCTACTGATCCGCGCGTGGTCGAGGCGATGATGCCCTATTTCACCGAAATTTATGGTAATCCCTCGTCGTCGCACAGCTTTGGGCGCAGAGCCGAACGCGCTATCGAGGATGCGCGCGACATGATTGCGCAAATTTTCAATTGCAAGCCCTCGGAAATCGTATTTACCAGCGGTGGGTCGGAAGCCGATAATCTGGCGATTCGCGGCGCGGCCTGGAATGCGCGTCAGGCTGGTAAAAATGGGCATCTCATCACGACGCCGACAGAACACGATGCCGTCAGCCGCACCGTCGAGCAGCTTGCCGAGGTGATGGGCTTTTCACATACGACCCTCCTTGTAGACCGTTTTGGTGTAGTGAGCGAAAGTGATTTTGAAAGATCAATTCGCGAGGATACGGTGATCGCGAGTCTGATTTACGCCAACAATGAGGTCGGCACGATTCAGCCGCTTACGGAATTGGCGAAAATCGCTCATGAAAAAAATGTGCTTTTTCATACCGACGCGGTGCAGGCCGCCGGACAAATGCCGCTGAATATTCAGGCGTTGGGCGTCGATTTATTGAGCATCTCCGCGCATAAATTTTACGGGCCGAAGGGGGTTGGCGCGCTGTACGTGCGTGATGGAATCGAGCTGACGCCGAGCCAGAGCGGGGGCAGCCATGAGAGTGGGCGGCGCGCGGGAACACATAACACGCCGTTTATCGTTGGCATGGCAAAGGCGCTGCAACTGGCCTATGAGGAAAGCGAAATTCATCTCGCGCATTATCGGGCGATGCGTGACCGGCTGATTGATGGCGTTCTGAGCCGTGTGCCGAATGCGCAGCTTACGGGACATCCTGAACAGCGGTTGCCCTCTCACGCGAGTTTTATTTTTGACGGGATCGAAAGCAATTTGCTGTTGTCGCACCTGGATTTGAAGGGCATTGCTGCCAGCAGCGGGTCGGCCTGCAAAACGGGGAATCCTGAACCCTCCGGCGTACTGCTGGCGATGGGGTACAGCGAGAAAGAAGCCTTGAGCAGCCTGCGTCTAACGGTTGGGCGGCAGACCACAGCAGAAGACATTGATTACACGGTGACGACATTAGCCGAAGTGGTTGAGAAGTTAGCCAAGCTGGCATTGGTTTAAGAGCAGTCAGAAGAACTGGTTTAAGAGTAATCACAAGAAGTAGTTCAAGAGCAGTCATAAGAAAATGAGCAACGCAGATACTCGTGTGGTCGTCGCTATGAGCGGCGGGGTAGACAGTTCCGTCGCGGCGGCTTTATTGGTCGAGCAGGGCTACGATGTGGTTGGGATGATGATGCGCCTGTGGTCGGAGGAAACGATTGGTGGGCGGGTAAATAACCGCTGCTGTACGCCCGACCAGATGGCTGACGCGCGCCGAATCGCCGATAAATTGGATATTCCATTTTACGTGCTGGACACGAAAGACGTTTTTCGCGAAAAAATCGTCGAATTTTTTATCGACCAGCACCGCCAGGGCGTGACGCCGAATCCCTGTATGGAGTGCAACCGCCATATTCGCTTCGATTGGCTTCAGGGACATGCGCTGGCGCTGGATGCGGAATATCTGGCGACGGGGCATTACGCGCGGATTGACCGCGACGAAAATGGACAATTTTTGCTCAAAAAAGGCGTGGATGAAAGCAAAGATCAAAGCTATGTCCTGAGCGTGATGGGGCAGGAGCAGCTTCGCCATGCCATGTTCCCGGTGGGCGAACATCCCAAGTCGGAAGTGCGAAAAATCGCCGAAAAATTTGGATTGCCAACTGCCAGCAAAAAGGACAGCCAGGATTTGTGCTTCCTGGGCGATGGCGATTACCGCCGATTTTTGAATGTCTATGCGCCGGAAGTGATGGCTGCTGGGCCGATTGTCCGCAAAACGGGCGAGGTTATTGGCGAACATCAGGGGTTGGCGAATTACACGATTGGGCAGCGCAAGGGGCTGGGGATTTACGCGCCAGAACCGCTGTACGTCATTGGCATGAATCCCTATCGTAATGCGCTCGTCGTCGGCACAGCGGACGAACTCGGTGCGACGGCTTTGATAGCGAAGCGTGTGAACTGGGTGAGCGGCGAAACGCCAAGCGAGCCGTTCCGCGCAGAGGTCAAAATTCGCTATAAGGCGATGGCGATTCCGGCGTGGGTTGAGCCTGTCGGGGATGATGAATTTCGCGTGGAATTTGACGAACCTGTGCGCGACATCACGCCAGGGCAGGGCGCAGTCATTTATAACGGCGACACCTGCCTCGGTGGTGGAATTATTCAGCGTCAGAATTAGACATCGCGCTTAATCAGATTATCCTGGCAGTAAACGCCGCGAAACAGGGTTTGGCGTTTTGGATCCATCGCTGCCAACACGGGCGTGGGCGGCTCCCATTTGTGCCATTTATTGCCGACGGTGTTGTAGCAATGGAAAAGAGCAACGCGCTCATTTTCTTCGTTTGTCCATTCCGCACCCGTATGTGTGATCGCTTCGGTAAAGAACAATACCGAACCGGGCGGGCAGGAATAGGTTTCCCACAGCGGCGAATGGGGGTCTTGAGTGGACGCAGGCGCGGAAAACGCCGCTTTGTGGCTGCCGGAGAGGAAAAGGGTGCTGCCTTGTCCGGCTTTAACGGGATTGAATTCCCAGACAACGCGGGTCAGGCCGCTGTTCGCGCGCCCCTTCGCCACGTGATAAGTATGTGAGTTCCCCGGAAAATTGAGCAAACCGCTGCCACCATGCGGGCCGAAATTGTTAAAGCCGACGCCGCGAATGGTCAAAAAGCTGCCTTCCAGCCGGAAGCCGTAGCAGTCTTCGTTTGCCAGACTCGCGTGGGCGACAAATTCGTTCATGAATCCGACGACCAGCGGGTGATCGGTCAATTTTTGCAGCGGGCCGCCAACCGTCGAGCGCTGATCTTCTGGAATGCATTGTGGGTCTTTGTTCAGGCGATAGCAAAAATCGCGCATTTCTTCGATGTCATCTTGGGAGAGGACGCCAGGAATCGCCAGCCAGCCTTTGGTGTCAAAGAGATAGCGCTGTTCTTCGGTGAATGGAATGGCGGGAAGACCATCAGCATTGGTGGTGGGAAGGTATTGGGTGAGCGGTAGGGTTGCTGTAGCCATAATTTTCCTTTGTCAAACTAATTTAAAACTGATGTTTTGGGGATGAGGATGCTCAGAAAATGCGAAATCTGAACAGCCCACATTATTAGTCTAACAAGGTTGATGGACTCGTCCAATCCAGCTTATATAGCCAATTCCTACCATCCACATATGGGATTTGGAGTCTCAATCGGTTTCACGCGCGGCAGGCGAGTTTTAGAATGACCAGATAAGCGTTCGTACCTGGGCGCTGTAGAGCAGCATAATGTATGTGCCGACGACGATATATGGCCCATAGGGCAGCGGGGTGAATAGATTGTATTTGCCGGATAAGCTGCGAGCAGCCAGATAAACCAGCGCGCCGAATGCACCCAGGAACACGGTGATAAACATGGCGAAGATGAGCGGCTGCCACCCCAAAATCAGGCCGCAGAGCGTGGAGAGCATGACATCGCCATAGCCAAACGCGACTTCCGGCAGATCGTAGCCGCGCATTTTGGCGACCACGTATGAAAAAAGAATCCCGCCCATGTAGAGCAGAAAAAATACGCCGAATCCGAGCGCGCCGCCGACTAATGCGTCGCCCAGCGTGGGTTTGTGACTCGCGGGGGTTAAAAGGGCGTCGAGGATCGCGATGATGCAGGATGGGATGATAACGGCGAATAAAATCAGGCGGTGTTCGATGTCAATGACGGTAATCAGCACAAAAAGCGCCATATAAAACAGGTAAAAGATAAGTTGTAAGCCGCTGACATCGGTGTCTTCAGCAGTGACGAGTACGGCAATAACCATCAATAGTGGCGTGATAATCTCGACAATCGGATAGCGCCAGGATAAGGCTTTCCCGCTGGGTGACACACGCTTTCCCGTTAAAAATGCCAGGATGCCTAGCCAGGGACGCGGCGTACCATCTGGGTAATGAGGGGGGGTGGGCCTGCGGTGATGGGGTAAATCATCCGCAAATACGTTGACGATGCCCCCGGCAAGCAGACCAATCAAGCTGACGATGACGAGATTCAAAAGCATGAATGATTCCTATGGTTGATTCTAAGGGATCGCTGGTGCGGGCGGCAGCAGCGACAGCGAAAGGACGAGCATAAAAATAAAAGCCAGCGCAGCGCTGACGAAAATCGCAGTTTTTTGCGCTTTTGAAAGCGGTGTCATTTCCATTGAAGCGTTCGGCGGCTGAAACCCGACATGAATTTCGACAGGTGTAATCTCGTGATTTTTAATCCGCCATGCTGCCATGCGCGGTGTGCCATCCCCCATGCCAACGATCATATAGGCTGTATCGGGATAATAGGCCTGCTCAATATCGGTTAATGATGGCCTGAAATCACCTGCTGGGTGGGAGTGATAAAAGCCGATAATCGACAATTCGGCTTTTTGCAGCTTGAAAAGCGCATTCGTCATGTCCTGCTCATCGATGCGATAGTGATGTTGTGGGTTTGCGGCGACGTTGCGCGTGGGAATAATTTCATAAACGCGGCTGCCGACCCCGCCAATGACCCCGCAGGCTTCATTGGGCGAGTCAGCCTGTGCGTGACGGGCAATGATTTGCGCCTGTTCATCGGTCAACCAGAGCATCATCCGTGCTGCCCTTTATGCTTCAGGGACGGTAAAAGTTTCAATTCGTCGATCCTGGGGTGGATTGCGCGTCTCATAGAACAGGTCGGCTGTCAGTGTATAAAGCCCTGCTGGGTCTTGCACATTGCGAATATGCAGCGTGAACTCCATATCATAGTGCATGGTTTCGATGACATTCAATTCGCTGACGATTCGGTCTTCTTCGTTGTGGGCCACGATCAGTAAATTAGGCCGCTCCTGAAAGGGTGTGACCTGAATGTGAATGTGGACGCGAAAACGATCAGGATAGGGCGTAATGACCAATTCCTCGATGCGAATTTCGTCCTTTGGCTTCGGTATCTTGTCTGAAGGGAAAAGTGGAATGTCCATATATCGAAAATTATAGAGGTGATTGTCCGATAGCGTATCTTAACTATTCGCCTTAAGTTTTTCCAGTGTGGCGATAGCGGTGTTAAAATTTTCTTCGGCGACAAACAGATGATCGCGCGTGTAGGCAGCGAACGGCAGAATGCTCACGCCCGCTTCGGCTAGTGCGCGGCTGATGTGCGCCATGAAGCCGACGAGATCGGGTTCAAGCGTCACATCAATCGTAATCAGGCGGTAGCGCTGCGGACTCAAGGTGTGTCCGGGGAGGCGTTTGACAAAATCATCCCATGCCTCCATTGGAATCATCAGCGTCACTTCGTCCTTATCGACCAGCAGCGCGCAAAAGGGTTCGCCAATTTCGGCGACGACGCCAGCCGCCGCCATGATCGCCGCTGCGGGCAAACGCGCAAAGGTATAGAGTTGATTATCGCTGTAAAAGGACGCCGCGCTTAACGCCTGTTTGACGGTTTGGGGCATAACTTACCTTTCATTCGTCGAATTGGTAGGTCGATTCAGCATAGAATCGAATGGCGCGATTCGCCAGTTTATTCTCTAACCAGGCGCGCAGTTCTTGGTTTTTGACATCTAAATGGGTATTCTGATCGCGCAGGATGGCAATTGGATAGTTGACCCGCAGCGCCCGCCCGTAGACGATATGGCGGCTGACACCCGGTGGCAAATACGCTTTGTAGCGCGCGGCGGCAATGATGTCGGCAGGTTCATAGCGCGGGAACACGATCAAGGCAATCGCATTTGGGTAAAGCGGCCAGATTTCTTCCGGTTCGGTGATGGTGGTGCGGTTCAGGCTGGCATTTTGCTGGTAAATCTGAACGACATCGCGCAGTGCGGCATTGCGCTCATGCGCATTTTCAACAGGGGCGCGCAGGGCGATAATGCGCTCATCCTTGAGCAAAATATGGGCGATGGCGTGGGCGTGTTGACCGTCTGAGATTTCAATATCGGGCAATTTGGTCAGATGGTCGAGAAAAATTTGAATATCCCAATTGCTGACGACATGACTCCAGGTTTGGAGATCGACCAGGCCGCTGTCATATGAGGCGATCTGGGCCAAAATGTGTGGATATTTCAAATATTGAAAAGCGTGACAGCGGTTCGCGCCGTCGAGAATCACGTATTCATCATTCCCCATCGGCGCGACAATGGGTGGATTGATAATCGTCTCCTCTTGTTCGAGACGGTCAATCAACGGCAGGGAGCGCTGCGAGTCGTGATCTTCGTGTGCATGGAGGCTGTCCGTCGGCACGATGCGTAAATCAGGAATGGGTGCGTGATTGCGATCAATTGTTGTCATCATGCCTGTAGAGCGTAGCACGAACGAGTCGGTTCAGCAATTTTTGGGGTTAAAAAATGGGTGCAAATGAACAGGGTGCAGACGCGACAAGGGGACGATGGCTGACGATCCCGCGAACGCTGTGTTTTGTCTGCAATGGCGACGATATTTTGCTGATGAAACGGGCGGCGCACAAGCGCGTATTTCCGAATCGCTATAATGGTGTGGGTGGGCATATTGAGCGAGATGAAGACCCGCTTTCGGGTGCGCGGCGCGAAATTCTCGAAGAAACAGGATTGAATATTGGCAGACTTGATCTGCGTGCTGTGTATAATATTGACGTGGGCGCTGAAACGGGGATTGTCCTTTTTGTTTTTGTGGGTGAGAGTTTCTCGCGAGAGGTGATGGCTAATTCCGAAGGGACACTGCATTGGATTCCGAAAAATGAGCTTATGGCGCTCGATCTGGTGGAAGATTTGCCGCTGGTGCTGCCACGAATTCTGCTGATGCAGCCAGGGGACGCACCGTTATTTGCCCACGCCAGCTATGATTCGAACGATCAACTACAAATGCGATTTGCCGAGGTTTAATTGTCTGAAATTCAAAATGATTCTGCTCCAGAGCAGGAAGAAGAAGCGCCTGTTATCCGCAAACGGCGCGGGCCATTGGCGAGGTTAGGGTGTGCGCTGGGGCTACTGATATGGGCGATTTTGATTCTTTTGCCGTGTATCCTCATCACGCTAGCGGTTCAGGGCGAAATCAATATCAGCACAGGTGATGCACCCGACCAACGGCTGCGCATCTGGCTCATTATGGAGTCGGCTCAGCGCGGGATTGGTATTTCGAACGTATCCATTCATGAACAGGATAATGGTCAGACGTGTTTGCAAACGGATACACGTTTTATTTTGTGGCAGGGTAAAGCTGACCCGGTTAGCTATTGCGAGTGTTATCAACATGAAGCTGGAAGCGAGGATTGGATTCCAGTTGAGATGACATCAGAGGCTTGTGCGCCGTAAGGTTGTGAAAGCAGGGGGATGATGAATATCGATGTAGGAAGTGCGGCTCTGCTGGCGCTGGGGTGTGGCGTTTTGTGCATTGTTGGCTTTGTGCTGCTTTCGGCGTTGCAGTTTCTCGGCGGTATTCTGGAATTCCTCGGCTCGTTTTTGGGCATATTTTTTGAAATTTTGAGCGGTGGGCCGCTGTCATGGTGCGGCTGTTTGCTGGGATTGATCGGGTTAGCAGGCTGCTGTGTGGTGGTGCTGCTGGTGGCGCAATCGCTGTGGACGTGCGGGACACCCCAGGCGGCGAATTTTTGCAGTTTATTTGGGCAGTAGAATCAAAAAGGGCGCTGCGCGCTGCGCCCTACCTATCAATGCGGATATGAGATTATCTGTGTTTAAGCGAGGCTCGGTTTTGGCCCCAGCGATGCCGCGCGATCATTCCCTTCATCGACATCCGACAGCAAACGCGCTGGTGGGGCTGGCAGCGGGGAGGATGACACAGAGGGCGGTACTTCACCCATCAGGCCCAGGAAGTCTTTGGCATCAATCGTCTCCACTTCGAGCAGCCGCATCGCAACAGCGTCGAGTTTGGCGCGATTTTCGCTAATCAGGCGGCGGGCGGCGTCATAGGCATCACTCACCAGCTTGCGAACTTCGGTGTCGATTTCCTCGGCGACGGCCTCGCTGTAATCCCGTTGTTCGCTGATCTCGCGCCCCAGGAAGATCATTTCCTCTTTTTGACCAAACATCATCGGGCCGAGTTTTTCGCTCATGCCGAAACGAGTCACCATTGCACGAGCGAGTTTTGTCACCCGTTCCAGGTCGCTAGACGCTCCTGTGGTGATTTCATCAAAGACGATTTCTTCGGCGGCGCGTCCAGCTAAGGCCACAACGATCTGATCTTTCATCCGTGAACGGGTCACATAGGAAATATCCTCGTCAGGGACGAACAGGGTTGAACCGCCGCTCATGCCGCGCGGCATAATTGTCACTTTGCGAACGGGGTCGCTGTGGGGCAGCAGGTGTCCGACAACCGCATGACCCGCTTCGTGATAGGCAGTGATACGCTGCTCACTTTTGCTGATGACGCGGCTGCGGCGCTCTGGCCCCAAAATCACGCGCTCAATGGCTTCCTGAAAATCCTTGTCGCCGATGGTTTTTTTATTCTTACGGGCAGCCAGAATCGCGGCCTCGTTGACCATATTTTCGATGTCTGCGCCGACGAAACCGGGGGTCATCTTGGCGAGGATATTCAGGTCAACATCCGGCGCTAAGGGCTTGCCGCGCACATGGACTTTGACGATTTCTTCGCGGCCTTTGACATCGGGACGATCTAAAATTACGCGGCGATCAAAACGCCCAGGCCTCATCAACGCGGGGTCGAGAATATCAGGGCGGTTGGTGGCGGCGATAACTATGACATTGGTATCGGTATCAAAACCATCCATCTCCACCAGAATTTGATTCAGCGTTTGTTCACGTTCATCGTGGCTGCCGCCCAAGCCCGCGCCGCGCTGACGGCCTACGGCATCGATCTCGTCAATGAAAACGATACATGGGCTGTGGCGTTTAGCCTGATCGAATAAATCACGGACACGGCTTGCGCCCACGCCGACGAACATCTCGACAAATTCTGAGCCGGAGATGCTGAAAAATGGCACACCTGCTTCACCCGCTACGGCTTTCGAGAGGAGTGTTTTGCCTGTGCCAGGGCTGCCGACCAGCAAAACGCCTTTGGGAATACGCGCGCCAAGCTGGATGAATTTTTCGGGTTCTTTCAGAAATTCGACGACTTCGGCAAGTTCTTCTTTCGCTTCGTCCGCGCCCGCGACATCGGCAAACGTGATGCTCGGATGATCGCTGCTGAACATGCGCGCACGGCTTTTGCCAAAAGCCATCGCCTGATTATTGGTTCCTTGCGCCTGTCGGAACATAAAAAAAATGAGGCCGCCGATGAGTAGAATCGGCAAAAACGCCGTGATGAGGCTGATACCGAGCGAAGGCCAATTACTCTGAGGCGGGAAATCCCAATCGATACTCTCGATCTGCCGAGCAGAAATGCCAAAAAGAGAAAGCTGTTCCTGAGCAGTGGATTCCGGGCTTTTATAGCTTGTCACGCGGGTGTTATCATTGTAGGTAACAACCATCTGGTTGCCGATCACCTGGATGCGGCGTACATCACCGTCTTTGATATGGGCGACCAGCTTGGTGAAGCCAATTTCGCGAGGATCCTGGCTGGCACCGCCAACGCTGAGAAAAATAACGGCGATGATTAAGCCGATAAAAATATAGAGTAATACATTGCGAATGCGAGGGTTGTTCACGGCCTCTCCAAATACTCTAAAACCACCTAACCCAGGAGTTGTGTGTTAATTTTTTACATGGCTGTTGCAATTTGAGACACTTTGTGCCAATTATAAGTTTAGCATATTTATCCTTTCAGTCACACACAACGGCTGCATTCTTGTGTATTTCTTAGATTTTGGTTTCAGGTACAATTAACTGCGGTTGAGAGTGCAATCGGAATACCTATGATTGTTATACGGCGACAACTATGACTTCTATACGGCAGTTAAATGAGCGTATCCAGCGCGAATCAGGTTTTATTCAACAAATTGTGACGGAAACAGGACGAGTCATCGTCGGTCAGGAACGGCTGATTAACCGCCTGCTGATCGCGCTGCTCTCAAATGGACATATTCTGATTGAAGGCGTACCGGGTCTGGCAAAGACGCTGGCAGTACGTACCCTGGCGGCGACGATTGATGCGCGATTCCAGCGTATCCAGTTCACGCCGGATTTGCTGCCTGCCGATTTGATCGGTACGCAGATTTACAACCCGCGCACGGGCGAATTTACGCCGCGCCCCGGCCCGATTTTCAGCAATATTATCCTGGCAGATGAGATTAACCGCGCGCCCGCCAAAGTCCAATCGGCGCTGCTGGAAGCGATGGAAGAACGTCAGGTGACGCTGGGCGACCAGACGCACAAGCTGCAAGACCCATTTATGGTGCTGGCGACGCAAAATCCGATTGAGCAGGAGGGGACGTATCCGCTGCCGGAAGCACAGCTTGACCGTTTTATGCTCAAGGTGATCGTCGGCTACCCCACGCGCGACGACGAACGGATGATTATTGAGCGTATGTCTGGCGAGACACCCGCGCCGCCGAACGCCGTCGTGAATCCGGAGATGATTCGGGAATCGCGGCAGGTCGTCAATTCGATTTATGTGGACGAAAAAATTAAAGATTACGTTTTGAACATTATTTTTGCCACACGCGACCCGGCAGCCAGCGGCATGAACGACCTGCGCCCGCTGATCGAATTTGGTGCATCGCCGCGCGCGACGATTTTCCTGATGAAAGCTGCGAAAGCGATGGCATTTTTGCGCGGGCGGGGCTATGTGACGCCGGATGATGTGAAGCAGGTCGCGCCGGATGTGCTGCGGCATCGTGTCATCGTCACCTTTGAAGCCGAGGCCGAGGACGTGACCCCAGCGCAGGTGATCCAAAAAATTCTCAGCCGGATCGAGGTTCCCTGATGCTCAACGCTGGAACGATGCGAAAAATTCGCCGGATCGAACTGCGAACACGGCGGCTGGTGACAGATTCGTTTGCAGGGGCGTATCACGCGGTTTTCAAAGGGCGCGGGATGGCGTTTGACACGGTGCGGGCATACGAGCCAGGGGATGACGTGCGCGATATTGACTGGAATGTGACGGCGCGCACGGGGGAACCATTCGTCAAGCGCTACATCGAAGAACGCGAATTGACGGTCATGCTGGTGCTGGACGCCAGCGCGTCGGTGCTGTTCGGCACGGTCAATCGCCCGAAGCGTGATCTGGCGGCGGAATTAGGCGCGGTGCTGGCGTTTGCTGCCATCAGCAATAATGATAAAGTTGGACTGCTGGTGTTTAGCGACCAAGTTGAACTTTTTATCCCTCCACGCAAAGGACGAAACCATATTTTGCGATTGATCCGCGACCTGCTGGCTGCCAAGCCGACTCATCGCGGGACGGATTTGTCGCTGGCACTGCGCACCGTCAATCGTTTTTTGAAACGTCGAGCGATTGTTTTTGTGATCTCCGATTTTTTGATGCCAAGCGAGGATTACCTGCGTGATCTGATGCTGGTCAGCCGCCGCCATGATGTGATTGCCATCACATTGAGTGATCCGCTGGAACAGTCGTGGCCTGATGCGGGCTTAGTGGCTTTGCGGGATGCGGAAGCTGGAACGATCCGCTGGGTCGATACCAGTTTGCGCGGCTGGCGGCGTCAGTTTGCAGAGCAGGCGCGGCGTTTCCAAGAGATGCGTGATGCCGCGCTGGTTAAAGCCAGGACAGATCGAATCGATGTGCCGCTGGATGGCGATTATGTCCCGGCGCTGATGACTTTTTTTCAGCGGCGGTCACGACGCCTGCGCGCATGATGAAACGCTGGCTGCTGCTCTGCTTTTTAATTTTTTTGACTCGACCTGTGAGCGCACAGGATGGGGCAGCAGCGCGCTTTTCCGCTAACAATGGCTCCCCGCTGGTTGGCCAGCCCATTGAACTGACGTTGACAGCAGCGATTCCAGCGGGTGCGATTATGCTCTCCTGGCCTGAATTTCCTGCCGAATGGGCGTCCTTCGAGGTGCGAAATGTCGGCGAATTGAGTATCGGCAGCACCGATTATCGCCAAATTTTGACCGTCATTTTGTGGCTTCCGGGTGAATATCAAACGCCTGAAACCACGATCACTTATCAGCTTTCGGAAAACGCCGAAGCGCAAACACTCGTGGTTGAGCCGACTTTTTTCAGCGTACCGAGCGTGCTAGATGGTCAAGACATGGCGCTGCGCCCCTTCAAAGCGCAAATTTCGCTGCCGTATATTTCGCCATTGGTAATCGGTGGCGGCGCTGCGGCTGCGGGGGTATTGGCTTTTTTCGGATTCCGGCGTTTGCGAACGCTGCGCGCAGTTGTTTTGAAGCGAACCGTTGAGGAGGACGGTCTGGGGCCAGCAGCGCGGGCAGCGTTGGCAGAACTGCGGCGCATTGCCTTGCAGGGGTTGTCGCCCGATCAGCTTTATGCAGCGGTGGCTGACTGCCTGCGGACATACGTTTCCGATCAAACGACTATTCCCGCGCTCGATATGACCACCGCCGAACTCATGGAATCGCTGCGGCTGCCGGATGCGCTTCAGCGGGAATTGCAGCGTTTATTGGAGCAGGCTGACCTGGTGAAATTTGCGCGCTATCAACCGGGTACAGATACCGCGCAAAAATATCTGGACGTTGCCGGAAAATGGGTGCGGGCGGCTGACCAGAAGGAAACAGCGTGATTTTTCGATTCGCGCATCCATTTGTGCTGCTGCTTCTGCTGCTGCCGATTATTTTCTTTGTGCTGTCACGTCTGGGGCGCTGGCGCACGGTCCCGGCTGTGATGCTGTATTCGGATATTCGGCTTTTTGACGGTCTGGGGACTGGCTGGCGAGTGCGGTTTCGCCGGACGCCGGATGTGCTGCGTTTGATCGCTTGGGTGCTGCTGGTGATTGCGCTGGCACGTCCACAAAGTGGGCGTACCCAGGAAGTGATTCGCGGGCAAGGGATCGACATCGCCTTAGCACTCGATATTTCCGGCAGCATGGCGGCGCTGGATTTTGACCCGCAAAATCGTCTACAAGCGGCGAAATCGGTGATTGGCGATTTTATCGCCGGACGTGATTTTGACCGGATTGGCCTCGTCGTGTTTGCGCGCGATGCGTTTCACCAGTCGCCGCCAACGCTGGATTATGATGTGCTGCTGCGGCTGTTGGATGAAGTACAGCTTGCGCCGGATTTGCTGCTGGATGACGGTACGGCGATTGGGATGGGATTAGCATCGGCGGCGAATATGCTGCGCGCCAGCACTGCGCCCTCACGCATCATTATTTTGCTAACAGACGGCGCGAATAACGCCGGGGCGATTGATCCGCTGACGGCTGCGCAAAGCATTGCGGCTTTGGGAATGCGCGTTTATACGATTGGGATGGGCAAAACCGGACTCGTGCCGATTATCGACGATCTAGGCAATTCACGGCTGATCGAAAGCGACCTGGACGAAGATACGCTGAGCGGAATCGCCGACATGACGCAAGGTGCTTATTTCCGCGCGGTTGATCTGGTTGACTTGCAACGCATTTACGATCAAATTGACGTGTTGGAACGCTCTGAGGTCGAACGGCAGTCGTTTGTACGCTGGCAGGAGCAGGGACTCGTCTGGTTGGTGATCGCATTTGTGCTGCTGGTGATTGAACGTTTGCTGCGACATACGGTGTTTCAGGCGATTCCGTAGGGGCGCACCGCCGTGCGCCCGTACAAGCAATAAAGGTTACATTCAGTTAGGATCACGATGACGTTTTTGAGCGCAGGCGCACTTTTATTATTAGCGATTTTGCCGCTGTGGATTCTCTTTTTCGGCTGGCGAGGTCGCGCGCGCGTTGCAATTCTGCGGCAGTTGGGCGAAATTGAGCTGATCGGTGCGCTATTCCCCCAGGTGAGCAGCGCTCGGCGGCGGTGGAAATCGGCGCTGTGGCTGTGCGCATTGGCAGCCTTGATTATCGCGTTGGCGCGTCCGGTGTGGGGCGTTGACCTGGATGTTGTTCAGACTCAAGGCGTGTCGATCATGATCGTGCTTGACGTGAGTAACAGCATGGAAGCGCAGGATATTCTGCCGAATCGCCTCGAACGTGCGAAACTGGCGATCCGCGATTTATTTAATGGTCTGGCAGGCAACGAAATCGGATTAATCGTTTTCGCGGGAACGGCATTTGTCCAATTTCCGCTGACCACCGACCCGGTTTCGGCGGTTACATTTTTGAATTCGGTCAGCACGGAGTCGATCACCAGGCAGGGGACGGCGATTGAAGAAGCGCTTCGGTTGGCAATCGAAACCTTTGGCGAACAAAGTCCGGCAGCGCGCATCATCGTGTTGATGACGGATGGTGAAAATCATGAAGGCAATCCGTTGAGCGCGGCGGACAAAGCAGCGCAGGAGGGGATTACGATTCACGCGATTGGATACGGCGACCCGGATGAGGGTGTTCCAATTCCCCTTGTGGATAGGAGCGGGAATATCATTAACTACAAGACCGATCAGGCAGGAAATGTGGTGCTGTCGCGGCTGGGCGAAGAAATTTTGCAATCGATTGCCGAATACAGCGGTGGAATTTATCAACGAGCCAGCGCCAGTGGTGTTGAGATCACCAACCTGATGAATAGGATTCGTGAGGCCGAAGCGGGCGACCTGGGCAGCCGAACCGAGACGCGCGGCGTTGAGCGGTTTGGAATTTTTATCGCGCTGGCGCTGCTGGCGCTTTCGCTCGAAATGCTGCTGCCGGAAACGAGGGCCACGATTTGAAAAATTTTCGACTGCTGGCGCTTTTCATTCTGCTGCTGGCAAGCTGTGAGGTACACCCTGCCGAGCGCAATAATGCAGGCAATGCCCTTTATGAGCAGGGCGGGTATGCCGATGCGGTGAATGCCTATCAAGCCGCGCAGGTCGCCGCGCCGGATGCGCCGGAGTCGTATTACAATGCCGCGAGTGCCTTAGCCAATAGCGGACGTTTACAATCGGCGGTTGAGGCACTGGAGCAGGCACTAAAAACGGCTGACGAGGTGTTGACCACCAAAGCCTATTACAATCTGGGCAATGTGTACTTTGATATGGCGCAGTATGACAAAGCAATTGAAGCCTACCGCGAAGTGTTGCTGCGCCAGCCAGACGACGAGGATGCGCGCCATAATTATGAATTGGCGTTGAGCCGCCTGCCGACGCCAACCCCAGAAGAACAATCGCCACAGGAATCCACGCCAACGCCGACGAATAACCCTGGTGGTCAACAGGAATCCACGCCGACTCCTGACCTTTCACAGACGCCGACACCGCAAAATAACGAGAATCAAAATCAGGAGTCATCTGCGCCAACACCTATGCCAGAAGGCACATTGAGCGTGGAAGATGCCGAGCGTTTGCTGGATGCCGTTCAGCAAAATCAACGGACGCTGCGCGAATATCTGGAACGCTTCGCTGCACCTGTTCAATCATCGGAGAAAGATTGGTAGGGCGATGCGCCGCATTTTTTGCCTATTTGCTTTTCTGATTTTGCTATGGGGTGTACCCGCACAGGCGCAGAACACGAATCTCGATTATTTTGTCGAAGCCGAGGTCGATAACCTATCGCCTTTTGTCGGGCAGCAGGTGATTTATCGATTCCGGCTGTTTACGACGGTGACACTGCCGGATACCCCATACATGCCGCCGGATTTTCAGGGATTCTGGAAAGCGAATATGGGGCCGCCGACCAGCTATTTTGAGCAACGAAATGACCGATCTTATACGATTGTACAGCTTGAGACAGCGATTTATCCAACTTATGCGGGCGAAATTGTTATCACTCCCGCTGTCGTCACGCTGCCCGATACGGTTTTTCAAGATGGTCAAGAATTGGTGTCGAATGCCATAACCCTGCAAGTACGCCCCGTGCCAGAAGGCGCACCGGAAGGTTTTGGCGGGGCTGTTGGCGATTTTACTATGCAGGCGACGCTGGATCGGCAGTCGCTGACGCTGGGTGAGCCATTCAATCTGCGCTTGATTGTGACGGGGACGGGTAATGTTGAGCAGCTTCCCGCGCCGGAGCTGCCTGTGCCTGCCGATTGGCGCATCTATCCAAATCCGACCAGCTATCGCTCGGCGCTGCAAAATGGCATACTGGTGGGGGAAAAAACTTTTGAGTGGTTAATTTCACCCGCGCAGGCTGGCTCGCAACCGCTGCCGGAAATCACGCTCCATTATTTTGACCCCACGAATCTTGTTTACCGCTCTGCCAGCACTTCGCCCGTCATGCTTGAGATTTTGCCGGGTGAAGAATCGCCCACACAGATCGCCGCTGCATCCAATCGACCAGCGCTCATACTGAAGCCAGTTTCGGCCTCGCTGCAAACTGGACTGCCCGGGTTGAGCGTGTTTTTCTGGATTTTGTGGCTGTTTCCGCCTGTAATGTTGGGGGGTGTCTGGTGGTGGACGCGGCAGCAGTCGATTCTCCAAAATAATCGATTGAAAAACCAGCAATCCAGAGCGCTGCTGCGCGCGAAAGAACAATTACAGGCATCGCGCAAGCTGAAACCGGATATGGCATATCGCCGGACAGCCGAAACGATTTTGAGTTATTTGGGGGATAAACTTGATATTTTGCCCACGAATATGGTTCAGTCTGATCTACGTGAACTGATGTCCAAACACGGGACGCCTGAAACGTTGATTGACAATGTGTTGGCGTGTCTGGAATGGGCAGACAGCGGACGCTATGCCCCTATCGAGGATGCTAATATGCTGCCATTGATTGAGCAGGCTTATAAGGCGCTGGCGGCAGTTGATGCGGTATGGAAAACGGAATGAATATCATGAGAAGTTGGACGCGATACCTCGTGTCCCTGCGAAGATTCGCGATGATTGTATTCATTTTCGTGCTGCTAGGATTGTCATTTGTGGCATTCGCGCAGGGGAATCTGGCTGATACCGCTGCGCAAGCCAATGCGCTGTATGGGCAGGGGGATTATGTCGGGGCGATTAGCTTGTATGAATCACTTCTTGCCGTTGGGATTCGCGATGCTGCGATTTATTTCAACCTGGGCAATGCCTATTTTGAAACACAAAATTTGGGCAAGGCCCTGCTCAATTACCGCCGCGCACAGTTTTTCATCCCGCGTGACGGCGAATTAAACGCGAATATGGCGCGGGTGCGGTCTGAGCGCGTCGATATTCAGGGTGATGAGACGATGCTGGTCGATAGCCTTGCCTCGCTGACCAGCGGCGTTTTGACATTAGGCGAACTAAGCTGGATTACACTGATTTTTTGGGCGTTATTTTTTGCGGTTATCGCCGTTTGGGTGATGCGGGCTGATTGGCGCGATGTGCTGCGTGTG
>Ga0268299_1002043_pt1 | contig 27415 bp, 28 predicted proteins | sample NOBtaG_FD_193484 | JGI IMG/M metagenome (GOLD analysis project Ga0268299, IMG submission 193484) | Activated sludge microbial communities from bioreactor in Nijmegen, Gelderland, Netherland - NOB reactor | ecosystem: Engineered > Bioreactor > Aerobic > Activated sludge | place: Netherlands...
CAAAAGATCAAATTTGGCTGAAAATGCGTGTGTCGATCTCTCAGTGTCCTACGCGTTCATTCGTTCGAAACGTCGATTGTTAATTTTGAGATAGGTTCTAGGGTCAGAGTCTGCTACCACGCTGCTGCCAGGACAGGACAAACTAGACCCGTCTGTACCCACTTCGGGAGGTTCCTGCTTTGTGGTTTCTTGTGGGGTTAGGCTGCTGGCTGCCTCATCGATTTTTCAAGGAATTTGGCTTATCCATAGGCCGGTTTAAGAACAACTGATTTCGATCGTCGTTGGCTCTATGAACCTAGCTTGACTCGGTCCAAATGCTCTCGTTAGGATTTAGCATGCGCCGGATGGCTACCTTCCTCGTACTCTTGCTGCTCATCCTCACTTTCAATGCCTACGCCTGTTTGCTACCACTTCAGCCGGAGTCAATAGACTGCACCTCTGCCACTGAGCAGCCAGTGCGGGAGACGTGTGATGCGTTCCTCGAGTTGGGACCACAGTCTCATGCTTCCTCTAGCCAGGAACTGCCTGCCCTCAAGGTGGACTTCGAAGCCGCTTCTCAACTGCCTACTCCAGCATTCCTAGTTTTCCGACCAGAATATCCCCCACACGGTGCCGACACTCCAATTCATCTCTCGATCCCAACCACCGTTCTGAGGATTTGATACCTCCTTCGGGTTTCGTTGCGCCGACCGGAAAGTGGACGCGAACTGTAAGCCACGAAAGGAGCAGTTATGTCAGCTATCAACACGATAGGCCGAAGAACATTTCTATCGACTGGTGCATCTCTGTTGGCCACCGGTGCTTCGTTCATGATCTTGCCGAAGGGTTATGCCATGTCAGGTGGCGGGTCAGAAGCGCAGCCCTCGCTCGTCCAAGGGGGGCAGCACACGGACGACGAGATGGAGCAATGCATTCAGCTCTGCCGAGACTGCCACGCGATGTGCACACAAACGATCGCCCATTGTTTAAAACTCGGTGGGCGCCATGCCACACCCGATCACATTCGCTCATTGGTGGACTGTGCACAGATGTGCGCGACCACCGCCGATTACATGCTTCGGGAGTCACCGTTTCACGATCGGATATGCCGGCTCTGTTCCGATCTGTGTAAGCAATGCGGGACGGGCTGCGAACAAGTGTCGGCAGACGATCAGATGGTAAAGCAGTGCATCGAAATGTGTCGAAAGTGTGCAGGGTCCTGCGAGCGCATGGCGTCCAAGGTGGCAGCATAGACGCCAAACCGAGGCCTTAAGCCTCAAGCGGGGCAGTCAGAGAAACCTCTGACTGCCCTGCTTGAGGTAGCGAGGTAGCCTGGGCTACGAGCAACCCCTTGACTTTACAGCGGAGGAGGGGTGCCACGCCGCTCAATAACCCTCAGCATTGCATTCATTGATTTTTTGAGCGCTTTTGTCTCATCCTCTACGCGGTCCAAAAACAAATGAACTACGCATAGTACAACCTGTCATTTGTATTGAACGACGCGAACGATGTTGAACCAGCCGCTCCTGCTCTATCTTGTCACAACAGTGTGCAGTGTCGGGGCGCTGCTCGGCGGCACTGCCCTGCACGCGATGTGGCCAGACTGGCGTTGGCAACATGAGCCGCTCCACTCCACAGTAGAGGCCGTGGGAGGTCTCGTCACCATTGCGATGGCGATGGTGTTGCTGCAGACACACGACAACTCCACCGCTGGCAAATATCGCGCGCTGGCCGCAGGATTTCTTGGCATGGGAATTCTCGAAGAGTTTCATGCGATGGCACGACCAGGCAACGCATTCGTCCTCTTTCGGAACATGGCTAGCTTGGCCGGTGGCATTGGCTTTCTGTTGGCCTGGAGGTCGCATCCTCCGGCTGGCGTATTTGCGCGGCGCTGGCTTCCGTGGGTGATCGCGACCGGCGCATTGTCGATTGGAATGGGGTTCCTGACTTTTCCTCAGTCCATACCCGAGATGGTCCGGAATGGCGAATTCACTCCGACAGCGGTCGCCCCGCAAAGCATCGCGTGTATGTTGTTTCTGTTCGCGGCTGCGCGCTTTCTCTGGGACTACCGGCGATCGGAGAGGTCGGAAGATGCATTATTCGCGAGCCTGGCCCTCCTCTTTGGTTTGGCCGAGTTTGTATTCATGTACTCGACTCCCTGGGACAATCGCTGGTGGTTCTGGCATTCTCTACGCCTGATTGCCTGTCTGCTTGCGTTGGCATACATTGGCCGAAGCTATTTTCAGGTCACATTCGACTTGCAGGCATCCCTCGTACAAAACATCCGCGCCAAAGAGACGCTCAGTCTGAGCGAGGGCCATCTCCGGCGAATACTCAATGAACGAGAGCGCATGGCTCAGGACCTGCATGACAGCACGATTCAGTCCCTCTTCGCGATCGGACTCAATCTCGAACGATGCCAACGTCTCGTGTCAACCACCCATCATGAGGTTGGCACGCAGTTGGGGACAGCCGTGGCCGGCCTGAAGGCGGTGATCCGGGACGTACGGGGGTACATTCTCGGTTTGGAGTCCCCAATCTCGAACGGACCCACATTTGAAGCGGCGCTGGCTTCGCTCGTCAACGACCTGGACCATTCATCCCAACTTCAGTTCCGATTACACGTGAGCCACGAGGCTGCAGAGCGGTTGGCTCCGGAGCAGGCGGCCCAGCTCCTCCCCATTGCGCGAGAAGCCATGACCAACAGTCTTCGTCACGCCGCTGCTCACACGATCAGCCTCTCGCTTCAACTGCACGATGGCGTCGTGCGTCTGATGGTGGAAGACGATGGAGTTGGGTTCGATGCCGCGACAGTTCACAGTCATGGTCACGGACTGAAGAATATGGAGAAACGCGCCAGGACGCTGGGCGGTCGGCTTGAAGTCAGGTCTAATCCAGGCTACGGAACACAGATGGTCTGCGATCTCCCTCCGGGGGAGGCGTGATGACGCGGCGATCTGAGACGAAGCCAATCCGACTGCTGCTGGTAGACGATCATGAAGTCCTTCGCATTGGTCTGCGGACGTTGTTCACCGAGGCCGGAGGATTTCAGGTTATCGGCGAAGCCGGCACCGTGGCTGCTGCTGTGGCTGAAGCCGCGAGACTGAAGCCACAGGTCGTCCTCATGGACGTCCGGCTTCCTGACGGGAGCGGGATCGACGCGTGCCGTACGATTCGTGCCGATCACCCTGACACGAGGGTGCTGTTCTTGACCTCTTTCGCGGATGATGACGCCGTGCTGGCCACGATCTTAGCCGGGGCCGCTGGCTTCCTCCTGAAGGAAGTGAGCAGCGAGCAGCTGATTCAGGCTGTCAAGACAGTCGCGTCAGGGCGGTCTATCCTGGATTCGGCCGTGACCCAGCGGGTACTCGCCAAAGTGCGGTCGGTGTCTACCCCAGCACCGCACGAGAAACGCGACCCCTTGTCACCGCAGGAGGAACGGGTGTTGGCCTTGGTCGCGGAAGGCAAGACCAATAAAGAAATCGCTGTATTGTTGAACTTAAGCGACAAAACCGTCGGGCACTACCTCGAAAATATCTTCCAGAAACTACACGTAACCCGCCGCGCGCAGGCCGCCGTCTATTTCACCCAACAACAATCGAAGCACTAGCCCACATTATTCATGAACGCTTCTACTGCAACCGCCGATACGCCGCTGCGACGCGCTTGGCTGCCGGTTCCCGCAGCCAGCGGGCAGGCTCGCCGCTCGGTCGGTCGACATACTGTTTGAAGTATGCCTCCCTTCCTCGCGGCTCCGCCTGCCCGTCTCGCTTGGCGTCTTGGCGGTTTCGTCACGAAACCGTCATGAATAATGTGGGCTAGGGGCATCTTCCCCTGCCGAGTAGGGGGAAAATCGTTCCGTTATTGGAGCGGCTTCCCCTACCCGCCCTTCTGCATGCGCCGTACGATACACGCATGAGTCTGATGCTACATCACGTTCATCACACGAGGGAGGTTGTCATGTTGAGACGATCGAGTCGCACACAGGTGTTGTTTGTTGTCTCCGGTCTGGCTGCTGTGTTGGCGTTGCCGTTGAGCCCGGGTCACGCGGCAGCGGCTGAAGGACAGGGAAAGGTGAAAGTCCTCTATCACGTCGACAGCAAAGATCCCGACGTGGCGAAATACGCGCTGGCCCTCATCAACAAGCACATTGACGCCGAAGGCGGGCCCGATAAGATCGATGTTGAACTGGTCGTGCATGGGCCGGCTTTGGAGTTGTTCGAAAAGGACAGGATGGACCCGGAGATGACGAAACGGTTCGATCAAATTATCGAGAAGGGCGCGAAAGCCGAGATGTGCCAGGTCTCGATGAAGGCATTCGGCAAGACCATTGACAATCTGGCGAAGGGATTTGTCGCCACGGAGCATCCGGTGGCCGTGAAGCGCATCGCGGATCTGCAAAGGGAAGGCTATCTCTATATTAAGCCATGAGAAGGAGGTAGGTGGCCATGAATCGATTCATAGCGAGCATCGTCCTCTCCCTCATCGCGCTCTCCGGTGCTAAAGAACTGCACGCGGCAGCGGCCGGCACGACGGCGCCGGCTTTCGAATTGGTGACGTTCTCAGGCGAGACCTACAGCAACCAGACTCAGAAGGGTCACCCGGTCTTATTGGTATTCTGGGCGCCCTGGTGCAAAGTGTGCCAGCGTGACCTGCCACTCCTGAGTGAATTCTATCAGCGCGACAAACCGGCGCAGCTCGGTGTGGTCTCGATCGGATTTGCCGACACCAGAACAAACGTCGAACGATTTGTGAAAGAGCGATCCGGGACGTTCGTCTATCCGACTGCGTACGACGAAGATCGGTGGGTGGCGCAAGCGTTCAAGGTCAACGCCACTCCCACGTACGTGCTCCTGGATGCTCAAGGAAGCGTGGTACTGGTTCATCGAGGGGGAGGGGTGCTGCAGAACCCTCAGTTCCGCGAGTTTCTATCAACTGTCAAAGGATGAGGCCCGAATCAGAGGAGAGGGCATTTGCCCTCTCCCTGGTTCCGAGAAGCTGATGCTCGACACTCTTTCCCAGACTTCTCTCCTGGCCGCATTCCTCGCGGGCCTTCTCTCCTTTTTGTCTCCCTGCGTCTTGCCGCTGGTCCCTTCCTACCTCATGTACATAACCGGTCTCTCGCTGAATCAGCTGACTGATGCTGCAGAACGGCGTCGGGAGCGATCGACGATCGTCGTCAACGCATTGCTCTTCATCATCGGATTTTCGCTCGTATTCATCGCCTTCGGCGCGTCGGCCAGCCTGGTCGGCCGGATGCTCACTGATTATCAGCGGCTCATACGCCAAGTCGGCGGGGTTTTCGTCATACTGTTTGGGCTATATCTGACGGGGATTCTGAAGCTGAGATTCCTGATGTCAGAGAAGCGCATTCATCTGAGAAGTCGTCCGGCAGGGTATGCCGGTTCGTTGTTGATCGGAGCGACATTTGCCGCCGGGTGGACTCCCTGCGTCGGTCCAGTGCTCGGCACCATGCTGATGTATGCGGGTACGACCGACACGTTGGCCGATGGAGTGACGTTGCTCGCCTTTTATTCCTTTGGTCTGGGGTTGCCGCTGTTTGCAGCAGCGATAGGGATGGACCGCTTCCTTGCAGGCTTCAAACACTTTCGCGGATATGTGGGAGTCATGTCCAGCATCAGTGGGGCGTTTCTCATAATCTTCGGCCTCGCGATCTACAGCGACTCCCTTACCCTGATCACATCGTTCCTTGAACGTTACGGCATCGGCTCATACTTCGGAACGGACGGCGGATGACGTGCCTGCTTTCACAACAAGAACCGGACAGGCTGCCTTCCGAACGACGGACTCCGCCACGCTTCCAAGCACAAGACGCTGCAGGCCGCGTCGTCCATTGGTCCCCATCACGATGACATCGGCTTTCAGGCGCTTGGCCTGCGCGAGAAGGACTTCGACGGGACCTCCTGGCGCCACAATTCGATCGAACACAAGCAGATCCGCCTGCGATGCCGATATAACATTCCGAGCCCGCTGACCGAGTTTGTCAGTCATGAACGCTCGAACACGAGTGTCGTCTCGCCCCACGTAGGCCCACGGATCGAAAACATGCACGAGGCTGATTCGCGCATGAAGCCGATCTGCCAGGATGGCGGCGGTTCCAAGCGCAGCGTCAGATGATACGGAAAAGTCCATGGCCACCAGGAAGCGACGCCATTTGGGCAGTCGTCGACTGAATGGCGCATTGGTGGCGCTTGCAACACGAACCGTCAGGACCGGGCAACGAGCCTCCCGAAGGACCGTTTCCGCGACGCTCCCGAGCCGCAGCTTTTCGAGGCCGGTCCGGCCGAGCGTACCTACTGCGATCAGATCCACGCGAGTGTCTTCCGCCAGCTTCAAGATCTCATCCTCCGGGACGCCCACGCTGAGCTTCGTTCTCGACGTGACACCATTGTCTTCAGCAACACGAGCCAGCCGGCCCAATTCAAGCAACGCTTTGGTCTTCAACGTCCCGAGTGAACGACGAGCCGCCGGAGACCAGGCCTCCAAGCCCGGAGGCGCTTTCACGACATGCAGCAGGATCAGACGACTCTTCACGACTGATGCGAGCGCGAGGGCATGGGTGTAGGCCCGTCGAGCGGGTTTCGAAAAATCGGTCGCCAGCAAGATGGATCCTCTTGTACGCGCTGCGATGTTCATGATGAATGTACAGTCACCGTCTTCCTGTTCTATCGGATACATCGGGTCGCGTGATCTGTGCAAGTCCTTTCATCGCGCGGAGTCCGCGCGGGGTCCGATTGTTCAGCGACGAGCGACCTGTCGACAACCGGCTCGAAGCTATTACGTCGCGGCATACTCCTGGCCCGCCTAAAGATGGTATACAACTCTTAGCCTCGACTGAATCGACAGGTGTCGAGGTGTCCGCTGTCGTCACGGTCATGTCTTCGAGAGAGGACCGATTCAGCCGATGGCTCATGTAAGACAATGAAACTGGATCGCGCGATCGACAATAAACGCGATCACGTCTTGGGCAACGCCGACGCACCCATGACCTTGGTGGAGTACGGCAGCTATGCATGCCCTCACTGTCGCGCCGCGCATGAAGTCATTGCCGACTTGCGCGACCGATTCGGGGTCCAGCTGCGGTACGTCTTCAGACATCGACCGATTTCAGGCAGCCAAGAGGCCGAGGGAGCCGCCGAGCTTGCGGAGTACGTTTCAGAGACGTCTGGCGAGTTTTGGACGATTCACGATGCCTTTATGAGCCGTGGAACCACATTCGGTGACGCCGACTTCGAACAGATCGCATCGGACTTCGGTGTCCCGCAGAGGGACGCGAGGGATGAGAAAACATGGACAGCCGCCGCAGGGCGGGTTGCCGAGGATATCAGGAGCGCACAGCGCAGCGGCGTGCTCGAGACGCCGACATTCTTCATCAACAACCGCCGATACGAAGGAGCCTGGGACGAGAGTTCGCTGGCCGAGGCGTTGTTGGGCTCGCTTGGCCACCGGCTTCACGCGGCGACGGTGGATTTCGTTCGATGGGGGCCGTCGGCCGGGCTTTCCCTCTTGCTCATGTCGATCATCGCCGTTGTGCTCAGCAATTCGCCGTTTGGCACGGCGTTCGCCTCCTGGTGGCATGCTCCGTTCGGTCTTCACATTGGCGGCCTTGATTTCACACTGCCGGCACTCGCTTGGATCAACGACGGGTTGTTGACCGTTTTCTTTCTGGTTGTCGGGCTGGAGATCAAACGCGAGTTTACGGTGGGCCGCCTCGCCACGCGCCGCGCCGCCGCACTCCCGGTGATCGCTGCGTTCGGCGGCATGGCCGTGCCGGCGCTCATTTATCTGCTTGTGACTCCGGCGGGCCTCCACGCAGGCTGGGGAATGACCATTACGACGGATACCGCCTTTGCGGTGGCGTTGATCGTGTTGCTCGGTGATCGTGTTCCGGTGGAACTGCGCGTATTCCTGACCGCAGCCGTCATCATGGACGATCTTGTAGCGATTGCCCTGATCGCGTTGATTTACACGGATGCGATCGATATGCACTACCTGCTTGCTTCGATTGCCGCGACCGGGCTGCTGGCGGCGTTCAACCGATGGGGAGTCTACCGCCCCTTGCCTTATGCCGTGATCGGCGCGGTGCTCTGGGCTTGTCTGCACGGTGCGGGAATCCATCCGACGCTGGCCGGCGTGATCCTGGCTGCCGTGACCCCGACACGTCCCCCGCCGAACTTACGCGCCCTGTTGGCGCAGACCGAGGCGGTCTTGCGAGCCGAGATGAAGCGCGCCGGGGAAGCCGTCATGCAGCACGGACTTTCGGAGCCGGCCCTGCAAGCTATGGATGTCATCCACGATCGGATCGAATCTCCCGCCAGCAAGCTGCTTCGCTCGGCCGAGCCCTGGTCGAGCTATGTCGTGTTACCCTTGTTCGCCCTCGCCAATGCCGGCGTGGTCTTGTCTTTCGATGTGTTCAAGGGACATGAACGATTGATGGCGGCGGTTATCCTGGGCCTGGTGCTCGGAAAGCCCATCGGGATCACCGCAGCGGCCTGGCTTGCCGTTCGTCTCGACATCGCCGCGAAGCCGGCGGCCTATTTCTGGCGCCAACTCGCCGGCGCCGGCGCGCTCGCCGGTATCGGCTTTACGATGTCCCTGTTCATCGCAGCTCAGGCGTTTCCCAACGCGGAAGACTATGCAGCCGCCAAAGTCGCGATCTTTCTCGCCTCATTGATAGCCGGAATCGCGGAGTCTTGATCCTCTGGCCGCGGACAGCGGAAGAGGCGGCGGAGTAAGGCCGCATGGCAGATCAGCACGCTTCACAGTAACAGTGAAAGCAGCCTGGCGACCGAGTCTCGGAACCGAACGGCGACGCGGCGCCGCACCCTTGTGGTCACGGTGGACGTCTGCGATGCGCTGCGGACTAGCGGCGTAAGCCGCGGTACTCCTCCGGCACCGGCGCGCGTGAGGGGACGCGCCTTTGCAATCCCGCCTGACCGAGCAGGTAGGCGCTGACCGGCGCGGTCACAAAGAGAAACAGGGAGATGAGGATTTCACGCAGGCTGAAGTCGTAATCGATGGCGTGGACGATGGCAGCCAGCAGCATGCCGCCGACGCCGAGTGTCGTGGCCTTCGTCGGACCATGCAGCCGCATGAAGAAATCCGGCAGGCGAATGAGCCCGATCGCGCCGACGAGAATGAAGACGCTGCCGACGAGCAGCAGCACCGACACGACGATGTCGAGCATAAGGCTACTCTCCAAGGTTGCCGCGGGCAAGATAGCGCGCCAATGCCACAGTCGCAACGAACCCGATCATCGCGATCAGGAGCGCCGCCTCGAAAAACAGGGACGTGGATTGGTGAATGTCCAGAACGATCAGCAGCGCAATGGTGTTGATATACAGCGTATCGAATGCCAGAACTCGATCGGCCGGATCAGGGCCGCGCAGCAGGCGCAGGGCACAGAATATAATCGCGAGCGCGATGGAACCGAATGCGATATAGAGCGCGATGGTCAGCATTCCAACATGTCCATTATCGGGCGCTCGTAGCGCTCCTTGATCCTCCCGACAAAAAACTGCTCGTCTTCCAAGTGGAGCACATGCAACAGCAGGATGCGGGAATCCGGCGACAATCCGATGGACAGCGAGCCGGGAACGATGGACAAGATGCCGGCAAACATCGCGATCGCATGCGGGTGAGTCACGGAGAGCGGGACGTGCACGAAGCCCGGCCGCAGGCGCGGGACCGGCCCGAGCACCAGGAGCGCGACCGCAATGTTCGCCAGCACGATATCCCACGCGACCAATGCGGCGAGGCGCAAGGCAGTTCCGGTCGAGCGGATTCCAGGCAGTTCGTCCAAGAACGGCGCCGTGATATGCGGGATGACGACCGCAAGGACGAGCGCCAGAGCGAGCTGAGGCGGTGACAGCCCGGCCAGCGTCAGCCAAAAGGCCGCGAGCAACAGCGACAGCACCGGGAATGGAAACACCTTGTTCACCGGAGGCCTCCCGTCGTATGGGGCCGGACAAGACCATCTCGTTGAGGTCCGAGGACCGCATCGACATACGAGGCCGGCGAGAGCAGTTGCGCCGCCGTTTCATCGGTGTAGCGCGTGATCGGAGCCGCGAACAGAACCAGGAGGAGGCTGCCGGCCGCGAGCGCCCCCAGCGCGATCCATTCGCCGGGGCGCGGAGCATGGGCCGGACCGGCCGGGAGCGGGTCCGTCACATGCCAAAGTACGATGGTGCCTGCCCGCGCGCAGCCGACGAGCATGAGCACGCTCGTCACCACGATGACGGTCCATACCGGCACGATCGCGATCGCATCCTTGGCGCTTTGCATCACCATGACCTTCCCGATGAATCCGGACAAAGGCGGGACACCCGCCACCGTGGCTCCGGCGAAGAGGAACGCGAGGCCGAGCGTCGCCTTGCGAGGGATCTGCGGGCCCGGATGGATCTGGTCGGTCATATCGCCGCGGCTGCGTCCGATCAGATCGCCGACGAGGAAGAGCAGGGCAATGACGATGGTCGAGTGCGCGAGATAATAGAGCCCGGCTGAGAAGGCTGCAACGCCGCCGATCGCCACGGCGCTAAGGATCATGCCGACCGACGCGATCGTCAGATACGCGGTCAGCGTGGCGAGGCGTCCGGCACCGAGGGCGCCCAAGGTTGCAAGGGCCAGTGTCACCAGAGCAAGCGGCAAGAGCCATAGCGACGTCAGTTCCATCACGACGCCGGCGTCCACGCCGTAGATCAACGTCGTCACGCGAATGATCGCGTAGACACCGACCTTCGTCATGATCGAAAAGAGCGCCGCGACCGGGGCGGGCGCATTCGAATAGACCGCAGGCAGCCAGAAGTACAGGGGGAAGAGCGCGGCTTTGATGGAAAACACACCGAGCAACAGCAGGCCCGCAGTTCGCGCCAGCGGCACGTCCTCCGTCCCCACTTGCGCCATGCGCTCGGCCAGGTGCGCCATGTTGAGCGTCCCCGTGACGCCATAGAGCAGGCTGACCGCGATGAGAAAGACACTGGAGGCGGCAATGTTGATCGCGGCATAGTGCAGGGTTGCGCGCAGTCGCTCCACAAGCAGACCCTGCAATGCGAGGCAATAGGACGCGATCAACAGAATTTCGAAGAAGACAAAGAGATTGAACAGGTCTCCCGCAAGGAACGCCCCGTTCAACCCCATCAGCTGAAACAGAAAGAGCGGATGAAAGTATTGTCCGCGCGCATCCCAGCCTTGCACCGCATAGAGCAACACCGCGAGGGCGAGCAGCGCCGTCAGCAGAAGCATGAACGCGGAAAGTCGGTCGACGACCAGCACGACTCCGAAAGGCGCCGGCCAATTGCCGACCTGGTAGACGAGCGGCGTACCGGATTTCGCCTGCGCCAGGACGGCAAGCGCCGCCGCGAAAAGACCCAGCGTGGCCGCCGCGCTGAGCGCGCGCGCCATCACCACCGGCGCGCGAGACAGGACGAGCAGCAGTGCGGCCGTGAACGCGGGCAGGACGATCGGCAGCGCGAGCAAGTGATTCATGGCTTACCCGCCGGCCCGGACACCGTCGCCGGCTCACCGCCGTCCACATGATCACTCCCCGTCTGATGCCAGATGCGCACCGCGAGCGCCAAGATGAAACCGGTCATGCCGAAACTGATGACGATGGCCGTCAAGACCAGCGCCTGCGGTATGGGATCGGCGTATCCGGCCGCTCCCGGTGTGATGATGGGCGGAGCGCCGGAGGCCAGCCTTCCCGCGGCCAGGATAAACACGTTGACGGCATAGGAGACCAGCGACAGGCCAAGCACCACCGGGAACGTGCGCGCCCGCAGAACCAGATACAGGCCGCAGGCGGTGACGATCCCAAGCCCGATGGCGATCATCAGCTCCATCACATGACCTCGCCGGTTGAGGAACGCTTGCGCCGGGCCTGCCCAAGGGCGGTCAATATCAGGAGCGTCGTCCCGAGCACCGCCGTGAATACGCCGAGGTCGAACGCCGTCGCGCTGGTGAGCGGAATCTCTCCCAACAGCGGAACATGCTGATGGCCGACTGCGCTGGTGAGAAACGGCTTGCCCGCAAGCATGCCGGCGAGACCCGTCAACCCGGCGAGCAACAGGCCGGAACCGAGCAGAACTCTGAAGTCGATGCGTATGCGGGTCAGCGTTCGCTGTAGGCCCTCGCCCATGTACTGCATGATGAGCGCGATCGCGACGACGAGCCCCGCAAGAAATCCGCCGCCCGGCTGATTATGGCCCCGCAGGAACAGGTAGATGGCCACGAGGAGTGTGAAAGGCAGCAGCAGTCGCGCCGCCACCGCGAACATGATGCCGGTCGCTTCAGCCGGTCTTGTGACGGCAGGCCGCTCGACGCGCAGTCCCGCCGTCAATATCCAGGCTCCCATCGCAGCCATGCTCAGGACGGTGATCTCACCGAACGTATCGAAGCCGCGGAAGTCGACGAGCAGCACGTTCACGACATTGCTCCCGCCCCCCCGCGGCAGGCTGTTCGCCAGGAAGTACCAGGCGACGGATTCCTGTCCGCGCGTGAGGACGGCCCAGGATAACGCCGCGACGCCGGTACCGGCCGTGGCCGCAAGGACGGCATCGCGAATTTTGCGCCGCCTCGTCGACTCCGCGGCGGTCGATTGCGGCAGAAGCGTCAGCGCCATGAGCATCAATAGGGTCGTGACGACCTCGACAGCGAGCTGTGTCAACGCGAGGTCCGGAGCGGAACAATACGCAAAGGTGATCGAAACAGCCAGGCCGACGACGCCGGCCAGTATGACGGCCACGACCCGCTCGCGACGAAACCAAACGGCGCCGAGCGCGGCCGCGATTGTTACACTCCATAGGACGAGCGCAAACGGCATGACCGCGGTCGCCTCCGCCTCGCCGGCCTCGAACCCAAATTGAAGAAACGGCAACAAGCCGAGTCCGATCACCGCCGCGATGGTGAGCGCGAGATAACGCTGGAGCGAGCCGTTCTCCATCCGGTTGGTCAGGCGGCCCGCGACGCCGATGAATCCATCATAGGCGTGCTGGAACAGCAGGCGCCCGGTGTAACGCACCGGCACGTGAAGATGCAGATCATATCGGCGCCGTAACAGCCAATAGACCACCGCGCCGCCGGCGAGCGCGACCACGCTCATGAGCAACGGCAGTGTGAAGCCATGCCACAGCGCGATTTCATAGACGGGCAACCCGTCGCCGACTACGTCCCGCGCCGCCACATTCACCAGCGATGCGACGGTGTGGCCCGGCAGCACGCCGACCGCGATGCACAGAACCGCCAGTACTTCAGTCGGCACCGTCATGTAGCGCGGCGGCTTGCCGGGGGTGTGCGGGAGGTCGTGCGGCTCGTCGAAAAACACGTCGTGAATGAAGCGCACGGAATAGGCCACGCTGAACATCGAGCCCAGCGTGACGGCGGCCGGGCCCATCCCGCCGAGCAGAGGGAGATGATCCAGGTCGAGGGCCTCGGCGAAGAACATTTCCTTGGAGAGAAACCCGTTGAAGAGCGGTACGCCGGCCATGGCCGACGCGGCCACGATGGCCAGTACCGTCGTCTGCGGCATGTGGCGCCAGAGGCCGCCCAGCCGCCGCATGTCGCGAGTCCCGCACTCATGATCGATGATGCCGGCCGCCATGAAGAGCGACGCCTTGAAGGTCGCATGGTTCCCGATGTGAAAAATAGCCGCCACCGAGGACATCGGCGTATCCAGTCCCATCAGAAACGTGATGAGGCCGAGGTGACTGATGGTCGAGTAGGCGAGCAGACCCTTCAAGTCGTGCCTGAACACCGCCACATAGGCGCCGAACACGAAGGTCGTCAGGCCGACGGTGGTCGTCACGTACTCGAACACGAGGTTTCCGCCCACCAAAGGGTAGAGCCTCGCGAACAAGAACACCCCGGCCTTCACCATCGTGGCGGAGTGCAGGTAGGCCGACACGGGCGTGGGCGCGGCCATCGCCGCAGGCAGCCAGAAATGAAACGGAAACTGCGCCGACTTCGTGAACGCGCCCAAAAGAATCAGCACCAGCGCGACGTTAAAATAGGGATGGCTCCGGATGGCCTCGCGCCCCGAGAACCAGATGGTGAGCTCGAAGCTCCCTGCGATATTGCCGATCAGCAGCACTCCTGCGAGCAAGGCGAGTCCGCCGGTGCTTGTGACCGCGAACGCCATGCGCGCGCCCTGGCGGGCCAGCGGGCTGTGAGTCCAGAAACCGATGAGCAGGAAGGAGCCCAGGCTCGTCAGTTCCCAGAACATCACGAGCAGCAGCACGTTTTCGGACAGCACGAGGCCCAGCATCGCGGTCATGAACAACATGAGCAGTGCATACAACCTGCCGATGCGATCCTCCGGAGCCAGGTAATAGCGCGCATAGAGAATGACAAGCAGCCCGATGCCGAGGATGAGCAGCGCGAAAAGCAGGCCGAGCCCATCGAGCCTGAACGACAGATTGAAACCGAGTTCCGGTAGCCACGGCCAGCTCACGCCAGGCTTCTCGCCGGCGAGTACCGCAGGCGTTTCACGCGCCAGGAGGGCAAGGCTTGCGGCGGTCGGCACGGCGGCGGCCCAAGCGGAGGCGGAAAAGCCCCGGCGTTGCGCGAGAAGCGCACCTGTGGCGCCGGCGAGCAACGGGAGCAGAATGATGAGCAGCAGCGTCATGGCGGGAGTCGACAGCACTAGGGCCGCTCATGGACGACAAGAACGTCACATTTCGAACCGGCGAGGACATGGCGCGTGACGCTGCCGAGGAGCCACTCTTCGACCATGGATCGGCCGTGCTTGCCGATGACGATCAAGTCTGTTGAGAGTTCCTCCTCTTTGGCGAGAATCACGCGAGACGCGTCGCCCTGCTCGACGGCAAACGATATCCGGTGCGTGCCGTCCATGGCGGCGTGGATCAGATCCGTCGCCTTCTTCACGGCTTCTTGTCGTTCCTCTTCGCCGTATTTCCGGATGGAATCCTCTGCCACACCGGCCTGCCTGAGTTTCCCCTCGAACGGAACGCGAAACGCATGGATCATCGTGATGCGGGCATTGGGAGCGATCTGCGTCGCCATGGCCAGCGCGGGGGTAGAATAGGCGGAAAAGTCGACCGGTACGAGGACATGCTCGTACCGCGCCTGCGGCGGACGTTTGGTGACGAGCACCGGCCGTTTGCACGTTCGCAGCAGGCGTTCTGCCGTCGTGCCGAGGATCAGATCGCGCAAGGGGTTCAATCCATGCGCCCCCAGGACCAGCAGATCCGCCGACTCGGACGCCGAAAGAACCTCATCCAGCACGCGGCCGATCTTGATGCAGGCGTTCGTAACGACGGGGGTCTTCTTGCCGATGTCTGCGATCAACTCGTTCAGCATGCTTTGGGCGTTGTCGACCAACTTGGTCTCGACATCGGCTGGCGCATTGAACACTTTGTCCAGCGCGTCCAGGGAAGACCGGCTGATCACATGCAACAGATCCAGTCGAGCCTGCTGTTCCCCCGCGACGATGCCGGCACGCTCGGCGCCATGCCGGGCCTCCTCGGAGAAGTCGGTTGCCGCCACAATGGATTTTATCGACTTCATGTGCGCTTCTCCGGGGAATGCGGTCGATAATGGAGACAAGGAAGGAGCGGCGGGGCCTGTTACCTTGACGGAGGATAGTCGAACGCGTCGCGAGTTGCGATACACTCTGTCATAAAGATGGATCAGACCGTCTTATACGTACTGTCGCCGAGCCCTCGGAGGGACCATATGCGAAAACCACGCCGCATGTAAAGGGTTGAGTGTCATGCAGCCTCCTCTTTCACTGTGCCGGCGTTGTCTCCGGCTTCAGGCGATGCTCCACTTTCGTCCATTCGATGTTCGAAAAGAACGCGTCGATGTACTTGGCCCGCTCCGACGGCTTGTAATCGAGAATGAACGCGTGCTCCCACACATCCATCACCAGCAGTGGAGTAAAGCCGGCCACGTTGCCCACCTCATGCAGCGTGATCCAGTGGTTCGAGAGCTGGCCGTTCATTGGGTTCTGATAGCAGATCGCCCACCCGACACCGCGCATCTTCCCGACACTGGCGAAGTCCGCTTTCCAGGTGTCATAGCTCCCGAAGCTGGATACTGCGGCACGCGCGAATGCGGAGTTTCGCTCGGGATCGCCGGAGCCGTGTTTCGTCATGTTGTCGAAGTAATATTCATGCAGCACCATGCCGTTGTATTCGAACCCGAATCGACGTTTGAGTTCCGAGTAGGCCGGCATCTCTTCCTGGTCCACTTTTCCATCCTTCAAAAACTCCATGATGTGTTCCGTCAGCCGGTTGGTCTCGTTGACATAGCCGTTATACAGCTTGAAATGGGTCTCCAGTGTCTGATCGGAGATGCCGTTCAGCCCGCTTAAATCAAACTGTTTCGCGCGGTACAGGTTCTTTGCTGACATGTCAGTCTCCCAGGCCAAGTTGTCCATGTTTCCGTTCCTACTTCGCCCGTCGCTTGACGGCGTATCCATACGGCGTAGGCCACGAGGGATCCTCACCGAGTTCGTGCTGCGCCTTGAGCGCCCAGTAGGGCTCCCGGAGCAGTTCCCGGCCAATAAACACTAGATCGGCATCCCCGCCGGTCACGATCTCGTCGGCATGGCGGGACTCGGTGATGAGCCCAACCGTTCCCGTCATGATTCCGACCTCATCCCGAAGCTTCTGGGCGGCCGGAACTTGGTACCCCTTGCCCACCGGGATGCGTGCCTTCGGCACCAGCCCCCCGGAGGAGACGTCGATGAGATCCACGCCGAGGTCTTTCAGGTGCTTGGCAAGGACCACCGACTGCTCGACGTCCCAGCCTCCGTCCGCCCAGTCGGTGGCCGAGATCCGCACGAACAGAGGCAGTTCCGCGGACACTTGTTGGCGTAGGCGCTCGGCGACCCGGAGGACTAGCCGCATCCTGTTCTCCAGGCTCCCGCCGTAGCGGTCCATCCGGCGGTTGCTCAGGGGTGACAGGAACTCGTGGAGCAGGTATCCGTGGGCCGCATGGATCTCGATCACGCGGAACCCGGCTTCCAGGGCCCGTCTGGCGGCGGCCTCGAAGGCGGCGAGGATCCCCTCGATACCGGCCTCGTCGAGCGGTGTCGGCACCGGGTCGCCCTCGTCGAACGGCACCGGGCTGGGGCCGACGACGGTCCAACCGCCCGCCGCGGGCGTCTTGAGCCTGGCCCCGCCTTTCCAGGGCGGCTCGCAACTAGCCTTCCGACCGGCGTGGGCCAGTTGAATGCCGGCGACTGCCCCCTGGGAGTGAATGAACCGGGCGATGCGCGCCAGCGGCTCGATGTGCTGCTCGCCCCAGATGCCCAGGTCTCCGGGAGAAATCCGGCCGTCCGGGGTGACGGCCGTGGCCTCGACCATCACGAGCGCCACGCCACCGACGGCCCGGCTGCCGAGGTGGACCAGGTGCCAGTCGCTGGCCAACCCCTCCACTGCGACATACTGGCACATGGGGGACATCGCGATTCGATTGCGAAGCGTGATCCCGCGGATCGTCAGCGGGCTGAGCAGGTCGATCTCTGGGACTTCCCGGTCGTGGTCGGTGCCGGCGGGGCAACCGTGGGTCATGACACGCGGGGCTTGTTCGTCCGGTCGATTGGTTGTCGGTTCATCCATCGTGTGGTCTCCGTACGTCGTTATCTCAGAAGCGTGAATCCCATGCCGGTTCCCAGGCCCTGTCCATATCCAAGTGAGATATTCAGCATGGCCAGTGGTTCGATGTATCGTGCGCTCTTGAGCGGACCGGCATTGACCGCATCAAATCCCATTTTGGTAACAAGATCCTGTACCTGTTCCGTCGCCTCCTTATTGTCGCCTGCAACAAATACCGAGATGGCTTTGCCTTGAATCTTGGGGTTCTGAGACGCATAGACTTGGGCAAAGACGGTGTTGAATGCTTTTACGACATGAGCGTCAGGCACAAGTTTCGCGATCTCTTCAGCGGCGGACGTCGTAAATCCGAGCGTCAACGAGCTAAAATCGGCCGACAAGGCATTGGTTGCGTCGATCACCGTCTTTCCACGTAGCATGGGGCGGATGTCCGTCAGCACCTCCTTAACGGCCCCGTACGGAACCGCCAGCAGCACGAGATCCGCCGCCTCCACCGCGCCTCGGACGTTCGCCGCTTTCGCACCATGACCCGCCGCTTGAGCAGCCGACTTGGAGCCGGCCTCATTCTTTCCGGAAAAGGTCACGTCATAGCCAACCTTGGCAGCCCAACTGCCGACTCCCTTTCCAATGTTTCCCGAACCGATGACTCCCAGCTTCATGTGCATCCTCCTTTTCAATCATCCTTCTTCCTCGACAGTCCGGCGCTTCGGGCAACATCCGAAGCCACGGCCGCCCAATCAAGCTCGGCGCCTCCCTGAGCTACCGCCGAGAGGAAACGGTCATGCAGCAGACTCGCTAAGGGCATGGGCATGGCGCTGGCAGCTGCCGTCTGCAACACCAGGGTGATGTCCTTCAATCCCAGCGACATCAGGAAGCCCGCAGGCTGGTAGCGCTCCTGCGCGATCGCTTCTCCATACGTCTGATACGCAGGACAGGCGAACAGCGTCTGGCTCAACATGGAAGCCAGCTTCATCCGGTCCACCCCGTTTTTCTCCGCCAAGGTGAGGGCTTCGGCCAGGGCTTCGATGGCGGAAGCCAGGAGAAAGTTGCCGGCCAATTTCACGACATTGGCCGCTCCCGGTTCTTCCCCAAAATCGAAAACGCCTTGTCCTAAGGCTCCCAGAATGGGCTTCACTCGGTCTTTGGCTGCATGGGGCCCGGAAAGACTGATCCAAAGCTTCTTCGCAGCCGCCGCTTCCGGCCTCCCGAAGACGGGCGCCGCAACGTACACCGTTTGATACCGACTGTGGTGCTCAGCGAGGCGACGCGCGGTCGCCGGTGACACCGTGCTCATGGAAAGATGAATGCCGCCTGGTCCAAGGCGTTCCAGGATACCGGTTTCGCCGAACACGGCGCTCTCCACAGCGTGATCGTCGCTCAGCATCGTCAGGACGATCCCACCGCGCTCAGCCGTGTCGCTCGGATGGGACATCAGTGTTGCTCCCTGCGCAACCAAGGGAGCGGCTTTCTCCGGTGTGCGATTGTAGACGTGGAGCCGATACCCGGCCTTCAGGAGATTGCCGGCCATCGCCCGCCCCATGTGTCCGAGTCCGATGAATCCAATAACGTCGGCCATCTGTTCTGTCACCTCCGTCTTGTCGCGCCGGCCTCTGCACAAACCTGTTGCTCGAGCCGTTTCTGATCCAATTCCTCAGCTCTTATGTCGTCACGAACGTGCCTTGACGGAGTTCCAACAGAGTCTGTTCGATTTCCTGCTTCGTGTTCATCACAAACGGACCATATCGTGCAATCGGTTCACCCAACGGTTTTCCGGACACCAGAAGAAAACGAACCGGATCGGCCTCGGTTCTCACAGCCAACGCATCGCCGTCATCAAAGACGACGAGATGCGGGTGTGCAATCAGTCTTTTCGGTGTATCCTCGTGTTGAAAGTGCGCCGCACCTTCGAACAGATAAGCGAATGCCGTGTGCCCCCGGTCGAGGGGATGCTCGAACGAGGTGTGCCGAGGGATGAAGATATCCAGATAGGTGGGATCAGCGGCGATGCCGGTCACCGGACCGGTCATTCCGTCGATCGTTCCGGCAATCACCAGAATTGTGGTTCCATCTTTTCGTTTAATCTCCCGGATGTCACCAGACCGGATATCCTGATACCGGGGCTTGGTCATCTTGAGTTTCGCGGGCAGGTTGACCCAGAGCTGGAATCCGGCAATCCCTTCCGGACGCACCTGCGGCATCTCTTCATGCATGATGCCGCGGCCGGCCGTCATCCACTGGATCTCTCCCGCCCCGATGCTGCCGGCATTGCCCAGGGTGTCCCGGTGCTGAACTGCCCCCTGCAACACATAGGTCACCGTCTCAATACCCCGGTGCGGGTGGAGGGGAAACCCGGCCTGATAATCCATTGGATCGCCGGAGGTAAAATCATCGAACAACAGGAATGGGTCAAGATAGTCCAAGGTCGCCGTGCCGATGCTTCTCTTGAGCTTGACCCCCGCGCCTTCGATGACAGGTTCGGGGTCAATGATCTGTTTGATGTTTCTCAGCATGTGGTCCTCCTCCGCTCACACGCAATACGAGGTGCTCTAGGGTCTCCTCATCCGTGTAGCGGTCGCCGTTCACGAAGAAAGTCGGGGTTCCGCCGCCGTATCGGGCCCCGCGACATGGTCATCGTCACGGATGACAAGAGTCTGTCTTGCCTGGGCTGATAACCGGCTCACGATCGCTCACTGTCATGAAGATTGGCCGTCCACTGTCTTTGTCGCCTTGCAGCCTGGGTGTTTACAGCCACACATGGCATTGCCTGGATTGCCGGACGCGCACTGGGCACTGCAATACATCCCCTTCCCCGACACGGGACAGCTACAAGCAGGATGCGCACACTTGTTGGTCATGGCAATTCTCCTCTCAGACTCCCTCGGAAGCTCACCCGCCTCGTCGTCAGCCACTGGCGTCGCCGTTACAGTCGCGTTGTGCAAACACAGTGAGCCATTTCGATTGCGCAAAACCGTCCAGTCGTGGAACGGTTTCAGGCGCCGATATCTGTTCGGCGCGTGAATCATGCCGCGTTTCGAATGCGCGTAACGCGGCATTGCGCCTTCCCCGTGCACGGTACTTCTCGGCTACCGAACATCAGGTCTTGGGTCCGGAATAAAGCCGTTCCGGTTCGGCATCCGTATCGATGGCAATGTCTGGGCATCAATCACTACATCTTCTGCGATGACCTGATTCTGGAACAGGAGCCAGGCAATGACCGAGTAGGTTTCGTCCGGAGTGAGCGACTGCGGCGCATTAAATGGCATGGCTCGGTGGATATAGTCATACAATGTTGTCGCATAGGGCCAGTAACTGCCGATTGTCCTCACCGGTTTCGGGCTGGTCAACGTATCCCGGCCACCGACCAGTCTGTCCTTCGGTCCTTCCACGCCGGTAGGCCCATGACACGCCGCGCATTTCGTCGCGTAGACCTGTGCTCCTTGTTTGACGGTCCCCTGGCCAGGCGGCAGCCCTTCACCGGTCGGCGACACATCCATGTTCCATGCGCGGATCTCCTGCTCGGCCGCCGGCCGGCCCAGCCCGTACTCATTTCGATCTTCGGCCGATCTCCCGAACGAGACGGCGCCAAAGGCCACGACGAGTGCGGCCACGCCCGTGATCACACACTTATGCATGTATGTTGCGTATCCTTCCATCGCGTTCTACCCTCCAGCTTTGGATGGCATTGTAGTGATAGACCGAGTTGAGTCCGCGCACCTTCACCAGATCCTGGCGTGTCGGTTGGCTATATCCCGTCTCATCGACACATCGACTTTGTAAGATTGCCTCTTGTCCAGTCCATCGCCATGGAAACCAAAACCGCGTGTGACATTTCGGAAGCACCGGCTCCTGAAGTTGCGCGGCCTGCCACGTGCGTCCCCCATCCACGCTGACGTCGACCTTCGTCACTCGTCCCCGGCCGCTCCATGCCAGGCCGCGAATTTCATGAAAGCCGGGCTGGATCTGTTGCTGGCCTGAGGGAGCCGTGATCACCGACTTGGCTTCCATCACGAGCGTAAACTGATAGGCATTTCCATCCGGTAGGAGTTCCGTGTATTTGGCTGTTTCCCAACGGGTCATAAACGGAGCCGATCCAAGCTTGAGCCGCCGCAGCCACTTCACGTTGATATTGCCTTCGAAGCCCGGCAGGAACAGCCGCAGCGGATATCCCTGCTCAGGGCGTAATGCCTCCCCATTCTGACCATAACAAATCATGGCCTCATTCAAGACATCCTCTGTGAGGGGAACACTGCGGTCCAATCCGGCTGCATCGCTGCCCTCCGCCAGCATCCACGTCGCCTCGCGCCGCACACCAACCGCCTCCAAGAGGGTCGAGAGTTTGACACCCGTCCACTCGCTGGTACTGGTCAATCCGTGGGTGTCCTGAACCGTCACGTCTTGCGCTTCCCTCCAGCCGTCCCAGGTATTTCCCGAACATTCCAAGAATGCGATGCGCGAGACAGCGGGCAACCGTTCCAATTCCTTCACGGTAAAGATCAAGGAACGCTCAACCAACCCATGAACCAGCAATCGATGCCGGGCCGGATCGATGGCGGGGACACCATTGTGATGCCGCTCGAAGTGCAGCGAAGACGGCGTGACGATCCCGTGCAAATCCTGGAGCGGGGTCAGCGAGTTGAAATTATTCGGGGCATTGGCGCCCCAGCCATGCGGTGCGCCGGGGCCGGCGCCGCCCAAGCGCTGCTGTTTCTCAAAAGGCGATCGTTCGCCATAGGGACGCGGCAAGACCCCAGGGACACGCATGGGGTCCTCCACGAGATTGGGCTCTTCGGCTCTCGCAGCCGGCAGAGCCAGCGCGGCTGCGCCCAACGCGATAATCGAGCCACTGCGATGGAGAAATTTTCGACGGGTTATTTCCCTTAGGTCTTCCTTCATCGAAGCCCTCCTTGATGGGACGCTTACGTCGAACAGGACTCAGTTCTCCCAAACAAGCCCATCAACGGGCTCACACGATCAAGCATATGGCTCTCTTTCCCACCGCAGCCTGACCGCGAGGCTTATTTAAGATGCTCCTCGGCAATGCAGCCGTTCTTCCGCTTGGCTCCAGTACCTGATACCCCTGGAACTCTGCGTTGGGCTCATCGGAACAAGTTGCTCTTTGCCAAGTCGATAATTTCGTCGCCCCTCCCGTTGAGCACCGCCTTGATCATGTAGAGACTGAAGCCAATCATCTGGTCCACCTCTATGGATGGCGGCAGGGCCAGTTCCTGGCGGTTCACCAGCACTTCGAGAAGGGCCGGGCCGTCATGTTTGAGAGCCTCGACCAGCATAGGCCGCACCTGCTCGGGCGTCTCTGCCGTCAGGCCCAGCAGCCCGGCCGCCTCGGCCACCTTTGCAAAATCCGGATTGTGAAGGTCCGTGGCAAAATCCAGAAACCCCGCCGCTTTCATTTCAAGCTCCACGAAGCCGAGCGAGTTGTTTTTGAAGACCACCAGCTTGACGGGCAATTCCAGTTGCCGAAGCGACAGCAGGTCCCCCAGGAGCATGGCCAACCCGCCGTCGCCCGACAACGTGATCACCTGGCGGCCGGGATGGCTCAGCTGCGCGCCAATGGCTTGCGGCAGCGCATTGGCCATCGAGCCATGTGAGAAAGACCCAAGCAGTCGCCGCTTACCGTTCATCTTCAGGTATCGCGCCGCCCAAACCGTGGGGGTGCCGACGTCGCAGGAGAAAATGGCATCGTCTGCGGCAACCTCGTCGAGCACCTTGGCGACATATTGCGGGTGGATCGGTTTTCGCCCCGGTTCTCCCGAAGCCAGGTCGTCAAGCCCTTGGCGCGCCGTTTGATAATGACGAAGCGAGTTGCTCAGGTGCTTGTCGTCGGTTTTCTGGTTGAGCCGAGGCAATAGGGCAATCAGCGTGCTCTTCACATCACCGACCAGGCCGACATCCACTCGGCTCCGCCGGCCGATCTGCTCACCGCGAATATCAATCTGGATGATCGTGGCTCTTTCCGGATAGAACTGCTGATAAGGAAAGTCGGTGCCAAGCATCAGCAGCGTCTCGCAGTCCATCATGGCATAGTAGCCGGAGGCGAAGCCGAGCAGGCCCGTCATGCCGACGTCAAATGGATTGTCGTATTCGATGAACTCCTTGCCGCGCATGGTGTGCACGATCGGCGCCTGCAGCTTGCCCGCCACTTCCATCAATTGATCGTGAGCGCCGGCGCAGCCGGCGCCGCCTAGAATTGTGATCTTTCGCGCGCTGTTCAACACTTCGGCCAGCCTGTCGCACTCATCATCGGAAGGGCGAACCGTCGGCGTTGCGGCCGCAAACTTCAGGCGCGGTTCGGTCACAGCGGCAGGCTGCAAGGCAATGTCGCCCGGTAGGACAACCACCGAGACACCACGCCGCGACACCGCAGTCTGCACCGCAATTTCGAGGATTCGAGGCATCTGCTCCGGGTGCGACACCAGCTCGCAATAGTGACTACACTCACGGAACAGATGCTCCGGATGGGTCTCCTGGAAATAGCCGCTGCCGATCTCTCGGCTAGGAATGTGCGCCGCGATTGCAAGGACCGGGACACGGCTGCGGTGCGCATCGTAGAGCCCATTAATCAGATGGAGATTTCCCGGCCCGCAGCTTCCGGCACACACGGCCAAGCGTCCCGTCAAGTGCGCCTCGGCCCCGGCAGCAAAGGCAGCAGTCTCTTCGTGCCGCACGGTCACCCATCGGATATCGTCACGTTTGCGGATGGAATCCGTGATCCCATTGAGGGAGTCGCCGGCCACTCCGTACACTCTCGCCACCCCGGCGAGAGCCAATGTTTCAACCAAGAGCTCCGCAACTGTGCCCATGTGGATGGCCTCCTATGCGGCCTTCTTCAGGCTGCCATGAGGATCAATGACAAATTTCTTGGCGGCTCCTTTGTCAAAGTCCTTATAGCCCTGGTGAGCCTGGTCCAGCGTGATGACCTGCACATTGACGGCCTTCGCAATTTGAATCCGGCCATGGAGGATGGCCATCATCAAGCTGCGGTGATACTTCATGACGGGGGTCTGTCCGGTGAAGAACGAATGACTCTTCGCCCAACCGAGACCGAAACGGATAGAAATCGCTCCTCTTTTGGCAGCCTCATCCCTGGCCCCCGGATCATCGGTGACATAGAGCCCTGGTATGCCGATCGCTCCGCCTGGGCGCGTAATTTCCATCGTTGAATTGAGCACTACGGCCGGCACTTCGGTGTGCGCGTCCGTGCCATGGCCCCTGGCTTCAAAACCGACGCAGTCGATCGCACTGTCTACTTCGGGCATGCCGAGAATCTGCTCGATTTTCTCGTCGAGCGAACCACTTTCTTTGAGGTTGATCGTTTCACAGCCGAACGAACGGGCATGCGCGAGCCGCTCGTCGTTCATATCACCCACAATCACGACGGCGGCTCCAAGCAGTTGCGCTGACGCTGCGGCCGCCAGACCAACCGGCCCCGCACCTGCGACATACACCGTCGACCCGGGACCCACCCCTGCTGTGACGGCGCCGTGATATCCGGTTGGGAGGATGTCCGTCAGACATGTCAGATCTCGAATCTTCTCCATCGCCCTTCCCTTGTCGGGAAACTTCAGAAGATTAAAATCGGCATAGGGCACCATGACATATTCGGCCTGCCCACCGACCCATCCGCCCATGTCCACGTAGCCATAGGCTCCGCCGGCGCGAGCCGGGTTGACGTTCAGGCAGATACCGGTCAGTTGTTCCTTGCACGTGCGGCAGCGGCCGCATGCCACGTTAAACGGGACGGAGACCAGATCCCCCCGCTTGATGAACTCCACGTCGTGCCCGCACTCGATCACTTCGCCCGTGATCTCATGACCCAGAATAATTCCTTTCGGCGCCGTGGTCCGTCCTCGCACCATATGCTGATCGCTTCCACAAATGTTGGTGGCCACGATCTTCAAGATCACGCCGTGCTCGCACTTTCTGCCGCCGGGGCCGATGAGCTTTGGGTATTCGATACCTTGAACTTCCACTTTGCCCGGTCCGATATAGGCGACCCCGCGATTGCTTGCCATGGCTTGTTCCTCCTTCTAGGATTTCCTCGCTCTTCATTAAAAAGCTGCAGCGCCGGCCTCCGCCACGGCATGATCCTGCTCGCCCGAACCCCCGCTCACGCCGACGGCGCCGGCTACTTTCCCGTCCCGTTTGAGCGGGATGCCACCCGCGAAGATCATGACGCGGCCGTCGTTGGACGCATGAATCCCGAAAAATTGCCCGCCGGACTGAGAGTGTGTCGCCAGGTCTTTCGTGGCAATATCGAAGGCCCGCGCGGTGAAGGCCTTCTTGATGGAAATATCAATACTGCCGAGCCAGGCCCCATCCATCCGCACGTGAGCGACTAAGTTCCCTCCCGCGTCGGCGACCGCGATGTTCATGGGCTGACCTATTTCAGTTGCCTTTTTCTCGGCGGCAGCAATCACTCTTTTGGCGTCGTTCAGTGTGACCATGAAGCCCTCCATGTTGTGTACCTAGTGTAGTGTCCCAAAAGTATATGGCATATGTCTTGCGTCTTCTGTGGGTCTCTTATACAAGGAGGGCCCCTCATGAAGACCGGACGACCGAACGCCACGTTGGCCCTGACCGCTGATGAGGTGGCGCAGTTGCAGAGTTTGAGCACGTCGCGTTCGATCCCCCACGGCCTCGGGACCCGCGCCCGCATGATCCTGTTGTCGCATGACGGCCTGAGCAATGCGGTGATCGCCGAGAAGCTGGGCGTGACGAAGGCGACCGTGGGTACGTGGCGACAGCGGTTTGTCACGGATCGCCTCACGGGGCTGCATGATGACCTCCGTCCCGGTCGTCCCCGCTCGCATGCGGACGACGCGAGTGCGACACGGGTGCAGAAGACCTTGCGCACGAAGCCCGTGGCCAGTACGCAGTGGAGTTGTCGGACGATGGCGGAGGCCACGGGGATCCCCAAATCCACAATCCATCGTGTGTGGCAGGCGTTTGGGCTCCAACCCCATCGGCAGCGCACGTTCAAGCTGTCCACCGACCCCTTCTTTGTGGAGAAGGTCCGGGACATCGTGGGCCGCTACCTCAACCCGCCGGACAAGGCGCTCGTGTTGTGTGTCGATGAAAAAACACAAGTCCAGGCGCTGAATCGCACGCAACCCGTCCTCCCGCTGGGGCTGGGGTACGTCGAAGGGGTGACGCATGACTACGTCCGCCAGGGGACCACGACCTTGTTCGCCGCGCTGAACGGGGCCACCGGCACGGTTCTCAGCCACTGTCGCCGCCGGCACCGACACCAGGAATTCCTCGCCTTCCTGCGCCCCATCGACGCCAGTGTGCCCAAGGACCTGGACGTCCATCTCATCGTCGACACCTACGCGACGCACAAGCATCCCAAGGTCCGGGGGTGGTTGGCCTCGCGCCCCCGCTACCACGTCCATTACACCCCGACCTATGCGTCCTGGCTCAACCAAGTGGAACTCTGGTTCCGCCGGATCTCGCAGCAGGCCATTCGCCGGGGGGCCTTCCGGAGCGTGAAAGACTTGGTGGCCACGATTGACCACTTCGTGCACACGTACAACACCAAAGCCCGGCCCTGTGCGTGGACGGCGACGGCCGATTCGATCCTCGCCAAGGTGCGCCGACTTTGCGAACGTATTTCCGGGACGCAACACTAGCAGGCTGTTGAAAAAGTCCTCCAGCGGCGTTCTCGCGTCGCTCAGAGGTTCAGCGTACGGCCCGGGTAAGAGCTGCGTTGGCAGCTCGGGGTGGGCGGGTGAGAATGGGATACGATTCGCCTTGAAGACACTGGGCGCTCACCAACTCGCGCCCGTCCGCAGACGTGACGCTCATTATTCTTCGCGTCGCGGACC
>Ga0268299_1002044_pt1 | contig 27404 bp, 35 predicted proteins | sample NOBtaG_FD_193484 | JGI IMG/M metagenome (GOLD analysis project Ga0268299, IMG submission 193484) | Activated sludge microbial communities from bioreactor in Nijmegen, Gelderland, Netherland - NOB reactor | ecosystem: Engineered > Bioreactor > Aerobic > Activated sludge | place: Netherlands...
TGATGTCCATGCCCCGCGGGCGGTCGATGGAGTCCACGTCGATCTCGTGGAACATCGACTGCTCGGTGAGACCGAAGGTGTAGTTGCCCTTGCCGTCGAACTGCTTGGGCGACAGACCGCGGAAGTCGCGGATACGCGGCAGTGCGATGGACACGAGACGGTCCAGGAACTCCCACATGCGGTCGCCGCGCAGCGTGACGCGGGCACCGATCGGCATGCCTTCACGCAGCTTGAACTGTGCGATGGACTTGCGAGCCTTGCGGATCTCCGGCTTCTGGCCGGTGATCGCGGCCAGGTCGGTGACGGCGCCGTTGATGAGCTTGGCGTCACGCGCAGCGTCGCCGACACCCATGTTGACGACAACCTTCACGACGCCCGGGATCTGCATCACGTTGGCGTACTTGAACTCGTCGTTCAGCGCGGTCTTGATCTCTTCGCGGTAGCGAGTCTTCAGACGGGGCTGTGCGTTTTCGGTAGTGGTCATCAGATGTCCTTCCCGTTGCGGCGGGAGATGCGGACCTTCTTGCCGGTCTCTTCGTCGATGCGGTAGCCGATACGAGTGGGCTTGCCGTCGGAGTCGATCACCATCACGTTCGACACGTGGATGGCGGCCTCCTGGGTAACAATCCCACCGGACTGCGCGCCACGCTCATTTGCCGACTGTGCGGTGTGCTTCTTGATGCGGTTCACGCCCTCGACGAGGACACGGTTGCGCTCCGGGTAGGCCGCGATGACCTTGCCCTTGGCGCCCTTGTCCTTGCCGGCGATGACGAGAACGGTGTCGCCCTTGTGCACCTTCATTTACAGCACCTCCGGGGCGAGCGAAACGATCTTCATGAACTTCTTGTCGCGAAGCTCGCGACCGACGGGCCCGAAGATGCGGGTACCACGCGGGTCATTGTCGGCCTTGATGATGACGGCGGCGTTCTCATCGAACTTGATGTAGCTGCCATCCGGGCGGCGACGCTCTTTGACGGTACGGACTACGACGGCCTTGACGACGTCACCACGCTTGACGGTGCCTCCGGGGATGGCGTCCTTGACGGTCGCCACAATGATGTCCCCGATCCCGGCATAGCGTCGCGACGAGCCACCGAGCACGCGGATGCACAAGATTTCCTTGGCACCGGTGTTGTCGGCGACCTTCAGCCGTGACTCCTGCTGAATCACTGGTCTCTCCTACGTGACCTGGAAGTGGATGTGCGGCGGATTCCGACCCGACACACGCGGTCATGTTGTCTCCAGGGCACGCCCGCAAGACAACCTGCCCAGTCTAGGTGAATCCGCAGGTCCCAGCCAACTCACGTCCGGGGGCCTGCTGACTTGCGCGGTAAATCCGCGAGCGGCCCCTATCTCCTCATCCGTCCGAATCACCCCTAAATCCAGTACCGTCGAGGCATAGAACCGGACTGTGTGGTCCGGCCATTGGGGGGAGAACGTCGATGATGGGTCGAGCGCGGTCTACGGCTGTGATATTGGTGGCGGCCGCGTTAATGCTGACAGGTTGCCCACACAAGGCCCCGCCGCGCCTGTCGTGGGTCGAAAACCCTGCGGCCTTGTCCAACGAGGATCTTGCCCGGTTCCTGCCGGTTCTGGCCGACTACCCCGGTGCGTCTTGGGATATCACCTCGAGGATCGCACCGGTGTCCTCGCTGCACCTGTTCGGCCCCCGCATCGATCCGGACACCCCAACTGTGCCAGCGCAATGCCAAGACGTCCCTTTCGGGCGCCCCGGGCAGATCGCCGCCGCCGTCGACGGATCAGTGCCCAACGGCATCGCCGGGGACAGCGGCGAGGCATCCATACGGATCCTTCGTGAACCTGAGGGCACCGACCTGATCGCGCAGACGCTGGATTGGGCTAAGCGCTGCCACGACTTTCACCAGAACTACCCGGGCATAAACCCGCAGGATCCGCCAGTGTCCAACGCCACCGCGGTCAGCGTCTTGGCGCCAGCCCAGGTCGATGGCCAGCCGGTCACCCGGGTGCACTTCACCGACAACCGTGCACAGCGTTTCCAGCCGGAGGGCTCCCGGGAGAGCATGGTGACACTGGCGCGTGTACGTGGCCTGGTCGTCATGGGATTTCGGCACGACGACACCTCCGACGCAGACGCCATTTTCGCGGTCACGTTGAAGCGGCTCGCCGCCGGGACACCGGCCCCAAAGCCGTTGGGCGCCAACCTCGGACAAAGTTCCTTATCAGATAGATCCGACAAGGAACTCGAGCAGCTGCTACCGGTGACGGCGGACATGCCCGGCGGCGGATGGACTGTTCAGCAGAGCACCCCGGTCATCCGCGACGGCTCCGAAGAAAGCCCATCTAGAACAGACCCCGCCGGATGCGACCAGATACCTTTCCGCAGCAACAGCTGGCGGCCCGACCTTGATCGCGCGTTCCGCCAGATAACCTCCGTGACCGCGCGCCGCGAAGACAACCAGCGCACCGTCAGCGACACCGTAGCGATCGGCCTGGACAACCCCGGGGCATCTTTGCTCACCGAAACAACCGAGTGGGCCCGTAGATGCGCCACCTACCGCAGCCTGGGCCCCCACTCCACCCGATACACCCTCAGCCTCACCGAGGGGAAGACCCTTGGATATCCCGCGACCACCATCACCATCGGCAGCGACGCCCCCTACCGCGCCCATGAAACCATCTCGCTGATCCAGGTTCGCGGCCTGCTGGTGATCACCACACCCGGCGACGGCGAGCTCCACAGCCCGCTACTGCAGTACGTCCTAGACAACCTGACCTATGCCCAATACAGCACTGCCGCACCAGGATCTGGTCCGGTAGCACACCCGCAAGACCCCGAGACACGCCCCGCCGGTGACGTGGAGATCCCAGCACCGGCCGAAAGCGGCACTGCGCAATTCACCAAGGTCGCCCAGGGCACACTCGTTGACCCAGAGCGCTACCGCCCCGGCGGATACCTGCCCGGTGACACCCCCACAAGCAACCCCGACTACCTGCATTTCCGGTCCCCGACCGGATCCATCGTCTGCAGCTGGCGCAAGTACGTTCTGTACTGCGACGTCCCTAAAGGCACCTACCCGCGTACACCCAAACCCGCCACCGTCTCAGGGTGGTCCGACTCGATCGTCCGGTTCGGGTTTAACGGCGTCCAAAACGGTGTCGCCGCAGCAGATCCCGTCGTCTACGCCGAATCACAAGTACTGCCCTACGGAAGCACGATCAGGCTCGAACAAACCCCCGGACAAACCGAGTGCCGCATGGACCTTGAGGGGCTGACCTGTGTCGACTTCACAAAGCGTGTCGGAATGCATCTGAGCCGAGGGGACCTGACACCTTTTGCCGGCGGCGAATCGATCCAACCGGACCAGCGCCCAACCCCAAACTAGACGAGGGCTGATCAGCTCCCCGTGAGGCTGCTGCCGGTAGCTGCCACCTCACTACCCGCCAATCACACACTCGCGCACCCAGTTCCGCAGCACCTATCAACCATCAAGGTATTGCTTGCTGTTATGTTGCGCCCAACGCGCCTGGCCCGCGCCGGTGCGGCCGTGCTCACGACATTAAGCCTGGCCGCAATCCCGCTAGCCCGGGCGCAACCAGACATTCCAGACCTGAGCCTTCTGCCCCAGGTAAACGCATACGACTACTTCGGCACTGGCACCTACCAGCATCCGTTTCGGCCCGCCCCCGACATTTGGTGCGCGATGAGCTACTCCCGATTCAGCAACGACACACCACCTGCACTGGGCATCTCCCCGGAGTTCCCGAGGGCGACAACCATGTGTCGGTGTACTGGGCCATGCTCGATCACCACACCGGCCGCGCGCAGATCACCAGCACAACACAGTCGCCACCCGCCCCGCAGCTGCAACACTTCTACCGTTCCCTACCCCCGGGACACGCCCTGGCTTTGCCATCGAACTACGAGGTTGCCGCACGGATCTGCGGATCCCCGCCGGGGTACGTACTGGTATGTCGAATCGATGTCTCCCCAAAGGATTTAACTCCAGAAAGCCACGGGTTCGTGTTGTCAGAAACTGGTAGCTGGACATTTTAACCCAGACAGCCGCAGAGCTGCCGCACGTGCGATACTCTGGGAAAGTGAGCAAATCATGGATGCCCGCCTGGGCTGTCTGCGGCCTTGGGCTGCTTGCCGCGGCCCCGCCGGCTGCCGCGGACCCCGATTTCCCGGACCTGTCGTCCTACAACGCCGTAGCGGCCGACGCCTACATCGCCCCCATGGGCTACGGCAACGGCGGAGTACGGTTCAGCACCCCAGATGGCCTGCACTGCGCACTGATCAGGAACGTCCGCGGCGGCTGGTCCTCAGCCAGCTGCACAGGGAATCTGCCAGGAATCACCGGCTTCAACGCCGTGACCGCTTCCAGCTCCAGCCAGGGCACATGGAGTAAGCAAGATCTGAGTAAACCCGAGACCTACCAGTCCCTCAACACAGACGGATGGCACACCACGGCAGTCGATCCCGCCAGCTACCGGCCACTGCCTGCCGGCAGCAAGATCGAATACGAGGACGGCACCTGCGCGGTCGACGCCACCGGCCAGACAGCCTGCATCGTCACCGGCAGCCAATACGTGCCGCCGCTCCCCGACCACGGATTCATTCTCAAACCAGACGGCAGCCAACACTTTTAACACAGCACCATCCTGAACAGCCACCGATCTGTGGCGCACTACCCGCGCGGTGAAGCGCCCCGGCGTGAGGAGCCCGCGCAGAGATGGGTGCGCGTCTTCAGGGGCGCCGTAGGCCTGCCCGGATAGGCTAGCTGTTTATCGAGCATGAACAGAGGCATTGGGAGGGGAATCCGCATATGAGCAACAAGATCATCGTTGAACAGGTGGGCTTCGACAACGAAGAAGGTTTGATCACCTGGGCGATCACCGAGCACTGGGATGTCATCGATCGCTGGCTGACCGAGAACAACAAAACCGTCGAGGTCATCCGTGGTCACCAGATCGACGCCGCGGGCCGGCACACTTTCCAGTCCGGCGGCGGCTATGACGTCATCGCCGCCGATCTACTTGGCGGCGAGCTAGACGGCACAACGTCCAAGCAATTCACCGATGACACGGGTTTCCACTTCTTTTTGCAGTAGATCCCTAGCCGCCACAGATAGTGTGGCTCAGCACATTGCGTAGACAGAAGGGGCGGTAATGGCGCAGCTCTATGAAGCGTCGAAAAAGGCCATCGAGGTACACCTGAACAACACCGCGATCAAAGCACTAACCGGTTCGATGGTCGCCTACGAAGGCAACGTGAAATTCACCGCCGCCGGATTCGGTGGCGGACAAGGGCTGATGGCCGGTCTTAAACAGCGTGCGACCGGTGAGGCCCTCTCCCTGATGGAATGCCAGGGCACCGGGAAAGTGACCCTTGCCGTCAACGCGCAGCACGTCACAGTGATCAACCTGAACAACGAACAACTGCGCGTCGAATCACGCCAACTGTTGGCGATGGCCGGCGACCTGCGCACCAACGTCACGTTCGCAGGTCTACGCGGGGCATCCTCAGGGCAGGGATTGTTCACCACCGAGGTGTCCGGTGTCGGGCAGGTCGCGCTGCTTTCAGCGGGCGGACCACTGATCCACCTCGAGGTTTCCCCGCAGTTTCCGCTGGTAGTCGACCCCGACGCCTTCGTGTGTTCCAAGGGCAACCTGCAACAGACGTTCGTCACCGACGTGTCCTGGCGCACCGCGGTCGGGCAAGGATCCGGAGAAGCGTTCTCCCTGCAATTCAACGGCAGCGGGCTGGTGTCCATTCAGCCAGCAGAACGCTGAGAAAGGGCCACGGATGTTCACTCAGGTCAACTCTAAAGTCGTCAAAATCAACCTCGCTCAAACAGGCGCTGTAATCGCCCGTACCGGCGCGATGCTCATGTACACCGGAGATGTCTCCTTCAGCCCCCACCAAGTCCCTGGCGCCTCTCAGATGGGCGGAATGGGGGGCCTGATGCGCATCGCGGGCCGGATGATGCAAGGCGAACATGAACGCACCATGATGGCCCAAGGAAACGGCGAAGTGCACTACGGCTACGCCGGCCTAGACCTACACATCGTGCACCTACAGCCCGGCGCCGCCCTCACCGTCGAAGCCTCACGACTACTGGCCAACACCGCCGGCCTACAAAGCTCCATCGTGTCTGTGTCCGGCCAATCAGGCGGCCAAAGCGGCGGAGGCGTCATGGGCATGCTGCGCGGCGCAGCCACCGGCGCACTGACCGGTCAAGGACTGTTCACCACCCAACTATCCGGACAAGGCTCAGCAGTCCTGCTAGCCCACGGCGGCGTCCTGGAAATGCAAGTCGGCGGACCAGCACCCATCGTGGTCGATCCCCAAGCATTCGTCGGCGCCTACGGAAACGTGCGCACCGAACTCAAAACCGCGCTCAGCTGGCGCGACACGATAGGCCGAGGATCAGGGGAGGCCATGCAGCTGCACTGCCACGGCCAAGGCACCGTCTTCGTTCAGGCATCGGAGGAAAAGCTGTGAGCAACATACTCAACCCGACGAACCTGCCCGCCGACGACAACATCCCCGACAACCACTACGCCTTCCACATCAATCTCACCAAACCGTGGTTCATGCGCAAAGGCGCCATGATCGCCTACTACGGCCAAATGCAATTCCAGTCCCTGAGCCGCGGACTACACGAAGGGCTCCTCCACATGGTGGCCCAACAGTTCTCCGCCCCTTTATATCTCGGGGACTACGTGGTCGCTGAAGGCCACGGCAACCTCATCATCGGAGACCGCGGATACGACATCAACTCCTACGACCTAGACGCCGGTAACCTCACCATCCGCGCCGCGAACCTACTAGCCTTCGAACCCGGCATATCGATGAACCAATCAATCGTGCCCGGATTCGTCACCCTCATCGGCACCGGAAAATTCCTGGCCTCATCCAACGGCCCCGTCATGTTCGTCAACCCCCCAGCGCGCGTGGACCCTGAAGCGCTTGTGGGATGGGCAGATTGCCCCTCCCCTAGTCATCATTTCGACCAGCGCTGGATCACAGGGTTTGTGGCCGCCGGAGCGGCCCGGATGGGCATCAACACCGGCGAGGAACGCCAATTCGATTTCACCGGAGAAGGCACCATTTTGGTGCAGTCCAGCGAGAAAGTGGTCAGCGATACCGCGATCGTGCGGTCCATCGAATCGCAACTTCATGGAATCAACTACACCGGGTTACAGCGACTGAACTCGGTGATCACCCAACAGCTCTCCGCTCACCAGTAACTGCCACCGATTACAGACGGCAACAAATCAGAGGCCGCACATGGACACACTGCCCGCAGGACACTTCCTACTGCTACACGATGACCTGCGATCATCGATGATGCAGGACGACTTGGGCGTGCTGGCACTACCCAGCGGAAGACTGGCCCTCAACGGCGGGTACGCGCCGATGGCCAATGAAGCCGTTGAAGCCGAAATAGCGGTACCGCCAGGGCAATACCGCGTCCAGGTGTTGACCGTGAGCAGCGAAGACACCCTGCGGCAATGGCATGTGGGAGTCGTGGTCAACGATCGTCGGCCATTCCGGGCGGCCTACCTGGCCGATAGCGCAGGCAAAATCCGGCTCATCAACAGAGCCACCAACGAGGCCTGCCTCATTGATGCCGCCGGGATCGAGGCCTTGGCGCACCGACCGGGCTATGACCCGAACAATGAGACCTGGCTCGAACCCTACGACGAAAAGTACAACCCCAGGATTCCCGGCAACGGGATCATGGTGTCTTCACCTGACCGAACCCTCACCGCCGCACTGGCCTACGCCGACGACACCAGCTCCTACGGCGTCATCATCGGCTACGACGAGACCGACCAAATTGTGTGGGCCGGCGTAGAAGCCTTGTGCCCGTGGCACCCACAAGACTATGAGCGCGAACCCAACCTGATCCACACAGTTGCCAAATCCTAAACGGCCTGCGGCGAACACCGCGAACGCCTTCAACATCGCGGGCTACCGCCTGCTTATCCCCGTGAATCTACTGACTGTGGCCTGGGTGGGCTACAGCAAGATTCTGTTCGGATTCCTCGGGTTCGACACCGTCGGCTGGTACGCGTTCGCGCTAGCCACCGCGGGCACCGTGGTGCTGCTGACCTGCCTGGGCACAACGACCTGGTGCGCCCTACAGCGCCGCCGACGCGGCCTGCACCTCACACCGTGGCAGGCCGCCGCGCAGGGGACCGTGTGGGCGTCGATGCTGGCCTTCGGAGCCGCCTTCCCTGACTCGACAAGCGAATCCGACCTTCCCTCCGTCGCGGCCGCCCTGGCGGGAAAGGCCACGACCAACGACCCGGCCACAGCCCACCAGCGCTACCACCAAAGCGCCATCGACACACTCGGCGACAACATCGCCATGTCCGCTTTCGTGATCGGCGCCGCAGCATGGGTGTGCCTGCTGATGTCGTTATCGAGTCGCAAAAACCCTTAAACCTCCACCTGCACGACTTTGAGCACATATTGGGGAAAGTGAAAATCTGTTGGCATCCCCAAAGTCGACTCAAAGTACGAGGACGCCGGGCTCCGGCGCAGCCCATCCTCGTGGTGCTGGACAGCAATTCCTGATTTGATCATGCAGTGCAGGACGGACAGCGGGCTGATGACCATGCTCTCAATACCGTGGTCGCGCGCGGTTTCGCCGGCGCCGGCGATCAAGCAGTGATCCAGGAGCTGGTCAGCGCACCATTTCCTGGGGACACAAACGGCTTGGTCGAAGCCGGCTGGGCGCTGGTGCCACTGCTTCAAGCACGGTCCGGCACGTCAGTGGCGGCAGCCGCCGAAGCCCGCCTGGCCGCGATCGTGGGGATTCTGAGTTCTCATCGCCTACGTCCAGGCCAAGAACAGATCGTCACCGACCTCGATCAACACCGCCGCCGCGCGGGGCGCGCGCAACGCCAGACCGATCTCGGAGCAGCGATAGTGGTGGGGATCTTGTTGGCGGGCTTGTGCGCGCTGCTCCTGTGGGCGGTCTCGCTCCTGGGACCGGTTGTCCTCCTGGCGACCGCGATCATGCTGCCGATCGCCGCCGCCCTTGCATACGTGGTTATTCGCCGTATCGAGAAAGACGACACCGACGCACACCGGGTGCGGATCCACGGGTTGGAGGTATCGACGTGGCTGGGCAAAGCGCTGCCCGACGAGCAAGCGATCGCCGTTGATTTAGCGCTTCGTCTACCCCCCGGGTCCGTTCGGGCTTGGACGGTCAATCCGCTGGTGATCGTCGCCGGTCAAGGCAAGTCCGCGGTGCTCTCACAACAGAGGTTGATATCGGATGCAGCCACATTGTCCGATCCGTCCGTCGAATCCGCTGCTGAGCTGCTGGCCGGCTACCTCACCGGGCCGCGAGAATCAGTGGTGATCGCGCCAGACATTCCAAGACCAGCGTGGGCGGGAAGGTGGCACGATCCGTGGGAGTGGCTCGCAGGGGAAGCCTGCGGCCACTACATCGAGTGGCTCCAATGGCACGGTGTCCTGGCCGGCTTCACCGACTTCGGCGGGGTGTTCACTGTCAATCTGGCCGCTATCAGCGCGGATTGCCCAAACGAACGCGACCAGGCGAGTCTGTACCTCGCCACCGTTCTACGTACGCAGATAGCTGATCCTGACAGTGAGATTGTTCGGTTCCATGTTGGTGGCACGGAAGCGGACAGAGCCGCACTGCTCGCCGTCATCGATACGGTGCCACCCGCAGATAGCGGAGATCATCACTGATGGTTGCGATGGGATACGCACTGATCGCCGCCTCAACTTAGAAGGGGGGCTCTTCATCCGCGGATCGACCGGCGCCCGCCGGACGTGCCGTCTTCCACCGTGAATCATGCGCGCTGTTGCGCCTGTCCGCACCGAACTCCAGTACGTAGACGGTCTCGGCGATGGTGGAGTCGCTGTAACAGGTACTGATCCCAGACGGCGACATTCCAGCCGATGTAGCCAGTTCCTTAAGTGTGTATCTTCTTCTCGGGGGCGGCAATTCACGTGCATAGGCCACCATGCGATAAAGGCGATCCTGGAGTAGATGTAGTTCTTCGGCGGTCCGCTGGATCGCCGTCAATACCGGATCAGGTAGGCCATCATCACCGAGTAGCGTCTCGTCCTCGAAATGCTCGGCACGCGTGTCCGGATCACATTCCAGCAGTAGTCCCCGGAGGTACTGGGCGCGGGCGGTGTCAGTTTCGGCGATCAGCTTGGCGGCTAAGGAGCTATCAAGGCGCTCTTGAATTTCCAGATCATAGAGGGCTGGAACCGCGAGATCGGCTAGCTGCGCACAGATCTCCTGAATCATCACATGTTCGATTATCCCACAATTTCCGATAATCGAACATGTATTGATTCAACCCTGGCTGACCTGACGAGGTCCGGCAAAAGCACGCTTGCTGATCGACCCGTTTCTCGCACAGATCAGCTCTCTGCCATAGTTTAAGTCGAGCACTAACAGTTTGCCCATCTCCGCCCCAGCCGCGCCTCGGCGGCCAAGAGATGGCTGCGATCCCAGTCAGACACGACAGGAGTTACAGAGCATGAGGCTGCCCGTGAAACCTAAACGTGCCATCCGAACGCTGTTCAGTCTCTCTACGATGAGCGCTGTTGCCCTATCACCGATCGGCGCGTTACCGAATGCGGCTGCAACCCCGTACTTTCCGGATATCGACGCACTGATTGATGACGGTGATCCGCCGGGCTCAGATGCCGCCGGCGGCGTCGCATCATCCGATCTCCTGTTCACAACTGCCACCGGCGTTATCTGCAGAAAGACTCTCATCGGCCCGGGGGCGCCGACCGTGAGCTGCGCGGGCCCTATCCCTAAGGCGCCGCCGGGAGTTGTCGGTGTGACAGTAAGCGGGTCCCGCGTTGTAGCGGACGGACCGGCACGATTCCTATCAACTCCCCCTGAGCTCTTCCTTAGCAGCGAACCGCCAGTCCTGCTGCCTGAAGGCCACAAGATCGTGTTCCGGAACTATGCCAGCCAGGATTCCGTGGTGTGTGGAGTCCCCCAGGAGTACGCGGACCTCGTGTGCGTACTCAAAGCTTCGACCGAAAAGGACGCCTCCGGTCCGAAAGTGACCCACGGCTTTGTGATCGCATCGGCGCAAAGCTATGTCTTCTGAGCAGGCCACTGGCCACTGCCCGTGTTGACGATGTTTGCGTCGACCTGAGGTTCTCACTGCTCCACGCCGAACCGCCGAACCCGAGATAGGACGAAGGGCCGGGTCGTCGCAATCGGAGCAACTCACTGCTTTGCTACTGAGTAGTCTTAAGCAAGATTATATGCTGGCTAGCATGCGTGATGGAGTTGCCGTTGTCGCCGCCAGTGCATTGCTACTGGCGGCATGTGGCTCCCCCGAGCCCGAGCCTTCCGCTGTCCCTACCGCGGAGGTGAAGGCCGCGTTTTTTGTGCGACTCAACCCCAACTGCAACAGCCGGCCAGATAGCGGTTCCTGACCTGAAGGTCGCGTTACGCATTCCCGAGGGCTACCTCGTCCAGTACGCACCTGCCAGACCGACTCCGCATTCGTGCTGGATATTGCCCGGAGGTGTCTCGACGGAATGGTCTTCGCATCTCAACGTTTCGGCGATCGATGCGGAGTATCACCCCGAGTGGCTCGGCCAGAACAACACAACCGTTGTCGAGATTCTCGTAGCTCAAATCAAGCAGGGAGAATTGCTCGGGCCGCCGCGCGTTCAACGTGACCGATGGGATGGGCCGAACTACCCTGGAGCGTCCGCGTTGGTGGAACAGGACGGCCCATTTGGCGTCGCGCGGGAATACGTTGCGGTCGTCGGAATAAGCGAAAAGCGTTGGTTAGTAACGACTTCTAACACCTTCAATCCGCGCGGCGACGGGCACCTCAGCGGGGACTACACCCGAGAAGCTCCCCTGATCGCGCGTTCGCTGGCTCCAGCGCAGCCCTAGGTGTGTTGTTCGCGGCATGTTCCGCGGCCGACGGATTGCACTGAGCTCTTTACAGTTCCCCAGGCACCACAGCTATCCGGTGGTCCGCCGGTCACTGAGCTGTATGTGTGGCGCAATCCTGCGCACGCTAACAAAGAACTGCTCCAACGTTGGGGTGTAGTCAGCGGGGTAATCAAGTCGGACAGACACCGGCATTCCGTCGGGCCCCAATTCGTCTCCGACAAGGACTAAACGGTGTGTACGTTCACTCGATTTTGAGCTGATGCCACCGGGCCAGATTGTCTTTGTCGTGAACACATCTGTCACCGCGACCATTGCGGCGATTCGCGACAATGAAACGGTCGCTTCCTGATTGGTGATGCTCTGCTCATCCAGCCTAATTTTCTCGCTGCCGCGCCGGTCACGAGAAACCAGTCTGCTGCCCTCGGCCAGGAACTGTTGCGCGAGCGTTTCCCTGCTCTGCGCGTCGATCACGTAGTCCTCCACGAGGATCGCGGTCCTGAGCGCGAGAGTTGGACTGCACAGTTGTGCTGCCCGCTTGAACTCCTCAAGATTGTTCGTGTGATGGGGATGCAAGGTGTATCCGACCTGTATCGGCCGGCCATTGCGGTCTGCCTTGCGTAGCGTGACGACGAGTGAGGTCCGCGGCGTTTTTGAGGCAGTCGTCCGTTGCGTGTTAACGGACCCATAAACCACTGAAGCGTCAAGAAAGTCGCACGCGATGATTTCATCCCATCGGTATGTGAACCGCCAAGTTCGAATGCCTTGCGAATCGGCCGTCGCTTGTGCTCGGCCGATAGCAGAGACCGTCCCCACTAAACTCATGAGATACGCGAAAGTGAAGAATGCCCCCAACAGGCCCAGGAAGATTGCGATTCCGGACTGCCCGCTTGAGGCGCACCAAACTACCCCGAGCCACCAGAGAACGAGTAACACCGCGCCCACCGAGTGCGGCCCCCAACTAGGAGGCCGCGTTCCACGCACGATGACCGGACCCGGTACCTCGCCCTGGCTCAGGTGTGTTGTTTCAACTTGGTCGTGACGGTCGGCGGCCGGGTCTGTCGGCGCGGTAGATCCGTGCCGGTGGGTGTATGCATCAATTCCCCAGCCCAACAACCCGACCAAGAGCGCTGGAAGGATAAACGCGAAGGGCCCGTTCATCTGTTCTTCAGAATAGGAGACCGTCAGGAAATCGCTCGACCAGTCCACCAGGCCACCGAAGAACGGGCTTCTGCTGTCGTGGATTCCAATGTCCAGTGCGAGTCTGCTGCCCACGATCCATAGAAGCGGAGCAGCGAACAGAGACAGAAACCACTGAGAGCCGCGCCGTCGTGCTAGCCCCCAAGCGAGCGGTGCGAGAACAACGGCCGGAGCTGTAGCGTAGAACAACGATCCTGCGCTGTTGAATGCGTGGCCTCCCAGGCCTAAACGGCTCAAGTACACCAAAGCTCCAGCGGCGATAATCAAGCCGGCCGCAAGGCCGCTGCGCTCAACCGTGCGACTGGCGGCGAACACATACCCCGCCACCACCAGGAACACGCATGCGTATCCCGTGATTAGTAAGGGGTCCTCTAGCTGGCGTAGGAAGTCGATCAAAACTAGTGCGATCGCCGCGACACTCAACACGGCGGTGCTTGTCCACCAGTTTCCTCGAATTGACTTCGCCGTGCTGCCCATCGATGCCCCCTGTTGGTTTTTCAACACACTATCTTGCGTCCCGGGTTTCGTGTCCAGCGAACCGCCGCAGCAGAGCTGCTCTACTATTTGGTTTGCTACAGTAGTTAGTATAGTATGCTAGAGTCGCGCGCTAAGTCGTCCTGATCATCTTATTGGGACAGATCGTAAAAGCATGAAATGCCGTGCAAGACAGATCATCTGGCCATATTAGTAAAACGTGAAAGATGTAGCTGGTGCGCGACAGTAATGGTTGCTGTAGGTCCGTTTCTATGTTTGCCAAGGATCAGGTCAGCTTCGCCACCGCGGGGGTCGTCCCGCTCGAAGGCATCTGGGCGATGTAACAGGATGACCATGTCCGCATCCTGTTCCAAACTTCCGCTTTCACGCAGGTCAGAGACTTGCGGTCGCTTGTCGGTGCGCTGTTCGGGGCCACGGTTGAGCTGGCTGATCGCGATGACCGGAACCTCGAGCTCCTTGGCTAGTAGCTTCAGGTTTCGGGAGAATTCTGAGACTTCCTGCTGACGGGATTCGTGCTTCTTACCGGAGGTCATCAGCTGCAGGTAGTCGACGACGATCAGCTTGAGCCCGGCCTTCTGGTTGAGCCGCCGCGCCTTGGCGCGGATCTCCATCATGGTCAGGTTCGCGGAGTCGTCGATGAACAGTGGCGCCTCACTGATCTCACTCATCCGGCGCGCGAGCCGCGTCCAGTCTTCATCGCTCATGCGGCCTGAACGCATATCCGCCAGTTTGATTTTCGCCTCTGCGGACAGGAGCCGCATGACGATCTCGGTCTTGCTCATCTCCAGGGAGAAGATGACGCTCGGTAGGTGATGCTTGATCGAGCAGGAGCGCATGAAATCCAAGCCGAGCGTTGAGTTGTGGGTGGGGATCATGGCGTGGCCTGCCAGGTACAGGTGTTCGGCGTTGTCGACCTGCACGCAGCGCACGGGCACGCTGGCGATGGGGCGTACGCCGACTATGCGGTGGTACTGCTCAGGTGATCGGCTATTGATGGCTGAGAGGGCTGCCGCGAGGTCGTGATGCGCGATGTCGTGTGGGCTGGGCCGAAACGTGATCACCTCAGCGGCCGCGTCGTGGTGACCGATCAGCCCCAGGGTGGCCAGCAGCTCGGTGACGATTTCGGGGCGGGGGCCCGCCGGCAGGGTGAATTGCCCGGCCTGATCCATCAGCGCAGCACCGGCTTTGGCGGTGGCCAGCAGGCCCGCTAAAACGCATTGTCTCTGCTCATAGGAACCGCGTAGATAGGTGCTTGCGGCGGCAGTGGTGTCGGGATCGCTGAAGAAGGGATCACCGGCCAGGTAGCCGCCGACGCCGTAGGGGTGAACGGGCGCGGGGCTTCGCGTGTCTTCGGGACGCTCCGTGTAGTACACCTCAACTGGTTTGAGGTCCAACGGCTGCGTGGCGGCGATACTGTCGATACCGGGCCGTAGCTCAGCGGTGGTGCAGATACCTGCAGCCGTTGACCATTGATGCTGCTCGTCGGCGATAATCATTGAGCCGCAAGAGAACTCGATTTCGTAGCAGGGCCTTGCGGTCATTACCTCGGTTGCGGCGACCACCTGTGTGGGCTGACCGAACGCATCGATCAGTTCCTCGCCGACCTGAATCTGGCCCATGGTGGTCCAGCCGGTCGGTGTGGGCAGTGGGGTATCGATATGGAGCGCTTTACCCACGCCCGGCCGGGCCGCCACGATGATCATCTGACCCGGATGCAGCCCATTGGTGATCTCGTCCAGATCGGTGAAGCCCGTCGGCACACCCTTGGAGATACCGCCGGCCGACGCGATCGCATCGATCTCATCCATCGTGGGCTGCAGCAGCTCTTCGAGGGGCACGTAGTCTTCGGACATCCGCCGGTCGGTGACGTCATAGACCTCGGCCTGTGCGCGGTCCACCACCTCGGCGACATCGGCGCCCTCGGCCCCGGCGTACCCGTACTGCACCACGCGGGTCCCGGCCTCCACGAGACGGCGCAACAGCGCCTTCTCCGCGACGATCCCGGCGTAGTACCCGGCGTTGGCGGCGGTCGGCACGGTGGAGATCAGCGTGTGCAGATACGGCGCACCGCCCACCCGGCGCAGCTGCCCGCGCCGGTCCAGCTCGGCGGCCACCGTCACGGCGTCAGCGGGCTCTCCCCTGCCGTACAGGTCGAGGATGGCCTCGTACACGCTCTGGTGGTTGGGCCGATAGAAGTCGTGCGGCCGCAGCTTCTCCAGCACGTCGGCGATGGCGTCCTTGGACAGCAGCATCCCGCCCAGCACGGACTGCTCGGCAGCCACATCCTGGGGTGGTTGACGGCCGAACTCCTCGCCGGCGGTCGGCGCTGCATATTCGTCAACGGTCATGAATCCCCCCAATTAAAAATCCCCGATCGGCAGTGTAACCCCTATCCAGCACGGCCACCTGCTTTCACTGCCCCCAGGCGTATTCAGTATCGCGGCGGTCGCCGGTGATCCGCTGAAGGCACACCGCAGAAATACGCCCCCTCTAGATACGCGCGCTACTGCAGAACGGTCAGGACCCAGAGGCCCATACCACTGAGCACTGCCAGGACCGTGGCAAATCGCAGCAGTCGCCCATGGCGACCATATCCGTCATAGAAGTCCGTTATCCCCCAAAGCCACCCGATCAAACCGAAGACGGTCATCAATGAGATCAAAATTAACCACTCGAGATCACCCATTTACGCCCCTCCTTCGTCGAGTCTGCCAATCGTAGTATTACTGGAAGCACGGCGGTAACGAGGAAGTCTTTACCGGAGCTGGCGATGTGTTCGGGCTCGGTCACAGAACACCGCTACTACTTAACGCTGCCACTGCGGCGATTCCGGCGAGTGTCACGGCAACCATCGAAAACTTGATCCCGGCCTTCGTTAACCTCCATCCCAGGTACGCCCCTGCCGCGATGAGTAGTGGCAATACATCTCCGATTTCAGGCATGCCCGCTTCCTTTCGTCGACGCCGGGATGGCAGCTGAATCGCCTCAACGCCCGGTACTACATCTACGATAGTCCAGTAATGGTAGGCAATCAAGACCGCCCGCGCGGTGGCCTTCAGATCGTGCGGGCCGCGGCTTCGCCGGCACTCACGAGGACGTCTCTTCTAGGAATCCTCGGTCAACGAGCGGCTCAAATGTGGAATCTTGATCGCCGGGCGCGATGAACACGTACTGGATGCCGCCGCCGGGTCCTGCTGCTTCGCTTGCGATTTCAGATTGTTCGATTAGCCATCCGGCTGGTAGTCCTTTATCGGCACGCAGTGTGAACGTTCGGTATGGGGCGGCGAACAAATCTCGGGGAATCGCGCGTTCGCGGCGGGTGGTGGCCGTCGGAGTCAACGCGGTTCGGTTTCGCCACCCGAGGCGGTCGTCGAGTTCTAGTCCATCGAGCTGGGCGATCTCAGAGTCCGTGAGGTTGTGGATAGTTCCTTGTACTGCATAGCGTTTGACTACGTCGCGGCGCCGAGGGTTGACGCGGAGGCTGGCGTTGTTGAACCAGGTTGCGATGGCGGCGGAGAGCGCGCACCAGGATGCGGCGCCGATAGCCAGGGTGACCCACGGGTAATAGAACGTCGTGCCCTGGTTTCGCCAGGCCAACACGATGCCGGTGAGGTACTCGGCAACGATCACCACGGGGGGAAATATGACGGCAGCAATGACAAGGTAGGACTGAACCGCCGGGGAGTTCTCGTCGATGGAATCGCCCATCATGAGGGCAAACGGCGCGATGCCGATGACGGCCACGACTCCGATGAGCACGGCGACGAATCCGGCGCTGGTCAGCACGGTATCGAGAGCGGGGTTCATCGGGCCACGCCTGTAAGGGGAGGTTTTGTGGCGGCAGGCAGGGGCCCGCGAGCTAAGTGTGTTAATTCTTGTTGTTCCACAGCGAAATCCCCCTCCGACAGTTAACGTTCTTTAGTCTATAAAATCGAGCCCAACTCTGACGAGTTGTAGGTGGTGTGATCAGTTGCGCCGCAAGTCAGTTCACTTGCCCGCAGGGATTTTTGCGGCAATGGCCTCGAGGAGTTGGGTGGCCTGTTCGGTGCCACTCCAGTAACCGCTGACTTGAACGTCGATGACGATGTTGCCGCGGGCGGCCAGCGCGCGTTGACCGGCCCATCCGGTGGTGCTTTGCTGCTCGGCGCGGCGGATCGTCAGCGTCTGCCCGGTCGTGCTCAAGGGGCTGAACTGCCAGGCAACCTGCTGCTCGCCGTGGCGGTAGGTGACGCTGCGACCCGCGGCCTCAGCCCACAGCTGGGCGTGGTCGCGTTGCGCTCGTGCCGCCGACTTGGCCGATGCGAATTCGATGACCGCCTCGATGACATGGGCGGGCGACCGACCGGGGTTGTCATCGGTGTTTTCGGTCAGGGTGCGGATTCGCGTGTCGATCACCAACCGCTTGCCATAGAGGGCGCGCTGGGCTGGTGCGAACACGGCCACATAATCCTGGCCCTGCACCAAACATGCCGAATCGTCGTACAGCGAGTCTTGGGATCCCTCAAGTTCCATGCTGGACACACCGAGTAGTGCGGCGGCCTGGGTGGGCGTCACGAGGAGTTCATCGAAATTGTATTGGGGTTTCTTCTTCAGGCGACCTGCTACGACGCCCAGCAGCAGAAGGACACCGATCCCGGAAAGTGCTGCACCGAAAACGATTTGAACTTTAGCGCCGTGGTGTTCGTAATCTAGCTGCCCTTCGTAATCGTTGGTCCGGTGATTACGGTATTCGTTGATCTGGCAGGTATCTTCGCGGCTCATAGCGGTGCCGTAGCAGTAGGGCTGATCGCGGTGCAGGCCCTCTAGACCCCAATGGATAAGCGCGATGCCCAGGGGCAACGCGCCGACGATGACAATCCAGAGCACGACAGTGAATATGTTGACCAGGAGCGGAGAAGGTGTACGTTCGTTGCTCGACGACATCACGGCAGCCTATCTTCCTGTCGCGGCAAACAGGCCCTATATCCTCGCTGGTTCGTGAGATCCGTCAATTGACACTCGACACAGGCCGCAGCGGGTGATCCTGGGTTCGATCGGCGACGACGCAAGCCGGGAGTGCATCGCAGCATCAGCAGGGTTCCCATAGCTCGGGGTCCTGAGCTTCTAGGCCCGGCCTGATCATCGGGAATCCGAGACTCTTCCCCAGGTTCCATGCATCAATAGCTTTGCGGCACTTGTCATCCCATCTCAACCCTGAAGAATCTGCGATCAGCTCACCCACGGTTGCCACTCCTATTCGATGCTTGCCGAAACAATGGACAAGGCGGGGCGCTCACCGGGAGTATCCGCGCGCGCTACTGCATCATGCTGTTCGCTCTCCGCCACCGGTAGTCGCCGGGCGCCACCAGAGAACACCTCGCTGGGCTGCGCGCGGGCACTGAACTGGACTGCCCAGGTGTAGTAGCGGTCCCAGATATCTTTGGCGCCGGTGGTGAATTCCAGGTAGCGGACCAGATGCCCCCCGGTGTTGGGGGCCGGTTCAGGTTTTCCGTTGGCCTTCCACGCTCTGTCCTGGCCCTCGATTCTCGATGCCAGATCGCGCGACCAATGTTTGGTGCAGTAGGCCACTTCCCGGCCCCGGCCGGTGATCGGATGCCGCTCAACGCTGGTGGCGTGGGACTGGTTGCCGCACACCTGGCCATCAGCCTTGACCTGCACACACCGCCGGTCAGCGGGCAGACGATCAGGTGTATAGCGCGGCTTATCAGAGGCCACGGTCATGCGCACCCAATCCCACTGGCGCTGCACCGCCCATCCGGGATGGGCCATCGCGGCGATAGCCCCGAGCCAATGCTCACCCCCGAGGGGGCGCTTGCCCTCTGCCCGCGATCCACCGAGGTAGGCCATCGTGCACAACACAAACAACCTGACGTCTTCATTGAGCTGCTCATCGGCCAGTAGCGCCGGCATCAGCGGATGCTCACCGAGCATCGCACGCACTTCAGAAGCCACAATCCCCCTTAGTCCCCTTGCCCCTGCCAACACTGTCTCACGCGGCACCGACATCGGATACCTCATCGGCCGTCGAGCGCAACGAACGTGAACCCGCGCCCGGCGCCCACCGGCTCGCTGCGCCCGCGATCATGCCGAGTCCTAGCCAGCCACCCCGTATGTGCCCGCACAGCCGCCATAGCGGCTCTACGGCCCTCTCCCGCGGCCTGCACAGGTCCCTGTGAGACGTACTGGGCCGGCAGTGACGTACGGGCCGGTTCAACCTCGATCTGCTTGAGCCGCCACCCCAAAAACGCCCCAGGGGTACGCAAATCGGCAGGCCAGTCCCATCGCCGCTGCTGAGCGCACACATCCAGTGCCGCCTGCAACGTACGGCCAGACCACTGCTGAAGATGCAAAGGACTGAACATCAGCGTCGCCGCCAAAGAACCCCGGCCGAACCGGAACACCGAAGCCCTGCCCTCGAGCTCTTCTGCTAGCCGGTACGCCTGGCGCCACCGCGCTTTCACTTCTGCTGATTGTGTGCGGGCACTATCCCGCAGCGCGCCGCGGCGCGCTTTAGGTTTTTTATCCATGTGATTAACAGGAGTTCTAGTGGTCACCTGAGTAGTACGGAGAGGGTCGTAAACACGACCATGAGCACCGATGCCGCCAACTTGGTTATCCACAGGCCGTGAATTGGAAGAGGATGTGACACAGCTGGATTCGTTGATTGACGGGGCAATCGGGCGCGGTGTGGTCAAGTGCACGACGGCAGGACGATTACGCCGGCCGCTGCGGCTCGAGCACCCCTGTGCGCCACGAAAAAGCCAGCCTGCGGTGAGCAGGATCCGGCGCACCACAGTGATCGTGGACTCGCTGTAGCCGGTCTCATCAGCCAACCGGTGGTTGGTTATTGCGATGTTGCGGCCAGTGCTGCGATGCCCGTGCTGGGCCATCGCGACCGCTACAGCCAAGAACCGCTGTTCACGCATGTGATGGCGCGCCAGCGCGGCGCGGCCTTCGGGACTGGTGAGCCATGCGGTGATATCGCTGATCCACCGTCGCCGTGTCACCACCGCCACGGTGGCCGGAGCGGCCCCAAATCGTGTGATCCACCCGGCTAGCGAACCAGCCCGATTAGACCGACGCGCCGTGGATTCACCCCCAATTTTATGGGTATATCTGCTGGTAGACGCGGTGTGAAGAAAATGGTTGCGATGAGATATTGAAGGCTGTACAGGGCGCGAAGTACCCTGAGCTCGACTCAGCAAAGTCGTCTCTTTCTGTGTGGGGGAGAGAAAATCGGGACCCGAAAATGTGTTTTCGGTTTCCAACTAGAGGTCCGGCCAGCCAGCCGGTTCTAACCTCGGCGCAAACCTTCCTTGTGAAGGTTTGTCGTGTCCGCCGACGACATCTCTCAAATATGAAATTGGTTGAAGGACAGCACTATTGGTGCTACAGGTAGTTCATGACGTACCCCCATCAACTGTTGGCGAGCCAGCTGAACCTGCCGAGCCCTTCTTCCGGGGCGCCACTGAACTACGCCGATTAGGCGGCGCACCGCGCGAAAACCAAGCCGCCAAGCACCGCGCACAGCGCGTAGACCCCGGCGCGTGCGGCTGACCACAGCCCTCGCGGCAGCGCCGGGCGATGTACTCCAAGTCGCTGAACGAGAGCACACGGCCCCGCCCCGACGGATCCACCAACCCCTCCCCAGACGCCGCCGCAGACGCCTCAGAAGCGCTCACAGCGCGCTCTCCGCCGCAACGGGGGTGACCACGACGTCATTGCACTGCCTGCACTGCCGAAACACGCGGTCGTTCACCAGCGAGCCCCGCTCAGGAAGCTCATGGCCCCGCGCCGCACACTCCTGCTGTGCAAGACACCGCGCACACACCACCTCTTCGGCCGCGATATCCCCAAGAACCGTTTCCGGTACGCACCAGCGCTCACCACGCGCGTAGTCGATGGCGGCTTGCGTGCCGGGAAAGTGAAAGTTGATGCCCTCCCAGCCCAGCGGGTCCTGGCAGCGACCACATGCCAAGGTGGTGCACCGAATGAGCTCCAGGCCGCCGGCAAGCGCTGCCGGGGCCGGCAAGGTGATGTAGGAGTACTGCGGTTCGGCTGCTTTCTCGCAGGTGCAGCTACGCGCCAGCGGGTCACCGAAAATCAGTCGCGGCCAGCAGTATTCACAGCCCGGCACCACTACCGGGCGCGGCTCAAGACCTTCGATGACTGGCAGGTAGCAGTCCGCGCACAACAAGTTGGCGCCATGCTGTTTCCAGCCGGCGAGCTCCGCGGCGTCGATAGCCTCGGCGCCGTCGTCGAAGTGCTCTGGTGTGCCGTGCTCGCTCAGTAGCCGTATGCGGCAGCTGGTGCAAGAGACCAGGATGCACAGTTCGGTGGTGCAAATGGTGACAGCCATGACATTTCCCCCTGAAATATTGGTGTGCCGATGAAACGGAAAGATGGTGGTGACGGTGGATTCGGTTGTGTCGAGAACGGTCAGGTACGAACGGGTCGCCGCCGCACAGTCAGGTACTGGTGGCTGCCGGACGCTGGCCCGCCGCCGGGTCCTCGCTCCCCTGCCGGTCGTCCGCGCCGGACCGATCCTCAGAGGCGGCACCAGATAGGCGCCGGCAGGTAATGACCCGATACGGTCCACGACCCGACTGCTTGGCTGAATCACTCATGCGATCAGCTCCCGTGCCGCGGTCGCGGCATCCGCGCGGGCAACCAGATCGGCGGCCAACGCCTTCATCCGCGAGTTGTGCTCGTGTTCACTGACCACGACATCGCCGAAACCAGGATCCAAGAACTGTCCGGACTGCACGGCCTTGATGTCGTTGACCTGCCGCATAATCGGATCCGAGCCATCGTTACTGACACAAAAATGCGCATTCGTCGGCCGCACCTGCCCCGGGCGACCCAACCGACCAATAGCCTGCTTATAGATCGCCGGAGACCAATCCAGCTCCCCGAACACCAACGTCGAGGACAAGCCCTGTAAGCCGTCGATACCAGCACCCGAACGCAGCGCCCACACCAGCACCCTGCAGTCGCCAAACCGGAAAGCATCGATAGAGCGCCGCTTTTGCGCCAGAGTCTTTTGCGCCCCGGTGTAAAAATGCGGGTCGTAGTCAGCCAACAGCTCACGCCAAATCCCGTACACCTCATGGTGATGACCGAACAGCAACAGCTTCTCGTCCGGCTCAGCCTCCAGCAGCAGCTTGACGACGTCCGCCACAAACGGCGCCTTGGCCACACCCGTGGCCAACCGCATCCGCAGATCAAGCTGACCACCCGTACTGAACCGTGCCCACGGCCGCGCGCTTTGATCCAAAATCAGCCGCGCCATTTCCACAGCATCGCCCTGCAGCTTCTCTAGAACCTCAGGGTCAGAAGGGACCTCGTGCTCGATGGGCACCACGTTCGGCTTGGGTACACCCGCCGCTGTGTAGTCCCGGCGCTGCATAAGCCCGCTGCGAACCAGATAGGTATGTAGCTGCCCCGGGTCGGTCAGGCACGTCTTGGCCCCCAACGCATTCGAGTTGGTCCACTGAACCGCGAACTCCTGCTCGGTCCCCAACGCATGGGGTTTGAGCACATCCATGACCCGGAACGTTTCCCCGCCGTAGTTGTGTATCGGTGTAGCAGAAAGCCCCACAACATATTTGGCGCCAGAGACCAATGTCTGCGCCGCGGTGTACTTGTCGGTGTCATCGTGGCGAAGCTCTTGCACCTCGTCGAACATCACTGTCTGGACCACACCCTTGAGCAGGTACTGCCACTTGGAGAGCTTCTCGTAGTTCATCACCAACAGATCAGGAATGCGCCCATCGACGAGCAACTTGTCCAACGATCGCTCGGCGGTATTCGGTACCACCTTGACCGTCAGATCCGGGTAGAACTCCTCAAGCTTCTCTTTCCACTGCTCAGTCATCATCCCGGCCTTGGTTACGGCCAGACCAGGGCGCGCATCCGGGCGCTCCAACAGGGAAAGCCCACACAGTGTCTTGCCGGTACCCAAGTCATCGACCACGAGCACTCCGCCGGTGGACCACACCAAATCCCGGGTCTGACGTTGATGCTCACGCAGCGGCTTAACAGGGCTAACCCACGTCCCCTGCACCTGCGGCAATGCAATGGACTTACCGGCCACGATGTCGCGGACCACGGCCTCGATCCGCACATGCTCACGCGAACCAGCCTTAAGCCGCCGGGCATCAGCCTTACTCAGCGACATAGGCCACCGCAGCAGCAGCCACTCCAAATCCCTTGCCACCTCAGGGGTTCCCGACAACGTCAACGTGCCGCGTGCGGTCGCCTTCAACCGGGGAAACACACCTTTGACCCGGCCCATCACATCCGGCTCAGCGTCGATCTCCCAGCCGCCGTCCTTCGTGGACCACAGCCGCCCAACCTCGCCAGGAGTCCAATCCTCAACTACCGCCCCGGTCACGGCGTAAACCCCGGCCCCGGAAGCGGCGCCACATACAGCGGTACCCCCCACAACTGGTCAGGCATCCCGCCGATCGTGGTGAAGCGCGGCGAGACCAGCATGAGCGCCTGCACCTGCTCATGGCGCGCATAGCGGGTCAACTGACGCAGGATGAGCGCGCGCGAGGCCTTCATCTTGACTTCGATAACGACGCTGCCGGCGACAAGGAAGTCAGGGATGTCTTGCGCGGAAAGGCGGTACTCGGCCTCAAATGGCAGATCAGCCGCCTGCAGCGCCTGACCGATCGCCGCCTGCACCTGCTTCTCATCGGTGCCGCTGTACACCCGGTTACGCACGGCCCGATACACCTGATTGACGACCAGGGAGACTTCCGGGGCAAGCTTGATTGCGGCGGTCATCCGGCGATCACCGCCGCCGCTGTACCGAGCCCGCGCATATCAACCAGATGAGGTGAGTGCCAAAACACCTGCGTGAACTGCAGTGCAGCATCAGCATTCGGGAAAACCCTCACCCAATGCTCGTGGAGCTGAACACCATTGAGCTGGCACGGGAAATCAGCATCCTGGCTGCACCACATCACCTGCCGCGGCTGCATATGCACCTCGCAGGTCTGTATCTCACGCCACTGCCCGTCACTGAGAACCCAGTGCCGCCCCGCCTCTGACAGGTCCTTGCGTAACACTTCACGATCCAGGCCATGGCCTTGGTGCATCCGCCCCCAGCCAAGTACCGAATGAACAACATCGCACGGAAAACTCATCGCACACTCCCCCGCTGATCTCCACGGCCGGCATCGAGGGCCTGGGAAACGTCACCGCAATCCCCCACGCGCAACGCGTCGTCGTCCTGAGAATCTGCAAAACCATTGTCCGGCAGCATCATTGCCCCCTTCATTGTCATGACACAGCTTCCTCACTGACAGCCTCCGCGAAACTACGGATCCGCGCCGGCTGATGCCCCACCCATAAATCGCTACCCGTATTGACCACCGGCAGCCGCTCAAACCCACACACCTGCAAATCCCGTCGCGCATCCGCATCCCCGGACACATCGACAACCTCAACCTCAGAACCCGCCGCACGGAACGCCTCCAGGGTGTGCTGGCACTCGGGTACGCCTGGGCCCACATACACAACGGGAACAAGGCGCCCTACCGGATCCAACGACGGCTCACACAACGTGACAACACCACTTTGAGCGCGGTGGAAGGGGTTACGCACTATCGCTGTCCTTTCGTCACTGTGATGCCAGAAATGCCTGCTCGCGCGTCGATTGATCCCCCAGAGGAGTCAGTCGTCGCGATGATGCTTAGACACCCTCAGGAGTCCCGCTGCTGAATAGTTCCCATGTGATCGGATCGCGATCGCCGCCTCAGCGGCCCCACTGGCGTCTGTAACCAACATTTCGATCCCTCCCCTCGGTACCCAATAACGCTGTGCTACAAAAGAAATCAGATGATGCCGCGCTTGAGCCGGCGCCGTTCCCGTTCAGAAAGGCCGCCCCACACCCCGAACCGCTCATCGTTCGCCAGCGCGTATTCCAGGCACTCCTCCTTAACTGAGCACCCCATGCACACCCGCTTAGGCTCTCTGGTGCTGCCCCCCTTCTCGGGGAAGAACAGCTCCGGATCGGTCTGCGCGCACAACGCCTTATCCCGCCAACCCGGGTCCTCATCGACTAACGGCATATCAAAATCAGTACCGGTAATCAGTGTCAAGGCAACAGGTTTCGACGGCGCTTCGCGGTCACCGAAATCATCAAGATCCTCAGTGCCTGCCCCGAAATCATCGAACTCGTAGTAGGCGACACCGTTCTTGTCGAACAACTCAAATGCCTCAGTCATGGTATGTATCCCCCTCTGCTAGATATGAACTTCGGTTTGCTTGTCAACTAACGCAAAGAACCGGCGTAACCGGCCCGTATAGGTGTTCCTGCTGATTTCCAGCTCCTCTGCGAGCTCAGACATCGTCAACTCCGGTCGATCCACCCGAATGTGCGCTGCCTGCCGCAACGTCGCTGGCAGCGCCAGATCGTCGAGATTCCCCAACGCCTTTATCCGGCGTACGTCAGCTTCAGCAGCCATATGCGAGCGCACACTGTTTTGAATCACCAACGGCTGGGTGTTCCGCATCCGCGGCGCCTGCAGCACCGCCAGACGGCTCCCAGCACCCGCCGCGATACGCCGGTGCTCACGTGCCCGGAAAACCGCCTCACGCTCCAGCTGGACAGCAGATTTCGGCCGCACCAGTGCCATCCGCTGACGGTCACGCACCGCGGCGGCAGCGTCCTTCTGCGCCCGCCGAGCCGACCGCACCTGATCGGCTTCAAGCAGCGCCCGCCACGCCCCGGCAGCCCCAGGTACACGCGCGAACCGCAACACCGCCGCCACATCATCGAGATCGACAAGAACCGCGCTATCCCCGACCGCCTTGCATGCGATGCCCGCCCGAGCCAGGACGCCGCGAGCAGCGGCATATCGCCCAGCGCTGCCGCAGACAAAGCTGAGCCCGTCCTCACTGAAAGCCGCTGCTGTAAGCAGGATTCCCCGCAACACGCCAACAGTCGACTCGGTGTCAAGACCAAAGGACCACGATCCCCGCCCGTGATACCCCAGCCGGCGAAGCGACATCTGCCAGTCAGCCAAAACCAGGCAAGACAAACCCTGCTCCCCGTGGCGCACCTGCCCGCCCATGGCCCGCTTCGCCCACAGCGCCACCCCACGATCAGCGAACCGGTACACCGCAGCACCAGCCTCAATCGATGCCGGAGAAAACGCCAACGCCCCAGCGATCTGCCCGCGCCCCAAAGACTCACCCACACCGCCCGCACACAACTCCACGACCAACGCCTGCCGCATACGCTCAAACCGCAGCTCCGCGCCCCGCATCAGCCGTTTAGTGCCCGCATTACTGACCGGATAACTCATGCCAGCCTCCGCCCACGCGCCGAAGCGGCCTGCTGCTTATGCACCGCCGCAAAAAACCGCGTAATCCGAGAAGTGAACTGGTCCTTGTTACACCCAGCCAGCACCGCCAACTGCGCCATCGACTTCGTCGGATGCGCCGCACGAAGCTCAGCGGCTACACGCTGAGACTCCGGGACATCGAACGCCGACAGATCACCGAGCATCCGAATCCGACGGGCCTGCGCCATCCCAGCGGCACGGGTGCGCTCATCATTGGCCGCCAAGAACCCCCGCAACGACCGCGTAGCCCGATTCTCAGCGATCACCCGCTGATACGCCGCCCCGACCCTAGAAGACACCCCCAACCGCGCCAACACAACACCGACCCGATCACGAGATATCGCCACCACCGTCGGCGCCGGCAACGACACCCCCGAAGACACCCCCAGAACCGTGCACAACTCCGCCAGCCACTTCGCGCGCTCGGCGC
>Ga0268299_1002046_pt1 | contig 27403 bp, 21 predicted proteins | sample NOBtaG_FD_193484 | JGI IMG/M metagenome (GOLD analysis project Ga0268299, IMG submission 193484) | Activated sludge microbial communities from bioreactor in Nijmegen, Gelderland, Netherland - NOB reactor | ecosystem: Engineered > Bioreactor > Aerobic > Activated sludge | place: Netherlands...
GTGCCGCTGCTCTACGTGGGCCTGCCCAGCTTCTACGGGATCTGGTTGATGGTCTTCTTCGGCCTCACCCAGCACGCCGGGCTCCAGGAGGATGTGCTCGACCATCGCCTCAACACGCGGACCGTGCTGATGAACCCGGTCTTCCGGTTCCTGTACCTGAACATGAACTACCACGTGGAGCACCACATCTTCCCCACGGTGCCGTACCACGCCCTGCCCGCCCTGCACCGGGAGGTGGGCGACCAGCTGGCGCCGCCCCTGCCCGGCACCCGGGCCGCCTACCGGGAGCTGCTGGCCGCCACCGCCCGCCAGGCCGTCGACCCCACCTGGGAGATCCCCGACCGCCGGGTCCCGGCGGCGGCCGGCGCTGACCGGGCGGCGATCGACACCGGCACCCGGCTGTGGCACCGGGCGCCTGAGCCCGGCGCCGGGCCCGATGGTGTGGATCTGGGACCGGCCGCCACCCTGGCCGAGGGTGAGCTGCGCCGGGTCGACGTCGGTGACGCCACCTTCGTGGTGGCCCGGGTCGGCCCGTCGGAGTATCGCGTGGCCGACGGCTTCTGCACCCACGGACGGGCCCACCTGGCCGACGGGGTGCTGGTGGGCTGCGAGGTCGAGTGCCCCAAGCACAACGGCCGCTTCGACCTCCGCACGGGCCGGCCCACCCGCCGGCCCGCCACCGATCCCGTCGCCGTGCATCCCGCGACCGTCGTCGATGGCCGCCTCCGCCTCACCGGACAGCCCTGATCCTGGCACCGAGATCCGCCCGGGGTGAGCAGCTACCGTGGCGCCGATGATCGTCTCGCTGATCGGCACCGGCGGCCGTGGTTGACGGCGACCCCGGGCCGTTGGCCCTCGGCTTCGACATCGGGGGCACCAACATCCGGGCCATCCCCGTGGCCCGCACCGGGCCGGTGGGGGAGTGGGCCCATGTGCGCCGGCCCGACCGGCCGGACCTGATGCTCGACGCCATCGTCCGGCTGTGGCGCCAGGCGGCCGAGCGGTACGACATCGCCGCCATCGGGCTGGGGTGCGCCGGCGTGGTGGACCGGGCCGGCGTGGTACGCACCTCGCCCAACATCGCCATGCTCAACCACTACCCCCTGAGGGAGCTGGTGGCCGCCGCCACCGGGCTGGCGGTGGCGGTCGACAACGACGCCACCGCCGCCGCCTGGGCCGAGGCCTCGGTGCCCGGCCACTGGGCCGACGACCTGGCCCTGGTCACGTTCGGCACCGGCATCGGGGGCGGCTTCGTGCTCGACGGCCGCCTGTACCGGGGGGCGTCGGGCTTCGCCGGGGAGATCGGCCACATGACGGTGGTGGCCGGCGGGATCCTGTGCGTGTGCGGCCGCCGCGGTTGCTGGGAGCGCTACGCCTCGGGGTCGGCCCTGGGGCACCAGGCCCGCGACGCCGTGGCCGCCGGCCGGGCCCCCACCGTGCTGGCCGCCGCCGGGGGTGAGGCCCAGGCGGTGCGGGGCGAGCACGTGCTGCGGCTGGCCGCCGAAGGCGACCCGGTGGCCGAGGGGCTGGTGGCCGAGCACGCCCGCTGGATCGCCCTCGGGCTCGACAGCCTGGCCAACCTGCTCGATCCGTCGGTGTTCGTGCTCGGCGGCGGGGTGAGCGAGGCGGGAGAGACGTTCCGGGCTGCGGTGGAGGCCGCCTACCGGGCGGCCGTGGTCGACCGCGAGGCCCGGAGCCCGGCCGAGATCCGCCTGTCGTACTACGGCGACCGGGCCGGCGCCGTCGGAGCGGGCCTGATCGCCCTCGACCGGTTGGCCGAGGGCGACTGACTACCCCTTGGTCTCGTCGGCCGGGGCCCGCACGTAGAAGGCCTCCCGCTCCTGCGACGGGGGCACGATCGGGATCTCGTCGTCGGTCAGCTCCGGCATCCGCACCTTGCGGGCCAGGGCCGCCTCCAGGTACGGGGCCAGCTCCTCCATCTTGGCCGCCTCCCGGGCCTCCCGGTCCTCCTGGAAGTAGGGGAGCACGTCGCGGGCGAAGTACTCGAGGCTCTCGCAGATGTGCTCGTGGCGGTTCTTGCCTCCCTGCTGGAGGAAGATCATCTGGTCGATCCCGGCGTTCTGGAACTCCATCGCCAGCTTCCGGTAGTTCTCCGGGGTGCCGATGCCGGGGGCGGCCAGCGACGGCAGGTCCGGGCCCCGCAGCTCCTCGTACTCGTCCCACAGGCGGCTGCGTCCGGGGCGGGTCTCGTTGGCCACCAGGGCGTTGACGGCGTAGCGGAAGAACTGGAACCCGTCGATGCCCCGGCGCTGGGCCTCCTCGGCGTCGGGGTGGATGGAGAAGCCGGCCACCATGGCGAAGTTGGGGTTGACGGCGTGGCCGATGGGCACGCACTGGTCGCTCTTGATGATCGAGTAGTAGACCTCGGCCCAGTGGGCGGCACTCTGGGGATCGAGGAAGCTGAAGGCCAGCACCCCGAGGCCGTTTCGGGCCGCCACCTCGATCGTGGCCCGGTTGGTGCACGCCATCCACATCGGGGGGTGGGGCTTCTGGCGGGGCTTGGGGATCACGTTGCGGCACGGCATCGAGAAGCCCTCGCCCTCGTAGCCGGGGTAGGGCGTCATCACCATCATGTTGGCGATCTGCTCGGCCGCCTCCAGCGACAGCGCCTGCTTGCGCCGGGCGTTGATGCCGTAGCCCCGCAGCTCCAGGCGGGTGGCGCCCTCGCCGATGCCGAAGTCCACCCGGCCGTTCGAGATCAGATCGAGCATGGCCACCGTCTCGGCCGAGCGCGAGGGGTGGTTGTAGTTCGGGATCACCTGGCGGATCCCGAGCCCGATGCGGATGCGCTCGGTCTTGGCCGCCAGCGAGGCCAGGAACACGTCGGAGGCCGAGCAGTGGCTGTACTCCTCGAGGAAGTGATGCTCCACCGCCCACGCGTGGTCGATGCCGAGCTTGTCGCCCAGGATCACCTGCTCGGTGGCCTCCTGGACGATGCGGTACTCGCTCTCCTCGTCCCAGGGCTTGGGTATCTGCAACTCGTACATCAGTCCGAACTTCATGGAGCCCGACGCTACGCCTCCCCTCTGCCGGGGGCCAGCCGACGTCAGGCGCGAACAGAGAGGGCGTCGGCTGTCGAGGAAGCGGCGATACTGGATCGGTGACCGAGATCCCGCAGGATCTGCGCATCGACCGGGCGGCGGCGGTGGAGCGCCGGGAGCTGGCAGGCGGGGCGTGGGTGGATCTCGTGCCCGGGTTCGCCCGTGACCCGGCCGGGGCGCTGAGCGAGCTGCGGGATTCGCTGCCGTGGCAGCAGAGCGAGGTCCTCCGCTACGACCGTTACGTCCCCGAGAAGCGCCTGGGAGTCGGGGTCGACGCCGACGTCCACCCCCTCCTGCGCCAGACCGCCCTCCACCTCCGCTCCCGCTACCGGGTGGCGTTCACCGGGGTGGCCGCCCTGCTCTACCGGAACGGCGACGACTTCCAGGGACTCCACAGCGACCGGGAGCTGCGCTGGCTCGACGACACCCTCATCGCCATCCTGGTGCTGGGCGAGCGCCGGCCGTTCGTGCTCAGGCCCCGCCAGGAGGGCGGCGGGGTGCCGGTGGAACGCATCCCGTCGGGCACCGGCCCCGACGACCTGGTCCTCGCCCCGGGCGAAGGTGACCTGCTGGTGATGGGCGGGGCCTGCCAGCGCACCTGGCTGCACGGCATCCCCGCCGTGGCCGGCCACGACCAGCCCCGCATCTCGCTCACGTGGCGGTGGACCAGCCGCACCGGCCGGCCCGACACCAACCCCTCGTACTACGACGGCCGCCAGTTCGGCGACGCCCACCGGAGGCCCGGCTACCGCATGCGCCCCCGCTGAACGAGAGCTTTCCGATCGGGGGAGATGCGGGTCGAGGGCACTCCCCCGATCGGAGATCTGGTAGGGCTGTCAGCCCTGGGGCGTCACCCGCCCCACGAACTCGGCCGACTCGGTGAACTCGAGCATCAGGTCGCCCCGCTCCAGTCCGTCGGCCAGCTTCTGGGCCCAGAAGGCGAGGCCGTCGTCGTCGGGCATCCGCTCCAGCACGTGCTGGTAGACCAGCACGATGAACTCGACGTCGGTGGTGCCGCCGTAGCGCAGCTGGAACTCGTCGGACCGGGCGAAGGTGGCCGAGATCTGGCTGAGCGTCACCCCGGCCTGGCGCTGGCCCACCCAGTAGGCGAGGCCGGCGTCGTCGGGGAGGCGCGAGAAGTAGCCGAGGTAGAGCCGGGTGACGGCGCTGGTGAGCGGGCTGCCCCCGGTGAGCGGCGCCCCCAGGAACGGGGTGGCGGCCGACGGGGCGGGGGTGCCGGTGAGGGCCACGAACTCGGTCGACTCGGAGAACTCGGTCATCATCCGGCCCCGGCTCATGCCGGCGTACAGCTGGCCCAGCCAGAACGCCCGCCCCTCGGGGTCGGCCTCCCGGCCCAGCACGTTGCGGTACACCTGGTCCACGAAGGCGCCGTCGTCGAGCGCCCCGTAGCGGGCGATCAGCTCGGGGCTGGCGGCGAAGGCGTCAGCGATCGACTGCAGGCTCCCGCCGGTGAGCAGCGCCCGGCGCCAGTAGCGGTAGCCGGCCTCGTCGGGCTGGCGCTGGAAGAAGGCACGGTACAGGCGCACCACCTGGCCGTCGACCGACGCCATGGGCCGGGTGGCCAGCGGCGGGGTGACCCGCACCATCTTCGACTCCGACGGCACCCCGTTGCCGTCGAGCACGGTGAGCAGGTAGTAGCCGGGGATCAGGTGGTTCTCGTTGAGGGGCAGGGTGGCGGTGACGGCCGTGGCGCCGCCGGCGCCGGGCCGGGACTCGATCGGCAGCTCCACCAGGTGCTGCTCCATGTTGAACGAGTGGGTGACCGCCCCCGCCTTCAGCAGCGTCACCCGGGAAACGCCCGAGGCGCTGGTGGCGTCGAGCGTGATCGTCTGGCCCGGGGTCAGGTCGGTGGCCGACACGGTGTCGATCGTGGGTCGGGCCACCGGGGAGCCGTCGGCGTCGAGGAGGTAGTCGGGGGTGAACAGCTCGGCGCTCAGGTTGGTCTCGGGGCCCGGGGCCCCGCCCCCGCCCACCAGCACCCGGCCGTCCAGCAGCAGGATCCCGGTGGAGTGGTACATGCGTCCCACGTCCGAGCCGGCGGCCCCCACCGTCCAGGCCCCGGTGCGGGGGTCGAACACCTCGGCCGCGTTGTTGATCTGGTAGTCGCCGATGTCGTTGAAGGTCCCCATGCCGGCGATGGTGGCCCCGCCGGTGGCCAGGATCCGGCCGTCGGGCAGGAGGGTGCCGTTGACCCAGCGCCGGGCCGACGACAGCGGCGGGCCCGGGGTGACCACGGGCTGGGCGCCGGTCACGTCGATGATCACGCTGGTGTTGGTCTCGCCGCCGAAGTGGAGGATCCTGCCCGGGGCGAACATGACGGCGGTGGTCCCGAAGCCCCGCCGGTCCTCGGGCAGGCGCCCGGCCGGGGTGGCGGCGGAGAGGTCGGCCGACATGAGGTACATCCGGCCGAACACGTCGATGGAGAAGACGCGGCCGTCGGGCAGGACGAACGCCTTGGGGTACCACCAGAAGTAGGGCGACAGGTCGGCTCCCATCAGCTCGGAGCCGGTCCCGGGGCTCCACCGCTCCGGGTGGTCCCAACCGCCGTCGCCCCCCTGCACCAGGATCGAGCCGTCGCCCAGCGTGGTGGCCGTGGCGTACCAGCGGGGCCGCAGCATGCCCTGGATCCGGGTGAGCTCGCCGGTGGCCGGGTCATAGGAGTCGATGTCGGGGTTGCCGGTGTTGGTGGTGGCGGTGCCGGTCCAGTTGTCGCCGCCGAACATCAGCATCTCGCCGGTGTCGTAGCGGTTGATCTGGAGGCCGCAGAACACGTCGGTGCCGGTCATGTTGGGCAGGGTGCGGTGGCCCTCGGCGGCCGAGGCGTTGGGGGTCCACACGTCGTAGAGGAAGTAGCCGGTCTGCTGCCCGGTGGCGCTGGAGCCGTAGGTGACCACCCGGCCGTCGCGGTCCAGGGCGGCGTGGATGCCGATGATGGGCCAGCTCTCCACCGGACCCCACGCCCCGGCGCCGGTGGGGGCCACGGCGTCGGCCGTCAACGGGGCCGTGTACTCGCCGCCCATCAGGGCGCCGGCCGGCGAGGTGAGCGACGGCAGGGGCACGACGGCGGTGGTGGAGGCCAGGGCGAGGCAGCCCACGGTCATCCGCCGCAGGCGCCGGGTCCGGGCTCTAAGGCGACGATGGGCTGACGCCCCGGAGGAGGTTGCAGTTGGTTCGACCCGCATGTCGAGCCGAAGGTACGGACCCTGTTTTCCCTGGCCAGGGTGGGTTTGCCCAAACGGGAACGGGCGCTCAGGGCGGCCGTTGCGCTCGCCTCAGGGGGTGGTGGGCAAAGCATCCCGGCGCCGGTGCCGGGGGAGGGACGGGCGGCCCCCTGCGGCCCGGACCCCTCGTCTCGGCTGGGGCCCCATCCCCAGCCCGCAGCTACGCTGCGGGCGTGCACGGGGCCACGCAGCCGGCGGACGAGCCGGGATCGGGCGCGGCGCCCGCCGGGGGCTGGCGAGGGTCGTTACGGCGGGCGGCGGGGGAGACGTTCCGCTCCCTCGGGGTCCGCAACTACCGCCGCTACTTCGCCGGCCAGCTCGTCAGCCAGGCCGGCACCTGGATGCAGACCGTGTCGGTCATCTGGGTGGCCCTGCGCCTCACCGATTCCGGCGTCGCCCTCGGTCTCGTGACCGCTGCCCAGTATCTGCCGGTGCTCGTGCTGGGTGCCTGGGGAGGGGTGGTGGCCGACCGGGTGGACCGGCTCCGGTTCATGATCAAGACCCAGATCGGGTACACGGTCGTGGCCGTCGCCTACTGCGCCCTGATCTTCACCGACCACCTCTCGATCGGGTTCATCTACGTCCTGTCGGCCCTGTTCGGCCTGCTCACCGCGCTCGACAGCCCGACCCGCCGCACCCTGGTGGTCGACCTGGTGGAGCCCGAGCTGACCCCCAATGCGGTGGCCCTCCACTCGGCCATGATGACGGGCTCCCGGGTGGTGGGCCCGGCGGTGGCCGGGGCCCTTATCGCATCGGCCGGCGTGGAGTGGTGCTTTGTGGTCAACGCCGTCAGCTACGTGGCCGTGCTGGCCGCCCTGTTCAGCCTCGACCCCAGCACCATCCGCAGCTCGCCCAAGGTGCGCCGGGCCAAGGGCCAGCTTATGGAGGGCCTGCGCTACGCCTGGGGCGAGGCCGAGCTGCGCCAGTCGCTCCTGCTGCTGGCCGTGGTGGGCACCCTGGCTTTCGAGTACCAGGTGACGCTGCCGCTGCTTTCGGAGCGGACCTTCGACGCCGGGGCGTCGGGCTTCACCCTGCTGTACTCGCTGATGAGCGTGGGCTCGGTGACGGGGGCGCTGGCCATGGCCCGGCGCAGCACGATCGACCTGCGGTTCCTGCTGCTCGGGGCGTGGGGCCTGGTGGTGACGACCACCCTGCTGTCACTGGCGCCCACCCTGGCCCTGGCCACGGTGGCGGCGGTGGGGGTGGGGGCGGCCACGATCCTGTTGCCGGCGGGGCTGAGCGCCCTCGTGCAGCTGCACTCCGCCGACGAGTTCCGGGGGCGGGTGCTGTCGCTCAGCACGGTGGTGTTCATCGGCTCCACCCCGATCGGAGGGCCGATCGCCGGATGGGTGTCGGAGCGGTTCGGACCCCGGGCCGGGCTGATGTTGGGGGCGGTGAGCACCGCCCTGATGGCCGGCTGGATCACGTTCAGCCAGCGACGGGCCGCAGCCCGGACCCTGGCGGCGCCCGCTCCCGAACCGAGGAGGATCTCATGACACGCTCCGCCTACGGACTGCCCGCCCCGGGCGAAGACAGCCGGCTGACCCACGTCGGCCCCGGGACGCCGGCCGGCGAGCTACTGCGCCTTTACTGGCAGCCGGTGGCCCTGTCGACCGAGGTGACCGACCTGCCCCGCCGGGTGCGGGTGCTGGGCGAGGATCTCGTGTTGTTCCGTCCACTCTCGGTCAACGCTGGAGAGTCGCGTTCCGTGAGCTGCCTCCAGCTGCATTGTCCCCACCGGGGCACGTCGCTCGAGTGGGGGCGGGTGGAGGCGGGCGGGATCCGGTGCTGCTACCACGGCTGGCTGCTCGACGGCGACGGCCGGGTGACCGAGATGCTGTGTGAGCCGCCGGGCACGGCCGAGCGGCTCGGGATCGAGCAGCCCGGCTACCCGGCCCGGGAGCTCGGTGGGTTGGTGTTCGTCTACCTGGGGCCACCCGAGCGGGAGCCGGCCCTGCCCTGGTTCGACGTGATGGCCCGGCCCGATGTGGAGCTGCGCGGGGCCCGGCTGTGGGGTGAGTACGCCATCGGCTACGTGCGGGACTGCAACTGGCTGCAGCACCTGGAGAACGTGGTGGATCCGTGGCATCTGATCGCCCTCCACACCCACATCTCGGGGGCCCAGTTCGGCGGGGCCATGGGCCAACGGGACCTGCCCGACATCACGATGGAGACCACCGACGTGGGCGTTCGCTACGTGGTGCACCGCGACGTCGCCAACGGCAACCGGCTCCGGCGCTGCACCGAGATCGTGTTCCCCAACGTGGCCCTGATCCCCAACATCCACGAGACGGGCGAGGAACCCAAGGAGCGGGACAAGCCCACCGACATCAGCTGGGTGGTGCCGATCGACGACACCCACGTGACGGCCCTGACCATGCTGGCCGTGCCCCTGGTGGACGGGCGGCCCGACCCGGCGTTCCGGCCGGGGACCGACACCGAGACCCGGGGCCCCGACGGGGAGCTGATCCGCCCCGGGTTCCGGCCCGACCGCTCCTACGAGGACCGCCAACGCCGGCCCGACGACATGGAGGCCCAGGAGGGTCAGCGCCCGATCGCGGTGCACGCCCTGGAGCACCTGGTGTCGTCGGACCGGGGCGTGCTGCTGTACCGGCGCCAACTCCGCCAGCAGATCGACGCCGTGGAGCGGGGCGAGGACCCGCTCAACTGGTTCCCGGCTGCCGTCGGCCGGCCCGAGCCGCTGCCCACCAACGCCTACAACACGGTCCGCCCGGGGTAGCGCCGCGGCCGTCGCCGGTTCGATCGGGCCGTCGGGGTGCGTTACGTTCGCTGGTCATGGCGAGCGAACCCGGCCCGGCGCCGTCCACCCCTGAAGCCACTGGCGAGGACAAGCCCCGCAAGCGGCGGCGGTACCCGCATCCCCGGTCGATCCTGTGTTACAGCCGGTTGGTGCACGAGCTGCACGAGGACGGCACGGTGACGGCCACCATGCCGGTGCTGCCCGACCAGCTCGACGAGGGCGGCCGGGTGCGGATGGGCGCCATCGCCCCGCTGGTGGACCTGTGCGCCGGCCTGCTGGGGGCCAAGGCCGTGCACCCCGACTGGACGGCCACCCTCGACTTCAAGCTCCACCTCGACCACCTGCCCGACGGGGGCGAGATCCGGGGTGACTGCCGGCCCCTGCGGGTGGGGAAGAACATGGTCCTGTCGGAGAACCGGCTGAGCGACGGTGACGGTCGGGCCGTGGGGGTGGCCCACGTGACGTTCAGCCGCCTGCCCCGCCGGGACGACACGCCCACCACGCCGCCGCCCAAGGTGGGCGTGACCGACCTCACCAAGCCCGACGAGGAGGAGCCCCGGCTGCCCCTCGACGAGTACTACGAGATCCGCATCGACCCCGACAACCCGGCGTTCGAGCTCGACCACCACGAACGGATCTACAACAGCTTCGGCTCGATCCAGGGTGGGGCCATGGCGGCCCTGCTGGAGCGGGCGGTCACCCTGGCGGCGGAGCGCATCCTGGGACACCCCGCCCGCACGCTCGACCTGCACTTCTCCTACCTGGCGCCGGCCACCACCGGCCCGTTCCGGGTGGAGGCCAAGCCGCTGCGGGTGGAGGAGACGTCGGTGCTGTCCACGGTGGAGCTGGTCGACCTGGGCAACGACGGCCGCCAGTGCGCCATCGGCACCGGCCGGGCCGTCCCCATCGGTCCCGGCCACCCCGACCGGGAGGAGTACCCGGCCGCCGACGCCGAGGAGCCCGCCGCCCCCTGATCCGCCGGCATCCCCCGCCGCAGCTCGCCTTGGGCTCTCTGAACCGCTCTAGGCCGCCAGGGTCGACTTGATGTGCCGGTAGTAGTGCGTCACGTCGTCCTCGGAGCCGTTGACAAGCCGGTTCTGCAGTCGGCCGACCGGCCAGCACAGGCGTGAATCGGGGAGCGAGAGCCCGAACATCGATGCCCCTGAGCTGTCCCGCACGATTCCCGGGGTCGCTCCCAGATGACGGCAGATCACCTCGGAGACGTAGAAGCCGAGCATCTTGCAGAACTGCTCGAACACGTCGGGTGGGGGCGCCGGCGACGAGTGCAGCAACGCACAGATGGCCTCGACCTGATCGACGCTGGCCTCCGAGAAGTCGAGCGTCACGTCGAAGTTGGCCGCTGCCATGTCCACGCAGTCGAGCGCATAGGCGTGCTGCAGCTCGGCGATCGTCTCGTGCGGTTCGAAGTGCATCGTGGGCGCGGTGGGCCGTGGTAGACCGCCGGGGTGATCGTCGTCGTGCGTGCGTTCGAACCTGGCGATCAGGACGCCGTCCGGGATCTGGTGCTGGCCGGCCTGGCCGAGCGCTGGGGCCCGGCGTTCGATCCGGACCGCAACACCGACCTCGACGATCTGGCCGCCAGCTACCTGAGCCGGGGCGGGGAGATCGTCGTGGCTGAGCACGGTGGCTCGGTCGTCGCTACCGGCACGCTGGTATCGGACGGGCCGCGGCGGGGAAGGATCGTGCGGGTATCGGTGGACGCAGGTCGGCGGGGCGAAGGGCTCGGCCGACGTGTGGTGGACGACCTGCTGCGGCGGGCGGGGGACCGGGGCATGGGAGACGTGGTCGTCTCGACCGACACGCCGTGGCTCAGTGCCATGGCCCTCTACCGGTCCTGCGGTTTCATCGAAGTGGGCCACGACGACGTCGAGACGCACTTCAGGCTCTGCCTGTAGCGCACCGGCCGCGCCCTCTCCGACCCACCCAATTTCCCGCGGGAAATTCTCGGCGGGGCGGTGTCGGCGCCGGCCACTGTCACACCCCATCCGTACTGTGTCTCTCGAGGACCGAGATGCGGTCCGGGGGGAGATCTGGACCATGGCGGAGGCGACGGCAGTGATGAGTAGGAACGGCGACCCGCTCTGGGTCGACCCGGCCGGGCTGTCGATCGTCGGTCTGGCGGCGGCGCTGGTGGGCGCATCTGCGGTGGAGGCGGCCTCCAAGGCCCGGTTCCTGGCCCTGCTGGGTGAGTTCGTCGAGCGCCAGGCCTGGGAGGAGGAGGGTTGCGTGAGCGCCGTCCAGTGGTTGTCGTGGCGGTGCGGGCTGGGATCGGTGGCGGCCAGCGAGCACATCCGGGTCGCCGGCGCACTGCGCTCGCTGCCGGCCGTGGCCGCCGCCCTGGCGTCGGGTGCCATCACCTGGTCCAAGGTGCGGGCCATCACCCGGATCGCCACGCCGGCCACCGAGGCCACGTGGCTGGATGTCGCGCTCGACGGCACGGCCGCCCACGTCGAGCAGATCGTGCGCAACCAGCGCCGGATCAAGGCGGCCGACGCCGAGCACCAGGAGGCCACCCGCTCCCTGTCGTGGCGGCAGGCGGAGGACGACGGGGCGATGGTGATCACCCTGCGGGTGCCGGCGGCCGAGGGCGCCGCCGTGGTGGCGGCGGTGACCGACCGGACCGTCCCCGAGGTCGGGGTCCCGATCGCCGCCCGCCGGGCCGACGCCCTGGTCGAACTCGTCCTCGGCCCCGACATCGCCACACCCACCGTCACCATCGTCACCACCGCCGACGCCCTCATCGCAACCGACGACGACGGCCAGTCGGCGGCCTCGGTCGCTACCGACACCGGTATCGCCATCGACGCCGCCACCGCTGCGGCGGCAGCCTGCGACGGACCGGTGATCACCACCGACGCCGACGGGCGGTACCGCCAACAGCGCTATCCCACCTCCGCCACCCGCCGCCTGCTCGCCCTCCGGGATCCGACCTGCCGGTTCCCCGGCTGCCACCACACCGGGCGAAGGGAAGCTCACCACCTGATCCACTGGATCCACGGCGGATCACGCCAGCCCGACAATCTCGTGCTCCTGTGCCCCGGTCACCACCGCCTCATCCACCGCCGTCACATCACGCTCCGGCTCCACCCCGACGGCACCGTCACCGCCTGGGGCGCCGACGGGCGCCCGTACCACCAACCCGTCGCCGGCTCCGCCCAGCCGTGGCCCCGGCCGACGGCCGACCCGCTGCCCACCTGGGACGGGTACCGCCTCGACCACCACTGGATCGCCACCTGCCTGGCTCACTCGGGCACGGGCTGAGCCCAGGTGCAGAGAGACCGCCTGCTGGCGGGCGGGCGCGCCGTGCGACATCATCGGGGACCGGACCGCAACCAGGGAGACAGCACCAGTGGCCGAGATGATGCGAGCCGGGCAGATGCTCGGGATCAACGACATGCGCTGCGTGGAGACGCCGATCCCCGAGATCGGCGACCAGCAGATCCTCGTCCGCACCACCATGGCCTCGATCTGCGGCTCCGACCTCCACGTGGTGTGCCACGGCGCCGGCGTCCCCTTCCCCCTGCCGTGCCCCCACGGCTACCCGGGCCACGAGGGCATCGGCGAGGTCGTCCGCTCCAACCACGCCGGCGTGGCCGAGGGCACCCGGGTGCTGTGCTTCCCCTTCGCCGGCGCATCCGAGGGCTTCAGCGAGTACCAGCGGATGCACGGCAAGTACGTGCTGCCCCTCCCCGAGTGCGGCGTGCCCGAGGAGCAACTGCTGATGGCCCAGCAGTTCGGCACGATCATCTTCGCCGCCCGCCAGCGCCCGGTCGACGTGGTGGGCAAGACCGTCCTGGTGCTCGGCCAGGGTTCGGCCGGCCTGTTCTGGGCCTACTGGCTGAAGCGCCAGGGCGCCGGCCGCCTCATCGCCGTGGATCTGTCGGACGCCCGCCTCGCCGTTTCCAAGCAGATGGGGGCCGACATCACGATCAACGCCGGCGAGGTGGACGTGATGGAGGCGGTGCGGGAGCTCACCGGCGCCGGGCCCGACTACGTGGTGGAGGCGGTCGGCCGCCGGGAGACGCTCTACCAGTCGATCGAGCTCGTCCGCCCCGGCGGCGACCTCCTGTGGTTCGGCCTGCCCGACACCGACGACAGCGTGCCCATCAGCTTCGCCAAGTTCTTCCGCAAGAAGCTCACCGCTTCCAGCACCTACGGCGCCCAGGACGAGGGCGACGCCGTCTCGTTCCGCACCGCGCTCGACCTGATCGCCGGGGGCCATATCGACGTGTCGCCTCTCCTGTCGCACGTCTATCCGATCGAGCAGATCGACACCGCCTTCGCCGTGGCCAACGACCCGGTGCCGGCCGGGGCCCTCAAGGTGTCGGTCACGTTCTGACCAACGACCCTGGGGCGACCAGCATCCCGGGGGGAACCATGGCACCATGACCGCCATGGGGCCCGTCGAACCGCTGCTGGCCTGCTCCGGCCTGCGGCGCACCTTCGGCGACCGGGTGGCGGTGGAGGGCATCACCTTCCACATCGACCCGGGCGAGACCTACGGTCTGCTGGGCCCGAACGGGTCGGGCAAGACCACCACCATCTCGATGGTGGCCGGCATCCTGCGCCCCGACGCCGGCGAGGTGCGGGTGGCGGGCCGCCCCCTCACCACCGGCTCCACCGACACCAAGGCCGCCATCGGCCTCGTGCCCCAGGAGATCGCGCTCTACGAGGACCTCTCGGCGGTGGAGAACCTCAAGTTCTTCGGCCGTCTCCAAGGCCTCGGCGGCCGCCCACTGGCCGCCCGCATCGAACGGGTGCTCGACCTGGTGGGCCTGGCCGACCGGGCCAAGGACCGGGTGAGCGACTACTCGGGCGGCATGAAGCGGCGGGCCAACATCGCCGTCGGCCTCCTCCACGAGCCCCGCCTCCTCATCCTCGACGAGCCCACCGTCGGCGTCGACCCCCAGAGCCGCAACCAGATCCTCACCTCGATCGAGACCCTGGGCGGCGAGGGCCTCTCCGTCCTCTACACCACCCACTACATGGAGGAGCCCGAGCGGTTGTGCGACCGCATCGGGATCCTCGACCACGGCGTGCTGATCGCCGAGGGCACCCGGCGGGAGCTGGTGGCCCGCATCGGCGAGCACGATGTGATCGCCGTGGAGCTGGCGGGGGAGGAGGCGGGAGATGACGGCGAGCCCGAGGCCCTGGCCGGCCGGTGCCGGGCCCTGCCCACGGTGCGCGGGGTGCGGGTGGCCGACCGTCGGGTGGAGGTGCTGGTCGACGACGCCGACGCCGTGCTGGCCACCGTCATCGGCGAGGCGGCGGCCGCCGGGCTGCCCGTGAGCGGGGTGTCGGTCACCGAGCCCAACCTGGAGACGGTGTTCCTCCACCTCACCGGCCGGGCCCTGAGAGATTGAGGTGGGGGTCTCCTGATGCGCCAGCTCCGTCTCGCTCTGGTGGTGGCGGGGGCCGACCTCCGCCGCCGGCTCCGCAACCGGTCGGCCCTGGTGGTGGCGTTCCTGGGGCCGCTCTCGCTGGGGGTGGTGTTCAGCGTGCTCGTGGGCGGTGCCTCCGGCAGCACGTTCGAGATCGGCGTGGTGGACCTCGACGGCTCGGCCGCCTCCACCGACCTCGTCGCCTCCCTCGTGGCGGCGAACGCCGAGCAGGACCAGGTCCGGTTCACCCCGGTGGAGGGCGACGATCGGGAGCGTTCCGCCCGGCGTCAGGTGGTCGACGGCGATCTGGGGGCCGCCATCGTGCTCGGCCCCGGGTTGGCCGACATCGGCGTGCTGCGGGACCCCGAGCAACCGGTGACCGGCCAGGTGGCGGAGTCGGTGGCCCAGAGCATCGCCTCGGGTTACGAGCGGGTGGGCCTCGCCGTGGCCACCACCGCCACGCTGGGCGTGACCCCGAGCGAGGAGGTGGTGGCGGCAGCCACCGGCGCGCCGCCAGCCCTGGCGCTCGCCGACCAGCCGGTCGGCGGGCGGGAGCTGTCGCCCGGCGCCTTCTACGGGGCCTCGATGGCGGTGCTGTTCCTGTTCTTCACGGTCGGCTTCGCCGCCCGGTCGGTGCTGATGGAGCGTCAGACCGGCACCCTGGCCCGCCAGCTCGCCACCCCTGCCACCCCGGGGGCGATCCTGGCCGGCAAGACGCTGTCGGTGGCGGTGCTCGGCTTCGCCGGCTTCGTCACCGTGTGGCTCGTGACCTCCGTGCTGTTCGGCTCGCCCTGGGGTAGCCCGGTGGCGGTGCTGGCCCTGATGGCGGCGACCGTGCTGGCCGTGGCCGGCGTCGCCACCTTCGTGGCCAGCCTGGCCCGCAGCGAGCGCCAGGCCGACGCCGCCACCACCGTCACCGCCTTCGTGCTCGCCCTGCTGGGCGGCAACTTCGTGGGCCCCAACCTCCCGCCCCTGCTGCGGCGGCTGTCGGTGCTCACCCCCAACGGCTGGGCCCTGCGCTCGTTCACCGCCCTCAACACCGACGCCGCCGGCCTCCGCGAGATCCTCACCGCGCTCGCTGTGCTGACCGGGATGGGCGTCGTGTTCGGCGCGGTGGGCGTGGTTCGGGTGCGGCGGGTGATGCTGCCATGAGCCGGTTGCGGGCAGCCACCGCCTTCACCTCCGTGGTGCTGCGCCAGATGGTCCAGGACCGCACGGCCCTGTTCTTCACCGTGGCACTGCCCATCGCCATCATCGTGATCATCGGCTCCACCTTCGGCGGCCAGAGCCGGATCCGGGTGGGCCTCGTGGTGGAGGGCGGCGGCGGGATCGCCACCCGGCTCGAGGAGCGGCTGGCCGCCGCCGACGGGGTGGAGGTGGTCCGCTACGACGACGCCGACGAGCTGCGCCGGGCCATCCGCCGGTTCACGGTGGAGGCGGGGCTGGTGGTGCCGGCCGACGCCGAGGCCCGGCTGGCCGCCACCGGAACCGCGGGCATCGGGCTGCTCACGCTGGGAACCAGCGAGGACACGGTGGCGGTGCGCCGCACCCTGCAGGGCGTGATCGACGACGTGGGCGCCCCCTTGGGTGCCGCCGCCTTCGCCGCCGACCGGGCCGGCGTGCCGTTCGACCAGGCGCTGGCCGTGGCCGACGCTGCCGCCGACCCCGCCGATGGCGCCGGGGGCGTCACCGTGACCGCCACCGACGTGGGCGACGGGGTGGGGCGCGACGTCGGCCGCTTCGCCTACACCGCCCCCCAGAACCTGGTGCTGTTCACGTTCATCACCGCCCTCACGTCGGCCACCATCCTGGTCCGGGCCCGGCGCACCGGCATCCTGCGGCGGTCCCTGGCCAGCCCCACCGGGCTCGGTGTGCAGCTGGTGGGAATGGCCGCCGGCTGGTTCGTCCTGTGCCTCCTGCAGTCGGTGCTGATCGTGGTGGTGGGGGCGGTGGCCTTCGGGGTGCCGTGGGGAGACCCCCTGGCGGCCAGCGTGCTGGTGGTCACGTTCGCCCTGGTCGGTTGTGGCGCCGGGCTGCTGGTGGGGGCGCTCGGGGCGAACGAGGACCGGGTCGGGGCCATCACCCCCATCGTGGGCATGGTGCTGGGCGCGCTCGGCGGCTGCATGGTGCCGGCCGAGATCTTCCCGTCGTCGATGCTGCTGCTGGCCCGGTTGGTGCCCCACTACTGGGCCATGCAGGCCTGGCAGTCGCTGATCTTCGACGGGGCCGGCCTGGGCGCCATCGCCGGCGACCTGGCGGTGCTGGCCGCCGCCGGCATCGCCCTGGTGGTGGTCGCCACCGTGCTCATGCGCCGCAGCCTGCTCGCGGGGCACTGAGCTCAGCCCACGGGGACCAGGCTGGCGTTGGTGCGGTGGCGCCAGAATGTGGCGGCGGGCCAGCGGCGCTCGCCCTCGTAGATCCGGCGGCGGGCTTGCAGGTGGTAGCGGAACCGGGCCTGGACGTCGGCGTCGTAGCGGGCGCTGGCGGTGGGGTCGCCGGCCAGCAGCGCGGCGGCGATCGTGCGGGCCGCGGCCAGCCCGCCCTGCAGGGCCTGGTGGATGCCGGCGCCGCCCAGCGGATCGAGGGCGAGGGCGGCGTCGCCCACGGCCAGCCAGCGGTGGCCGGCGGCCCGGTCGAGGGCGGCGATGCCGGTGGGCAGCAGGTCGAGCGGCCGGCCGTCGCGCCGGCGGTGGTGGAGCCGGGCCTCGGTGTGGGTGCTGGCGGCCAGGGCCCCGGCCCACACCTGCTCCGTCGGGCGTTCGCTGAGGCGGGCCACCGCCGGGTCGGTGACGAACGTGGCCACCAGCCTCCCGCCGGGCGCCGGCGCGGTGTGCCACCAGCCGGTGCGGACGGCCTCGACCAGCACCACCGGGGCCGCCTCCAGCCGGTGCTCGCCCGGGTGCAGGGTGGTGGTGAGGGCGAGCAGTTCGTCGGCGGCCCGGCGGTGAGCCCCGAACCGCTCGGCCAGCCGGCCCCGGCGCCCGGTGGCGTCGACGGTGAAGCGCCCCTCCGGTGGGCGCCTCGGTCGGGTGAACCCCAGACCTTCGGCCAGCGGATGGCGGGTGGAGGGATGGAGGGTGGCACCGGTGTCGAGCGCCGCCTGGCGGAGCCAGCGGGCGAACCGGCGGCGGTCGACCAGCCAGCCCTGCTCCGCCGCCCGATGGCCGACGGCATGGGGGTTGTCGCCCCAGCCCAGGTCGTCGCTGCCCCAGGCGGTGTAGGCGGCGGCGCACGGGGTGTGATCGGCGGCGACGAAGGCGTCCCACAGGCCGAGGTCGACCAGCGGCTGGCGCACCGACGAGGGGACGTGCTCCACGGCCCGGGGGGCGGAGCCGCCGCTGCCCCCCGGGCCGTTGGCCGGCCGGTGCACCAACGCCACCGACAGCCCGAGCCGGCGGCAGGCGACGGCTGTCGCCGCCCCCGCCGGCCCTGCTCCCACCACCAGAACATCCACCGACCCGACATCCGGGCCGGCGTCCCCGTCGACTGCCATCATCATGCGGTCCCTCCTCGCATCCCGCCCGCAAGACGTGACCAGGAACGGTCACCGCAGATACATGAATTCATGACCTATCTGGTTGGGTTTCGATGGCGCTGCTTGCGCGCCCACCGCGGCGGCCAGCGTGCGATGGGCCGGGCCCGTGCCCATGAGCACCGATCGGGCCAGGTCGACGCCCCGGGCCCGGGCGAAGGCCAGCGGCAGGCCGGGCAGGGGAGGACGGCACCAGCAGGTCGGCGGTCCACCCGGGTGTGGGCACAGCGCCACGTCGACCGGACCGCCGGTCACCGCCGCCAACCGGGTGGCCAGGCTGGCCAGGGCGGCGACGGGGGAATCGTCCGGGCCGCCGATCGGGCTGTGGGTGGGGGCGGGGTCGGGGCGCCAGTCGAACAGCAGGGCGGGGACCGGGCCGAGGTCGGCGGCGGCGCCGGCCAGCGATGCCTCCCACCCCGGCCGGGCCAGGGCGGCGGCCGCCACCAGCAGGCCGGGGACCGCGCCCACCGGCGGCGCGACCCGCTCGAACGCGATCCGCTCGACGGCGGTGAAGCCCTCCTCGGCGGCCGGTTGCTCCAATTGGCGGGCCGCCCGCATCTGGGCCGTGGGCGTGAGCAGGCCCGGTTCCCGCCGGGCCGCGGCGGCCAGCTGCTCGGGGGAGGGGAGCGAGCCGAACCGGTCGAGGAGGCGGTGCACCAGGTTGACCTGGGCCTGGGCCAGCGGGGTGTCGAGCCAGCGGCAGCGGACGCCGAGCCCGTGGGAACGGGCCACCTCCACCACCCGGCTCCGGGCCGCCCGGGTGAGGTAGGTGTTGTCGACCACCACCCGCCGGTGACCGGCAGCGAGGGCGCGGTCGAGGTCGGCGGCGAGCTGGCGGAGGGTGCCGCCCCGCTCGTCCCGGTTCAAGCGGTGGTGGCCGGCGGCCACCAGGTCGGCCGAGGCCCGGGTCTTGCCGGCGCCGGGGATCCCCATGAGCAGCACCACCTCGCCGTCGGCCGGGTGGGCCGGCTGGCTCCGCCGGACCGACCGGGCGCGGGCGCGGCCCCCGTCGTGGTGGCCGTCGTGGTCGAGGTCGCCGTTCGGGTCCTCTGGCCAGCCGGCGTGGCGGGTGATCGCCTCGATCTCGGCCCCGTCGAGCCGGAGCGCGGTGGCATCGGCCGCCTCCCGGGCCGCGTCGGGTCGGCGGGCCCCGGGGATGGGAACCAGCACCGGCGAGCGGGCCAGCAGCCAGGCCAGCGCCACCTGCTCGGCGGTGGCGTCGTGAGCCGCCGCCACCTCGGCCAGCACCGGGTCACGCCGGAGGCGGGCCACCCGGGCCGGGCCGCCGAGGGGAGAATGGGCCAGCACGGAAATGTCCCGTTGCTCGCACCGACCCAGCACGCCGCTCCGGGCTGCGCCGTCGTCGAGCACGCTCACCGCCATCTCCACCGCCGCCACCGGGACGCGGTCGAGGGCTTCGTCGAGCTGGGCCCGGGTCACGTTGGACACGCCGACCGCTTGCACCAGGCCGTCGTCGACCAGCCGCCCGACGGCCCGGAGCGAGGTGGCCCACGGGGTGCGGGGGTCGGGGGCGTGGAGCAGCCACAGGCCGATCGGCCGGCCGTCGAGGGCGGTCAGGCTGGCCTCGCAGTCGGCCCGGATCGTGCGGGCCCGCCCGTCGGGCACCCAGGCCCGCGGCCCCGACGGCCGGGCCATGCCGCCCTTGGTCACCACGCGCACGTCGGCCGGTGCGGCCCCGGCGGCCCGCAGCGCATCGGCCACCAGACGCTCGTTGCCGTCGTAGGCCCGGGCCGTGTCGAACACGGTCACCCCGGCGGCCACAGCGGCGGCCACCACGGCCCGCGCCGCAGCCCCGTCGGTGTCCGTCGGCAGGCGCATGCAGCCGAGGCCGATCCGCATGCCGCCCCCGGTCAGCCAGGTCAGCGGGGCCAGACCCGAACCCTACAGGGTTAGGGTGGCCCGGTGATCGACGAGCTGACGGCGGCCGCCGCCTTCGTCGACGGGGCGCGGGCACAGCGCCACCTGGGCACAGCGCCACCTGGGCGGTGAGAGTGGGAGCTGTGGCACCATGGGCCCACACACGGCTGCACCAGGGGGAGCGGACGAATGCTGGAGCCCTATCGGGTACTCGACACGTGCGGACGCAACGGCTGGCTGGCGGGGTTCCTGCTGGCCCAGCTGGGGGCGGAGGTGATCCTGGCCGAGCCGCCGGGCGGCCACCCCCGGGACCACTGGTTCGCCGCTTACAACCGGGGCAAGACGTCGGTCACGGTCGACGGCCCCGGCGACGTGGCCCGGCTGGCCGCCGATGTGGACCTGGTGATCGCCGACGGCTCCCCGGCCGACGTCGCCTTCCTTGCCGACCTCCGGGCCGCCGATCCCGCCCTCGTCACCCTGGCCCTCACCCCGTTCGGCCTCACGGGCCCCAAGGCCGGGTGGCTGGCCACCGACCTGACCCTGATGGCCGCCAGCGGCCAGATGGCGGTCACCGGCGACTTCGACCGGCCCCCGGTCCGCACCAGCCTGCCCCAGGCCTGGATGCACGCCTGCTGCGAGGGGGCGGTGGGTGCGCTCGTGGCATTGACCGAGCGGGCCCGCACCGGGCTCGGCCAGGGGGTCGACTGCTCGGTCCAGGCCGCCGTGCTCGGCGCCTCCCTGCCCTCCACCATCAACCCGCCGGCCGGGCTGCCCACGCCCAAGCGGTCGGGGGGCGGCGTGTGGATCGGCACCCTCCCGGTGCGCTGGGTCTATCCCGCCACCGACGGCCACGTGGTGGTCAGCCTCCTGTTCGGCCCCATGGGCGGGCCGTTCACCCGCCGCCTGATCGAGTGGATGCACGAGGAGGGTGCCTGCCGGGACGAGACGCTGGCCCGGGACTACGTGGAGTTCGCCATCAAGATCCAGCAGGGCGAGTACACGCTCGACGAGTTCGGCGAGATCATGGACGAGATCGAGGCCTTCACCGCCACCAAGTCGAAGGCCGAGCTGGCGGCGGCGGCCGCCGAGCGGGCGCTGCTGATCGTGCCGGTGGCCGACCTCGACGACGTGCTGGCCAACCCCCAGCTCGCCGCCCGGGGCTACTGGGAGGAGGTCGACGGCGTCCGCCATTCCGGCGCCATGGTGAAGGCCCACGGCACCCCGCTGGCGGCCCTGCCCGCCGCCCCGGCCCGGCCCGGCCCCGCCGTCACGGCCCTCGGCCCCCGGTCGAAGCCGGCCCCCGTGCCGGCCGCCGGCCAGGCGGCGGCGCTGTCGGACGCCGCGCCGTCAGACGAGAAGCCGCTGGCCGGGATCAAGGTGCTCGACCTGGCCTGGGTGGCGGCCATGCCGCTGGCCACCCGGGTGCTGGCCCACTGGGGGGCCACCGTGGTGCGCATCGAGTCGGAGCGCCGGCCCGACATCCTGCGGGCCGCGCTGGGGCACCGCGACGACATCCCCGAGCAGGAGAACGCCATCACCTGGCACGTGGCCAACGCCGGCAAGATGGGCCTCGCCCTCAACCTGGCCAAGCCCGAGGCCCGCGAGGTGGTGAAGGACCTGGCCCGCTGGGCCGACCTCGTCACCGAGAGCTTCACCCCCGGCACCATGGCGTCGCTCGGCCTCGGCTATGAGGACCTGCGGGCCATCAACCCCGGCATCGTGATGCTGTCGAGCTGCGTGATGGGCCAGACCGGCCCGATGAAGGACTTCGCCGGGTTCGGCAACCTGGCCGCCGCCGTGGCCGGCTTCTTCGACATCACCGGCTGGCCCGACCGGGCCCCGGCCGGTCCCTACATGGCCTACACCGACTACACGTCGCCCCGGTTCAGCGTGTTGGCGATCCTGGCCGCCCTCGACCACCGGCGCCGGACCGGCCAGGGCCAGTACCTCGACTTCTCGCAGATGGAGGCGGCCACCCACTTCCTCACCCCGGCCCTGCTGGCCCGCCAGGCGGGGGAGGCCCGCCTCACCCGGGCCGGCAACCTCGATCCCGATTGCGCCCCCCACGGCGTCTACCCGGCGGCCGGCACCGACCGTTGGATCGCCGTGGCGGTGGAGACCGACGACCAATGGCGCTCGCTGTGCGTCGAGATGCGCCGGCGTGACCTGGCCGAGCTGACCGCGGCCGAGCGGATCGAGCGGCGCGACGAGCTCGACAAGCTGCTGGCCGACTGGACGGCCCGCCAGGACGCCCCCGGTCTCGCCTCCCGGCTGCAGGCCCACGGGATCCCGGCCCACAACGTGGCCGAAGGGCCCGACGCCTGGGTCGATCCCCAGCTGGCCCACCGGGAGATGTTCCGCTGGACGCCGCACCCCATCGCCCGCTCGGTGGTGGTCGACCAGCCCCCGTGCGCCCTCACCCGCAGCCGCGGCTCCTACGACTGGGCCGGCCCCACCTACGGCCAGCACAGCTACGAGGTGCTGCACGACATCCTCGGCTACGACGACGACCGCATCGCCGAGCTCGCCATCGCCGAGGCCCTCGAATGAGGCCGCAGGCCTCATTCCGACGGGGATGGGGCCCCGGCGGAGATGGGGAGCCGGCGAAGCCGGCGGGGGCGCAGCCCCCTGAAAGCGCGGGTCAGTTGATCATCAAGCGGGCGCCGTAGAGCTCGAAGGTGGGGGTCTCGGTGTCGCCTTCGGCCAGGCCCCGCTCCCGCAGGGTGGCGGTGGCGGCGGCGGGGTCGTCGGCCTCCAGCACCAGGGCGAACAGGCCGTGGTTGCGTTCCTTCAGGAACTTCTGGACGTCGCGGGCGAAGGGGCGGGTGGTGTCGGCCACCGACACCAGCTCGATCACGCCGCCCTTGGGCGGGGTCACGATCACGGCGTCGACGCCCCGCTCGGGGTCGTTCACCGCCGGCCCCACCGGCAGGCCGAAGCCGTGGCCGTAGGCGGTGGCGGCCAGCGACGCGTCGGTGACGCCGACCACGGCCCGGGTGATCCCGGTGAGGTGCGGGGCCTCGCTCACCAGCCCGGCCGGGGGCGGGGCCGAGTCGTTGGGGTAGACCCGGATCAGCACGCCGTGGGTGCTGCGGGGGTGGACGTCGCGCCCGTGGGCCCCGGGCATGAGGGGCATCACGTCGAGGCCCCGCTCGGCCAGACCCACCGCTTCCTCGTCGGGCACGGGGGCCTCGAGCATGAGGGCGTAGAGGCCGTCGCCCCGTCGGTTCAGGAAGGCCTGCAGGGCCTGGCTCAGCGGGGCGTCGGGGTTCGACGGGGCCATCAGCTCGATGTTGGAGCCGACGGCGGGGGCGCACATGGCCACGTGGGCCCCGAGCGCCGGCACGGTGTGGTGCGAGTGGTCCACCACCGGCATGCCGAGCACGCGGTGGAAGGTGTCGAGGGCGCCCTCGAAGTCGTGCATGGCGATGGCGATGCGGGGCATTGCGGTGATCATGGTTCGACACTATTCCTCCCACGGCGGGGCAGCGAAGTAGGGTCGGACCATGACGGTGGTGGGGGTCCACGAGGTCGTAGCGGAGCCGTACGTCGGCGGCCGCCCGTTCGGGGAGGCGGGGCCGGCCGTGCTGCGCCGGCTGCTGGTGCGCCACGCCGTCGACCCCGGCCATCCGGCCAACGCCTCGATCGTCGACCTCGACCTGGCCGAGCGGGGGCCCGACGGGCTCGTCCACTTCGACCACGACGTGGTGCTGATCCAGCCGGCCGATCCGGCCGCCCGCAACGGGTGGGCCCTGGTCGACGTGGTCAACCGGGGTGGTCCCACCGCCTCGGCCTACCTCCAGCTCGACGACACCCCGTTCTTCCCCCAGCCGCCGGAGCCACCGCCGGGCGACGGCCATCTGCTGGCCCAGGGGTGGACGCTGGCCTTCACCGGCTGGCAGTTCGACATCCGGGTGCCCACCCTGATCGGCCTGCGGGCCCCGGCCGTGCGGAGCGGCAAAGGGGCCGATCCCGGCATCGAGGGCCCGGTGAGCTACACGGCCCGGGCCACGTCGGCCGCCGAGCGCCTGCCGCTGGTGCTGCCCGGCCACCGGCTGTGGGAGCCGGTCGACCCGGAGGGGGCGGTGCTCACCGAGGACGGCGTGCCGCTGCCCGCCGGGTCATGGGGGTTCGCCCGGGCCGGCGACCGGCCGGACGGCCCCGTCACCGGCCTGCACCGGCCCGGCGGGTTCACCCCCGGCGCCACCTACCGGGTGGAGTACACGACCACCGGGGCCGTGGTCGGCGGGTGCGGGCTGCTGGCCCTGCGAGACGTCGGGCCCTGGCTGCGGGATGCCGAGGGGATGCGGCGCACCCTGCTGTTCGGGGTGTCGCAGTCGGGCCGGGTCATCCGCCAGTACCTGTACGACGGCCTCAACGTCGACGAAGCCGGCCGCCCGGCCCACGACGCCGCCCTGCCCCTCATCGCCGGAGGCCGGCGGGGCAACTTCAACCACCGGTTCGCCGTGCCCGGCGCCCTGCCGGCCGATCCGCCCGTGGCCGGTGACGACCCCACCTACGGTGCTCTGCTGGGACGGGCCGGGGCGCCGCTCAAGGTGATCGCCGTGAACTCGTCGAACGAGTACTGGCGGGGCGACGGGGCGCTGGTCGCTCCCGAGACCGACCCGCAGGCCCGGGTGCATCTCGTGGCCGGCACCCAGCACTCGCCCGGCTACCTGCCCCAGCTGTGGTCGTTGCCGGCGCTGGGGTGGAAGGGCCGGTACGGGTTCAACGTGGTCGACTACCGCCCGGTGGTGCGGGCGCTGCTGGCCCAGCTCGTGGCCTGGGTCGACGACGGGGTGGAACCCGAGCCGTCCACCGCACCCACCGCCGACCAGCTGAGCACCCGGGAGGCGGTGCTGGCCCGGTTCGCCGCCGAGGGGATCGCCACGCCCCGGCTCGACTCCTTCGTCCAGCCCGCGGGACCGGTGCCGGCGGTCGACGACACCGGCAACGAGGTCGGCGGCATCCGCCTGCCCGAGGTCGCCGTGCCCCTCGGCGTGCACGCCGGCTGGAACCTCCGCCATCCCGACATCGGCGCCCCCGACGACGAGCTGTTCCTGGTCGGGGCGAGCTGGTGGTTCGACCAGCCGCCGTGCACCGAGGCCGAGCACCGGGCCCGGGCCGACGCCGTCATCGACGAGCTCGTGGCTCGCCGGTTCGTGCTCCCCGCCGACGTCCCCCGCCTCCGGGCCCGGGTCGACACGGTGTGGCAGGCCGCCACCGGCGGGGGCGCGTAGCCCGCGCAGCCGGCGGGGGCGCGTAGCCCCCTGTTGGAGCGCCGAAGGCGCCCGGCGGGGTTGGGGCCCCCGACGGTGATGGGGAGCCGGCGCAGCCGGCGGGGGCGCGTAGCCCCCTGTTGGAGCGCCGAAGGCGCCCGGCGGGGTTGGGGCCCCCGACGGTGATGGGGAGCCGGCGCAGCCGGCGGGGGCGCGTAGCCCCCTGTGTCACAGCGTGTCGGGGTCGACGCCGAGCTTGACCAGGCGCTCGGTCAGCCACTCGGGGCGGCCGGAGTTGTCGCCCGCCATCACCGCCTTCATGTGGGGGCCGTCCTCGGCCCACACATGGCAGGTGTTGACATTCATGGCCAGGCGGCGCTGGCGGTCGGCCTCGCCGTCCTCGTTCTGGAACGCCGCGCCCGGCGGCTCGTGCAGCGTCGCCATGCCCCACGACGCCTGCACCGCCACCGGACCCATGGCCTGGAGCAGGGCGCCCAGGTGGGAGCAGCCCTGGGGCCCGCCGAACAGCTCCCGCACGGCCTTCGAATAGCCCCGGGTGACCGAGCGGCCGATCAGCTGGCGGTAGTCGGCCAGCACGGCGGGGCAGATGTCGTAGGGGTGCACGTGCATCTCGGCGATCACGTCGACGATGGTGAAGTCGGGCAGGGTGACGATCAGCTCGATCGACATGTCGTGGATCACCATGGGCTCGCAGTCGGCCAGACCCAGGCCCAGGGGCTTGGTGTCGTTCAGGTGGCCCCGGACCCGCATCCGGTCGGGGCCGTCCTCGAACGCCTCGCAATCGTAGACGCGCCGGTGGACGGAGTGGGGGGTCGGCATCAGGTAATCCTAATCGGTGTTCGGAACCAGCTCCGCAACCGGGGGCGTACAGTGGCGCCATGTCGTCGTACTTCACGCCGGCCACGTTCCGGTTCCTGAAGGACCTGGCCGAGAACAACAGCCGGGAGTGGTTCAAGGCCAACCAGCAGCGCTACGAGGAGCACGTGCGGGAGCCGGCGCTCGACTTCATCACCGACTTCACCGGCGCGCTGGCCGAGATCTCGCCCCACCTGGTGGCCGACGCCCGCAAGGTGGGCGGCTCGCTGTTCCGCATCCAGCGAGACACACGTTTCGCCCACGACAAGACGCCGTACAAGACGAACACCGGCGTCCAGTTCCGCCACGAGCTGGCCAAGGACGCCCACGCCCCCGGGATCTACCTCAACATCGAGCCCGGCCGCTGCTTCATGGGGGTGGGGCTGTGGATGCCCGAGACCCGGGTGGCGGGCCAGATCCGGGACCACATGGCGGCCAACCAGAAGGCGTGGACCGACGCCACCCGCACCGAGCCGTTCGCCTCGACGTTCTCGCTGGGGGGCGAGTCGCTGGTGCGGCCGCCCAAGGGCTTCACCGCCGACCACCCCTTGATCGACGACCTCAAGCGCAAGAGCTTCATCGCCACCGCCGACCTCACCCAGAAGCAGGTCACGGCCCCCGGATTCTTCGAGCACTTCGGCCAGCTGTGCCGCACCGGCTCCCCCCTCATGCGCTTCCTCTGCGCCGCCGTGGGCGTCAAGTACTGAGCGACGGCCTACGGGCGGGCGGGCGCCGGCCGCACCAGCGGCTCGGTTGTGGTATCGCCGGTCTCGGTGGCCAGCGCCCGTTCGAGACCGGTGAACAGATCCAGGATGCCGGTCGCCTCGAAGACCCGTGACCGCTGACGGCCGATGTTGCGCTGGCGAAGGACGCCGGCGGCGGTCAGCGTGTTGATCGCCTCGGCCGTGCGGGCCTTCGACCGGCCGATCAGAGCCTGAGCCGACTCGACGGTGACGATCGGAGCCCCCGGGAGGACCTGCAGCAGGAGATCGACGCTCGATCTGGCCCGCACCCGCCCCAGGTCGGCCCGCCACCCGTCGGCCACACCCGCTACCAGGTCGCTGCACCGACGGGCCTCGGCACAGGAGCGGGTGGTGGCGCTGGCGAACACCCGCAGCCAGGCCGATGCCGCCGCCGACCGCTCAGGGCTGTCGGCGGCCGACAGATGGCGGAAGGCGGTGAGCCCCTCGACGTAGTCGGTGGCCCAGGTCGCCAGCACCAGGCTGATCGGCGGCACGAACCTCGGGGCCAATCCTCGGCGGCGGAGAACGACGTGGACGAGGGCCCGGCCCGTACGGCCGTTGCCGTCGGCGAACGGGTGCAGCGTCTCGAACTGGGCGTGGACGAGCGCCGCCTGGGTCAACGGCGAGTGCCGGTCGTCGTTGAGGTAGTCGAGCAGGTCGGCGAGCAGGTCGGCCAGATGCTCCGGGG
>Ga0268299_1002047_pt1 | contig 27394 bp, 9 predicted proteins | sample NOBtaG_FD_193484 | JGI IMG/M metagenome (GOLD analysis project Ga0268299, IMG submission 193484) | Activated sludge microbial communities from bioreactor in Nijmegen, Gelderland, Netherland - NOB reactor | ecosystem: Engineered > Bioreactor > Aerobic > Activated sludge | place: Netherlands...
GCAAGTGTTTAAACATGAAGACCTCCTGCGCTTTGAGTGTGTGGTAATACTCAAATTTACGCAGGAGGTCTCTTTTTTCATAACACCCCAAAATTCGGGATGACTCATGTTTTGTTGTTGGGTTCTCAAATTAAACGTATGGCCGGGATTGAGGGAATCGTGGTATGTAACGGCAGATGTCAGAGGTCGGAGATTGCCCAAGCAGCAAGACCAAAACCTAGGCGATTCACAGCACCCGCCCGTCCTCCATTTCAATAATCCGGTGCGTGTTCGCGGCGAAGCCCTGGTCGTGGGTTACGATGAGCAGGGTTTGTTTGCGCTGCTCCGAAAGTTCCCGGAAGATGTCGAACACCAGATCGCTGTTCTTTTTATCGAGGTTGCCGGTTGGCTCGTCGCCCATGATGATGATGGGATTGTTGATCAGCGCCCGGGCGATGGCGACACGCTGTTTCTCCCCGCCGGAGAGTTGATTGGCCATTTTCAGGGCCAGACCTTCAATGCCGAGTGTTTTGAGGAGTTCCATGGCGCGGTGCTCTACGGCTTCTGCCGGAATTTCCTGGAGTTTCAATCCAGGCAGCATGACGTTTTTCAGTACCGTGAACTCGTTCAGCAGGTAGTGAAACTGAAAAACAAAGCCGATCTTCTTGTTGCGGATACGGGCAAGGTGCTGCTCGCTTTTTCCGCGCATGGTCTCGCCGTCTATCCAAAGTTCCCCCTCGTAGTCGGTGTCCATGGTGGACAGGATGTACAGCAGTGTGGATTTGCCGCAGCCGGATTTTCCGGTGACCGCCACAAACTCGCCCGCATCCACCGAAAAACTGATGTCGTTCAGGACTTTCACCCGGACCGGATCCTGGAAGTATTTGCCGATACCTTTCGATTGAAGAACGGTGTTTGCCATGTTATTTGCCTCGGATGATGATGACGGGGTCTATTTGGCTTGCCCTTCGCGCGGGAAAAAATCCGGCCAGAAAGGTGGTGACTAGAGAGAATACAATGCCGATGATGTAAAACCCGGGGTTGTAATTGACCGGGTAGGTCGTGACCGTCGGCAGGGATGCGCTGTGGAACGGAACCTGATCAACGAGTAAGGATAACAAGAACCCGGATACCAGGCCCGATAAGCCGCCCATCAGGCCGATGCTCAGGGCCATTTCAAGGAATATCACGCGCACGTCGCGGCCAGAAAATCCTGTGGCCTTGAGGATAGCGATGGTATCCATTTTCTCGTAAATCATCATGTTCAGGATGTTGTAGATGCCGAAACCCGCCACAATCAGGAGCACAATACCCACTACGTATGAAATGAGGGTGCGGACAAAACTGCCCGTCTCAAACTGCGCATTGGCGGTTTGGATATCCTCTGCATCGGTCTGGAACAGCCGGGCGTATTCCTTGGCCATAGCTGGCGCCTGGTTGAGGTCGTGGAGTTTAATCTGGATGTCGGTGAGGTAGTTGTTGGGTCTGCCGAGCAGTTTTTGGGTGGTGGTTATAGAGGCATAACTCTGTACCTTGTCCAAATCGGCGATGCCCGACTGGAAAAAACCGACTACTTTCAGGGGTAAAAGGTCGCCCTTGGAGGTGGTCACCTGCACCACGTCGCCAATCTCGGCCAACAGTTTTTGGGCCACACCTTTGCCCAAAATGATACTGTTGCCGACGTTTTTCAGGTCGAGTGGATTCCCCTCCCGCACATAATCGGTGAAATGGTACAGTTCGCTTTCTGCAAGCACGTCAATACCGCTGACCACCCCGGTAATGTCAATGGTGCCCGAATTGTAGAGTACCGGGGCGTTGATTTTGGGCGAAACCCCCAAGACCCTCGGGTCTGCTTTCAGGGCCTGGATGATGGCCGCGCTGTTGTGAATGTCCATGCGCCCGCCGCTCGATTTGACGGAGCGGATAAAATTATGGCCCTGGCGGAAATCAGCGGATCGGTTGATCGGCTGGTCGGGGTTGGGCTTGGTCTCCCGGAACAGCCTGACATGCGGCGTTCGGTTGAGCATCAGCCCGTCGAGCAGGTCGTTCAGCCCATCCATAAAACCCAGCAGGGTGATGAACATGGTTATGCTGAACGTAACCCCGATGGCCGCCACCAGCGATTGCCGCCAACGCGCCAGCAGCAGCGATTTGGCGATATCTGCAAGGAGTTTTAGGTTCATTTTACGGGTTTGACTATGGTTTCGGTTGCGTCGAGGCCCCGGACGATTTCCACTTTCTGGTAGTCCTTCAGTCCAGTCACTACTTTGCGTTTTTCTTCGTTGGACAACAGCACCGTGCTATCGTCGAGCAGGTAGGCGCGCGGGATGGTCAGGGCGTTTTCCCTGGATTGTATGATGATGTTGGCCTCTGCGCTGAGATAGGGGTACAGCGTGGGTGGTTTTTGAGTGAACGTGGCCTCCACGGTGAAGGTACGGGTGCGTTCGTTCATCAGCGGATCCAGTTGGACAATCACGGCTTCCAGCACCTGGCCTTTGTAGCTGTCCATGGTCAGCAGCGTGCGCTGTCCGGGTTTGATGCGTGCGATGTCGCTTTCGTCCACCTGAAGTTCCGCGATAAACTGGTCGGCATCGCCGATGACGGCCACGGGCGCTTGGGTGTTTACAATCTCGCCCAATTCCCGGGCGATGCTGTACACCCGTCCGTCTGTCTGGCTTCGGATGATATAGTCACGGGCGTTGTTCTGACTGATGGAGAGTTGTTTTTTGGCTTGTGCGGCGGCAAACTGAAGTTGCTTTTGCAAGTCTTTGTACCGCAGCAGGGCGGCCTCGTAATTGTTGGTTGAGGTGGTGTAGGCCAGTTCGCGTTGTTCCAGTTCCACTTTCGAACCGATCTGTTGCGCCCAAAGCCCTTGTTGGCGGGTGAGCAGCAGGGAGTCGTGGAGCATTTTGCTCCGCGCGGTTTCGATGGCACTATGGAGTTCGCTCAGGCGCTCGCCGCGGGTGTTCATTTCAGTGAAATCGGCGGCCAATTGCGCGTTTTCCGCGCCCAGACGGGCGGTCTCGCTTTGAATGGTAAACAATGGGTCGCCCTGCCGGACCACCGCGCCTTCCTTGACCCAGATTTTTTGGACCAGGCCGCCCACGGTGGAGTACACCTGGTACTGGTTTTGGCTTTTGATGATGCCCGAAGCGTAAACGGACTCGGTGATTTGCCCGACGGTTGGTTGAACGCGCTCGGGCGTTTTTTTGCAGGCCAAAAAGAGGAGCAATAGGACGGCGATGCGGAGGGTGTGTTTCAAGACAGATTGCTTTTTATGTTTCGGGGCATATTCATGTGGAAGTTTCTCATACCGGTGCATTAAAATTTAGGAAGTTATGGGCCTGATGGCCGGACACGCCTCTTCCACATTTTTTCGGCCTCCAGCAGGATGAGCGTAACAAGGCCTAGTCCGGCACAGAGCAACATTTCATCCCACCGCAGGGGTGTCACTTGAAAAAACCGGTCGAGCGCAGGGAGGTAAACAGCGGTGAGCTGGGAAGCGATGGTGAGCAGTACGAGTCCCAGCAGCACCGGATTGGACCGCAACCCCATAGAAAAAAGCGACTCCTGTGAGGAGCGGGAGGCCAGCGCCTGGCCCATTTGCATAAATGCGAGCGAGGTGAATATGATGGTTTGCCAGCGCCTGTCGGCGGCAGCATTGGCGGGGTCAAAGTATAATAGTCCTGCTCCCAGGGCCATCAGGCCGATAACTACGCCTACCCAGAGCACATGAATGCCCACCCCTCTGCTGAAAATATTTTCCTTTGGCGAACGGGGCGGTTTATTCATGGTGCCTTTTTCGGCAGGTTCCAGACCCAGACCCAGGCCCAGCAAGCCATCCGTAAGGAGGTTGAGCCAAAGCAATTGGAGCGGGAGCAGCGCCACATGGATGCCGGCTACCGGCGCCAGGAGCATCACCAGCACCTTTCCAATGTTGCCGGCGATGGAGAATTTGATAAAACGGAGTATGTTGTCGTAGATGGATCGCCCCTCTTCCACGGCTGCCACAATGGTGGCGAAGTTGTCGTCGAGTAGCACCATTTCGGCGGCTTCTTTGGATACGTCGGTGCCGGTGATACCCATGGCTATGCCGATGTCTGCCTTTCGGAGGGCCGGCGAATCGTTCACGCCGTCGCCGGTCATGGCAACCACTTCCCCTTGATCCTGCAGGGCCTGCACAATGCGCAACTTGTGTTCAGGCGTTACCCGTGCATACACGGAAACCTCATGCACCGCTGTGGCCAGTTCTTCCTGGGTCATCTGGTTCAGGTCGTTGCCTGTTTTTACCCGGAAATTGTCGGTAATGCCGAGATCATGGGCGATGAAGCGGGCCGTGAGGGGGTGGTCGCCGGTAATCATCACCGGTCTGATGCCCGCGCTTTTACAGGTAGCCACTGCTTTTTTAACCTCCGGGCGTGGCGGGTCAATCATACCTGTCAGACCGATAAAAACCAGGTCGTTTTCCCGGGGAGCGGCATCGTCCTGCCAGCGAAGTGCCATGCCGAGTACCCGCATCCCGTTTTGGGCCATTTGTTCATGGGCGGCATCAATGCGTTGTTTCCAGTGTTCATCTATGCCGACGGCAACGCCATTCAACAAGATATGGCTGCACAAGGGCAACAGGCCGTCCACGGCACCTTTAGTAAAAGCGATATAAGCGGCTGGGGAGTTCACCAGAGTATGCAATACCCCTGGCAAACTTTCCGGCGAAGCCGGGAGGCGGTGAACCGTTGTCATACGTTTACGCACGGCGTCGAAGGGCAATTCCTCTACCCTTGGCATAATTTTTTCAAGATCGCTTTTTTGCAGATTAACCTGCGAAGCCGCCACAAGTAAGGCGCCTTCGGTAGGATCGCCGATGGGCAGATAGCGGCCGGTTTTCGGATCGGGCTGCATGGATGCGTCGTTGCACAAGGCGCCGGCAGCCAGAGCCAGTCCGATTTCCACGGGTTGGGATTCCAGGAATCCGCCCGGCGGTATGACCGGTGCGCCATGCAGGCGGCTTGTCGAATCCTGCAGTGCCAGGTTGTGCCCCGCTACGTCAATGATGGTCACGGTCATGCGATTTTCCGTGAGGGTACCGGTTTTATCTGAACAGATCGTAGTCACTGATCCCAGGGTTTCCACGGCAGGCAATTTGCGGATTAGGGCACGGCGGCGCAACATCCGTTGTGCGCCCAGTGCCAGTGTCACGGTAACCACGGCGGGAAGCCCCTCCGGTACTACCGCGACCGCCACGGAAACCGCCGTCAGGAACATTTCGTCGAGTGTTTCGCCATTTAACAGGCCGATGACCATCACCAGGGCAGCCACCGCAACGCCGCCAATTGCCAACTGCAGCCCCAGTTTTTCGAGCCGCTGCTGAAGCGGAGTCATGTCTCTTTGCACACTTTGCAACAGCGTGGCAATTTTGCCCAGTTCCGTGGTCATGCCGGTATTTACGACCACTGCCGTCCCCCGCCCGTATGTCACTACGGTACCCATGTACGCCATGTTGCGGCGGTCGGCCAATGGTACATTTTCCTGTTGCAGCGAGACAGTCTGTTTTTCCACGGGTTCCGACTCGCCGGTAAGGGCAGATTCTTGTATGGCTAGATTAACGCTTTCCGCGATACGCAAATCGGCAGGCACCGCGTTTCCCGCCTCCAGCAGCACCACGTCGCCGGGCACCAATTCCCGGGCTGATATCTCCAGTATTTGCCCGTTTCGGCGCACCCGAACCACCGGCACCGACAGCCGTTTGAGCGCAGCCATTGCTTTTTCGGCCCGGAACTCCTGCAGGAAGCCAAGCAGTGCAAAAAGTAAGACGATGGCGGCAATAGCGAATGTTTCCGTCGTCTTTCCCAGCAAGCCTGATACGACGGCGGCTGCTATGAGGATCAGCACCATCGTATTGGTGAACTGGGAGATCAATAATTTTAGCGGTGAAACGCCCCCTGTTTCCTGCAATTCATTCAGCCCGCTGAGCGCCTGGCGGGCAGGAATATCCTCCATGGCAAGGCCTGTTGCCAGATTGGTTTTAATTTCCTGCTCAATAGCAGGGATATCAATTGCGTGCCATTGTTTTTCGTTCATAACAAGTGGTAATCATGCTTTGAAATGCATGTGCGGCAAAAATATGGGAAAGGACAGGTGTGTGTGGACTAAAAAAAACGTTGCATCATACAATTGGAAAAAAGCAGGTACTGCAGACCATACGGTGGACCTCGCCTTTGCTCAAAAGCGGCCAGGGCCAAGGTCGCTTAAGTCGCCATTGGATGCGTTCTGTTTGATCGGGAGCCGATTTTTTGCGGACCGTTTCTGTCTCAATCAACTCGCAGGCATTGAAGCATGCCCATTGCGCTACCTTTGCCCGTCAAATAAACTTTCACGTGCAAAAAACACCCACTCTCCTCGTCACCGGCGCCCACGGCCAATTGGGCCGCTGTTTTCAGAATCTTCAGGCTGCTTTCCCGAATTGGCGTTTTTTGTTTGCCGATTCCACGCTCCTGGATGTGACCGCGCGCCGGGATGTGTTTGCTTTTTTTGAAAAACACCGGCCGACGTGGTGTCTCAACTGCGCTGCCTACACGACTGTGGACAAAGCTGAAAGCGAACCGGAGCGCGCCCGCGCGGTCAACTTTTCCGGGGCTAAAAACATTGCCGGGGCCTGCGCCCGCTTGGGCATCCCGATGGTACAGTTCTCCACCGATTATGTGTACCACGGGCGGCAAAACACGCCCTTTCGGGAGGAGGCGCCCGTCAGCCCCAAGAGTGTGTACGCCCGAACCAAGTTGGCCGGCGACCTGGCCGTGTTGCGCTACCATCCGGCAATGGGCATGGTCATTCGCACCTCCTGGCTCTATGCTCCGCATGGGCACAACTTTGCCCGCACCATGCTTCGCCTCGGCGCCGAGCGTCCCGAGCTGAATGTAGTGTTCGATCAGGTGGGTACGCCCACTTATGCGCCCTTTCTTGCCGAAGCGATTCTGCGCATAGTTGAACAGGTAGAAAGCGGGCATGCGCCCCAAACGGCGCTGGCCGGCATCTGGCACTACTCCAATGAGGGCGTGTGCAGTTGGTACGATTTTGCCCAGGCCATCGTGGACCTTGCCGGTCTGCCTGCCCGCGTCAATGCCATTGAAACGAAGGACTACCCCTTGCCGGCTCCACGCCCTCCATTCAGCGTGTTGAACAAGTCAAAAATCAAGGCGGCGTTCGGGCTGGAGATCCCGCACTGGCGGCGTGGAGTGGAACGGTTTTTGCTTGAAAACGGCTGAAAGACAACAAATTTACTCGTATCAGGTAAATTGTATTCGCAACGCGTTACATTTACCGCGTTTTTTTAATACCGACTCGCCGGCCTCTCCTCTCAGACTGCACCACGTGCGTCTCCCTGACGGGAAACGCAGTTCTCCTGCCGGTTCGTCATTTGCTTTTACGCTACCCTGTCGCTGCTTGCCCGCTCTGCGTTGCATTCATGGCTGGTATGTGCGTCTGCAGTCTTTTCGCGAATCATGTTGTGATTATGCAACCCCAAGTGTTGCGCTGAACTGAAATTTTAATCCCAGGATCGGCTTGGCCTGCGGGCAAGCCGTCCTCGAACAATGAATAGTCGCCCGTATGCAAGATCTGAAAGAGTTGATCCTGTTGCTCTCGCAACACAATATCCACCCCCTCAAGCACCTGGCGGGATCGGAGGACTCCAAGCTGTTGGCCTTGTACGAAGGCATCGCCAAGGGCAAATTTCATGCGGACGAAGAAGCGGCAGCCGAACTGTACAAGGGACAAGGTGGTGCATCCAGTTACCGCAAACTGAAGTCGGACCTGCGGGAAAGACTGCTGGAGCATGTCTTTCAGATCAATACGGAACTCAGCCATTACTCGGACTACCAGAAGGCCTACTATGACTGCCACAAACAGTGGGTGATCGTACGGTTCCTGACCGGTCAGAACGCCAATACGGTGGCCCTTACCCTGGCCAACAAGTTGTTGCGCACCTCCGAAAAGTTCGACTTCATCCTGCTGTGCATGGACATCGCCTCCTACCTGCGCATCCAGTACGGCTTGCGGGAAAGCAACGACAAACGCTTCCGGGAGGCCAGCCAACAGTTTGACCATTTCCGAAAAGTGTACGATGCCGAGTGCTTGGCCGAAGAACTGTACACCACCCTGGTCGTCCGTACCGTGAACAACCGCTCTGCCCAGGCAGAGGTGAACGAGATGGCCAAGGACTATTACGAGCGCATTCAAGGCCCCATGCAGCAGTACCAGACCTACAAATTGCAGATGTACGGCTACATGATCGGGCTGATGTACCACACGTCTTTGAACGACTACCAAGAGGCGCTCCGATACTGCGAGATGGCCATTGCGTTTTTTAAAACTCGACCCTACGAGGCGCGGGTTCCGCTCCAGATTTTTTATTATCAGCACCTGGTGTGCAATATTCAGTTGCGGCAGTTCGAGGCGGGCAAGGAGTCGGCCAGGCAATGCATCAGCCTGATGCAGGAGGGCACGTTCAACTGGTTCAAGTACCGCGAATTGTACCTGCACCTGCTGCTTCACACCCGACGCTATGACGAGGCGGCGGAGGTGCTTAGGCAAACATTGGAACATCAGAGATTTGAGTTCCTGCCGGAAAATGCCGCGGAAATCTGGCGGATATACGAGGCGTTCGTGTACTACCTCGGCAATGCAGGCAAAATGAACCAGCAGCCCAAAAGCAAGTTCAAGTTGGCCAAGTTCATCAGCGATCTTTGGATTTTCAACAAGGACAAGAGCGGCATGAACATCGCGGTCATTATCATCAAGTGGCTGACCCTACTCCAGGAAAGGCAGTACGGAAAAGTGCTGGATGAGGTGGAGGCCACAGAGCAGTACTGCTACCGCCACCTGCGTGGCGACAATACCAAGCGCAGCTATTGTTTTCTCAAAATGCTCTTGCAAATACCGATGGGGCAGTTCGAACGCAAGTCGGTGGAGCCTAAATCCGAGCGTTTTTTGGAGAAACTCCGAGCCTTTCCGCTTCAATTGGCCAATCAGACGTACGAAATCGAAATCATCCCGTACGAAGACCTCTGGGAAATTGTGCTGGAGCAGTTGGAAGAGAAAAAATGACCACCGGCCCCGCCTGTCACTGTTCCGGTTTCGCGGTCCGCGCTTCGGAGGGCGGAAACCCCATTACTTTGGCAAACGTTCGCGAAAAATGGGCCGGGTCTTTGAAGCCCACCAGGAAGCCTGCCTCCTTGATGCTCAATTCCCGATTTTTCAACAGGAGGTCGTATGCCTTTTGCAACCGGTAGCGACGCAGCAGGTCCATGGCCGATTGGTCCGACATGGCCGATAGTTTGCGCTGCAACTGCGATTTGCTGACCTCCATTTCCCGACACAACTGCGGCAGGCCGTATTCGTCGTTCGTGTAGTTTTTTTCAAAAAGCGCGAACAAGTTTTCCATGAACACATCGGTGGGGTGGGGTGGGTCATTTTCCGAAGTGGGCCGAATTTTCGGGCCGTGCGCACCGGCATACCGTTCCTTCCAACGCCGCTGGAGGGTGTGCAAATTTTTCAGGGTGAGCAGCAGTTCCTGCTCGTCGAACGGTTTTCCCAAATAGGCATCGGCGCCCTGTTGTTGTCCGCTGAGCCGGGCCTCCAGTTCGGACCGTGCGCTGAGCAACACTACCGGGATGTGGTTCGTCAGGGTATGCGATTTAAGCGCATGGGTGAGTTCGAGGCCGTCCATGCCGGGCATCATCACATCGGAGAGGATCAGATCGGGTATCTGCTTCAGAGCCTGTTCCCAACCTTGGCTCCCGTTTGTGGCGATTATCAGGTGAAAGTGCGGGCGCAGAAACGAGTGCAGGTAGGCCGCGATATCGGGATTGTCCTCCACCACAAGGAGGAGCGGTTGGGCTTGGCTGGACCGCGTGTCGCCGTTCGACGGGACAATATTGGGGGCAGAATGTGGCGCCAGTGGTTGCGTCGTCATCGGCTTGGCATTTCGAGTGATCGGAAGCGCGATGCCAAATGTGGTGCCGCGCCCCGGCGTGCTGTTCACCGAAATCGTACCCCCGAACAATTCGACAAGGTCTTTCACAAAAGCGAGTCCAAGACCAAAATGTTGGGAAGCGTGTGCATCTGCCTCGTGTTTGCCCCGGTAGTACCGTTCAAAAATGTGGGGAAGGTCTTCCGGAGAAATGCCCGATCCGGTGTCGGCGATTTCAAGGCGCACCGAGTCGGGGCCATCTTCCAGCACGCGCACCTGCACACTTCCGCCGGGCGGGGTGTGCCGGACGGCGTTGGACAGCAGATTGCTGACAATATACCGCAGGCGGAGCGGGTCGAAGTCCATGACGATGTCCCGGTCGGGGGTGAACATGTCCAGCCGTACTTTTCCGAAGTCGGCCAACGGGCGAATGGACTCCGTCAGGTAGCGGATATACCGGCAAAAGTTGCCTTGTAACACGTTCAGGCGCAGGGATTGCTCTTCCAGACGAGCGATATCCACCATCTGGTCCACTAGTTCGAGCAATGCCTGTCCCTGTTGGGCAATGTTGTCGGCGACAGCGGTGTCTTTCTGCTGCCGACGCAGGCGTTCGGCCAGGCCGATGATGATGGTGAGCGGTGTTTTGAACTCGTGCGAGACGTACGCAAAAAAGCGGTTTTTGAACGTATCCAAGGTTTTGAGTTGTGCCATTTCTTTTTGGTTCAAGGCCATTTCCTGTTCAAGGGTTATGCGCTTTCGGACCATTCGGAAGTACACACGAAGAACAATAATGGCCAGCAGCGCATAGCCGGCCCAGGCCCACAGGCTCCGGTACCAAGGGGGCGAGATGATGAGATGCAGTGTGGTTGTTGGCGCATTGTCCCAGTCGCCATCGGAATTTTTTGCCTGGATTTCGACGGTGTACCGTCCGGGCGGGATTCCTACAAAGTTGGCCGTACGTTGGAAGCCGGTGTTGACCCAGTGTTTGCCGAGCGGAGAAAGCCGGTACCGGTATTGCACGGAAGCGGGTTCGTCGGCTTTCGGGGCAGCGAACCGGACAACCAAGTTGTTCTGGTCGTATGGCAGACGCAGTGCGAAGGAGTTGTCGGGCTTCAGGCTCAGGTATTGGTTTTCAGAAGAAAAACCCGTTGGCTGGCCATTGACCTCCAAATAGATGATTTCGACGTGCGGGGGAAGCGTGTGTATTGATTCGCGGTGTGGGTGTACAAAAAAAAGCCCCTCGGTGCTCCCGAAGGCCAATGCGCCCGAAGGGGCAAGCCCATAGCCGCCGGTGTTGAATTCGATATTGACCTCGGGAGTCGCTTCCTGAAAAGAGGCGAATGATTTGTTTCGGAGGTGAAAACGCGACAGCCCCCGGTTGGTACTCAGCCACAGGTAGCCGAACGAGTCGGGCAATATGCCGTACACCACGTTGTTGGCCAAGCCGTCATTTTCGGTGAAATATTCGCTTTTCTGTGTTTGTGCGTGAAAGCGCATCAGGCCTCCGCCTTTAAGCCCGAGCCAGACGACATGCTCCTCTTCCGGGTCGGGATAAACACAAGAAATCCACGCAGAACTAAACAGAGGCGCAGCATTCGTGCGGTTATGCCAGACACGGAAGGCGGGTTCGGCTGCCGGGCTTTCGATGCGAACCAGACCAATGTTGCTCCCAATCCAAAGATTGCCTTTTCGGTCTTCCACCAACGAGTTGCTTCGCATTGAAGGGGTCAGCTCTTTTGGAAAATAGCCGCTTAAATTCCATTGCGAGACCGACATGTCAACTGGGCGTATCCGAAACACCTGCCCTTCGTTGCCGGCCAACCAAACGGCGCCATTCCTGTCTTCAAGCAAACGGATCGGGACATCCTTGTGCCATTTCAGCGGTATCGGTACGAGGGTATATCGGGTTTCGCCGGATTTTTTTTTGAACAAACCAAGGCCGGCTTCCGTGTGGGCCACCATCCACCACTCGCCGCTACGGGAAACAAGTAGGCCGTATGTCCAGTATGGAGATATGTGCCGGAAGGCTTCACGCCAGGGGACCGGCTCCAGGGCGCCGGTTTGCGGGTTTAGTACCTCATGAGGGCTGAAAATACCCGGCCATATCCGCCCGTCGGGCAAAAAACATAAGTTGGATATACTTTTTTGGGGCATAAACCGGGTGTAATCCAGTTTTTTCCCGCTGATTATTCGGGTGCCGTGGCCACCTGTTCCCAGCCATAGGTTGCCGGCATGGTCAACCATACAGGCATAAGTCAATGGTTTGTCAAGCGTGCAGTATGTGGAAAATTGCTTGTAAAACTCCAGAAGTTCAAATCCGGGAGTCTCCTGATGAGCAGGCAATGCGTCCAGGACGAGAATTTCGGTCAATCCGGAGCGGCAGAGTAGGATTCGGCCATCCGGCAATTGCACAAAATCCGACCAGCGAGTGATGTTGTTGGGGATGTTCCATGGCGCCAGTGACGGTAAAAAAACAAACCCTTTGTCCTTCCCGGAGTAAAAAAGGCCGTAGTTCCCGTAACGTTCGTAGTTCAATGTGAGCGGATCGGTGTGTTCGGCGATTAGAGTTGCAGGGTTTATCCGACAAAACCGTAGGTTGGCATCGGCCGCACCCCAGATGCTGTCCTGCAAAAGGGAAAACCAGGGGATCGGCCCCGAAACACCCGGGGCCAACCGGACATGGCGCACCACCCAGTCGGCTCCCGTTAGATGGCCTTTCCGTATCCTACTGGCGAGGTCCGGGGGCGGCTTGACAACCACGACACCACTAGAATTGGGCTGGCGATGGCAAATCCAAACAAGTCCGTCCTTGGCAACGAAGATATGCTCGGCTTCGCTTTTGGGCAGATCGGGCACGAATTCATTCAAGCGCACGAACCGTTCGGAAAACGGATCGTGTACGACCGGCCCTTGCTCGGTGCTAAGCCAGATGAGGCCTTGTTTGTCCTCGGTAATGGCGTGGATGCTATTTGCAGTCAACGACCAATCAAGCAAGTGATCGGAGTTGTACCGCTTGACCTGGTATCCGTCGTATCGGTTAAGACCGCCGTAGGTACCGATCCAGACAAATCCCCTGCTGTCCTGAAAGAGGCAACTGACAAATCCCTGCGACAATCCGTCGGCAACCGTGATCGCCTGAATGCGCAAGTCTTGTGCTTGCCCGGCAACACAGTGCATCAGTAGCAAGACTGATATTGTCAGTTTTTTTAGCATGTATGGAGCGCTTGTCCGCGTGTTTCGGGTGCAAAGGTTCACATCGGGACAGGAATAGACAAACTGCGGGCAGAAAAGACAAGTGTTTTGGCCAAAAATACATGTTCATACCGGTCACGACGGGCACTTTTGCGTTCCTTACGGTTGAGGCAATTGACCGCCGAGCGTCGCCAATGCTGCAGGGCTGTTTAATCGTATTGATGAAAAGTCAGGTCTCATGCAGGATATTCTTGAGTTGATCCGGGTACTGGAGCAACACAACATATATTTACCACACTCGCCTCCACAGGTAGCAGAACAAGACGCAATCGTGCTGCGGTTGTTCGAGGGCGTTCGCGTCGGGCAGTTTTCCTCGGATGCTGATGCCGCTTCAGATATTACCCCGGGGGCATCGGCGGATAATTCCAACTATTTTGAAACCCGTTCTTTGCTTCGGGAACGGCTGGCACAGGCGATCGAACGGTTCGTGGCAGAGTTGGAACAGTGCCCCGATACCCAGCAGGTGCATATCGAGTGTCAAAAACTTTGGCTGAACGTGCGAACCCTGAGCGGTCAAAATGCCGTCAAACTGGCCCTTGACCTGGCTGTGCATATCCTTGAAATTGCACAGAAGTTCGAGTTTACGTTGCTCGCCATGGATGTGGCCATGTACCTGCGTTTACAACATTGCATGCGGGATACGGAGAGCCAATCATGTGCCGATGCCGATGCCACATATCAGCAACTGCGACAAGCATTTGAGGCGGAATTTCAGGCAGAGAAAATGTACCTGGACCTGATGGCACTTTGTGGGGCTGGCCATACATCCGACGAAGATCTGCAGTATCGGGCAAAAGAAAGCACGGGAGATCTCGCTCCGCTGTTGGCTGCATACTCCAGTTCCAAGCTCCATTTGTACGGAAACCTGGTTGCGCTGCAGCAACACCTTTTGGCCCATGACTACATGGCTGCCAGAAACCATTGTGAAAAATCCATCCGGTTTTTTCTCGACAAGCCCTACCGGGCACGCGACCCCTTGCAGGTCTTTTACTACCATTTGTTGCTGTGCAGCATACATCTGCGCGATGTCGAACTTGGCAAACAAGCGGCGTACTCCTGTCTGGAACTCGCGGGCGAAAACGGGACAAACCAATTTAAAGTCAAGGAATTACTATTCATACTGCATCTGCACACCCGAAGGTATGATGACGCAATTGACCTGTTCTCCGAGGTGATGGCGGATTCCCGGTTTGCCTTTTTGCCAGATACCATTCGGGCAAATTGGGCTGTTTTTGATTGGTATCTGTCGTTTTTGAATTCCTGCGGAGTCGGGGCACTTCCCGCTGTAAAGTACAAGTTCAATGGGCCGTCGGCTGCCCATTGGCAGTATCAAAACTGCGCCCGATTGATTATTGAATTTGTCAACCTGATCCGGGAAAAACAATTGGAAAAGGTTCGTCGCCAAGTACCTGAGCTAGAGCAATTATCTACTCGGGAAAACGGAGCGGCAAGAGGCCGCTCTGGGCTTTTTGTGCAAATGCTGTTGCAAATACCGGCTTCTGATTTTCAGCGAATCAGGGCAGAGCAACTGGCTGGGGAATATTTGGCACAATTGCGGGCTATGCCGCTCGAATTAGCCAACACGGTCACGGAACTGGAGGTTCTGCCTTTCGAAGATTTGTGGCATCTGGTTCTGCAAACGCTGGATGCCCAATAAAACCTGTGGTAACGGCACTTGCCGTTTGCTGATTTTGCGACTGCTGAAAACCAGTTGTTTAGGCTGGATTGTCAAAAAATCACAGAGAAATGTCCAGGTAACGAAATTTGTATTTTTGTTATGTGTAAAAGTTTGCCCGACATTTACTTTTGCCCCATCTTTTAATCAAAAGTCTGTTCTCTCATGAAAAAAAGTTACTCGTCTTCCGGAATCAAACATGCTTCAGTTGTCGAAAATGTCGGGGGCATCATGGATACTACGGCCATTTGAGCGCTACAGTATCTGCGGTCGCCGGAGGCATAAGACACCTGAAGCGTACTGCCAGGCCACCTTGGAAACGGGGTGGTCTTTTGTTTTTTACCGACACAACAAAACATTTACGGCTTGACGGATTGTTGCGATTGCAAGTATTCGGCAGGGATTTAATTTTTTTCTGGCTGAATTTTTGATGAAAAGGAAATACGCGTACTTTCGCCCTGTTTTAATCCGTCAAGTTTGGTTTACCACTTTAATAACTCGTTGATTCTCATGAAAAAAACAGTTACATCTCTCTCCTTTTCGGCGAAGCGGATGGCGATCAGGTTCGTATTCGCCATGTCCGTTGTCGTATTTTTCTCCGCCGGAGCATTTGGCCAAGGCAACAATATCAAAGAAGAAATCGGCGATCTCTCCCTGATCGTCTGGAAGGCGCCGGCTGGCATTGATGCTGTTGTGGCCGATGAAAATGCCAAACTTTCTGTGGCGTTCAGTCAACCGGACTTGCAAGTCCACGACCGCGCACTTTTGACGGCTTATCAACGGATGCTCACCTATGTGCAGGCCGCCGTTCAGAGCAGCAAGCCGGTGGACGAAGCCATCTATGAGAGCTACGAAAAAGTACTCACGGAGGCTCCCGCCGACAAAAACCTGGCCCCCATGCCGGAAGGACTGCTCATCACGTTCATTCCGGGTCTGGTCGAGGCACTTACCGTGGTGCCGGTGCCGGACGCTTCCGGCAATTAGTCCACTGTACTGCCCGAAAGGGCTTTTCGTGTTTTGGGAAAATCGCTCCAACACGTTGTTTTTCAATATTGTTTCTAATCATTTTCATCTCATGAAAAATAAGATACTCGCAAGCAAGCAGTTCATCTCTGCCGCAATTTTTGGAGCATTCAGCCTCGTTTTTGGTCAGGTTGCCGCACAAACCACCCTACTGTCTGCGTCAGGTGATGGTGGGTTTGAAAATGGAGCTACATTTGCTTCAAATGGTTGGACCGTGGTCAATGGCGCAGGCGTGGCCAACCAATGGTTCGTCGGGGCTGTCCCGGCCTTGTTCCCGGGATCAAATAGTGCGTACGTTAGCAACGACCCGGCCGGTGCAACACACAACTACAATGGTGATGCAGGCTCGATAGTTCACTTTTACCGCGATATTACCTTGCCAGCGGGTGAAACAAACCTTACCTATAGCTATCAATGGTACTGTCAGGGTGAAAGTACGTTCGACTTCTGGCAGGTCTCGGTAGGGCCTACCTCAATTGTACCAGTTGCAGCCAGTGGCATTGCCGGGAGTGTGCCCTTGGCTAATCCACTCATCCCAGGGACCACAGTTATCGGCGCACACAACTTGCAAGGTGCATCGGTACAAACGGTGACCGCAACGGTGTCCAGTGCAGCGTTTGGGAACTGTTTTGCCCCGTCTACCATTCGAATTTTCTTCACCTGGCGCAACGACGGCTCTGTAGGCAACCAACCTCCTGCTGCTATTGATAATATTTCCCTGGTCTCTGCAGCACCTGCGGCACCCATTACGGGCACCAAAACTGTAGGGCCAGGCGGCGACTATCTCACGCTCACGGATGCCGTGAACGCGGTTAACATGGCTGGTGTATCTTCACCAGTTATCCTTGAATTGTTGGCTGCATACACAAGCGGCGGAGAAACATTTCCGATCGTTCTGGCAGGCCAAGGCGGGTGCAACTCGTTGACGTCAACAAACACTGTGACAATTCGTCCTTCTGCCGGAGCAACGGCACTTTCCGTTATTGGAGGCAATTCCGGCCCAACGATTGATTTCAACGGCGGCAACTGGTGGCGCATTGATGGCCGTCCCGGCGGTGTCGGGTCGGCCAAGGAATTGATCATATCCAACACTAGTACGACAGGCCAGGCCATCCGTTTCATCAACGAAGGCTCCAACAACATCGTTAGGTATTGTGATGTCCGAGGGGTTACAACTTCCACGACCAGTGGTGTGATGCAATTCAGCACAACCACGAATGCTACCGGCAACGGCAACGACAACAACCTGATCGAGTTCAACGATATCCACGATGGAGCGACCACGCCGTCCAACTGTATTTACAGCCTTGGCACGACAACGACTCGAAGCCAGTTCAACAGCAACAACACAATTGCCAATAACAACATTTTCAACTTCTTCCTTTCCACTGGTGTATCCCTCGGCATGTTGGTGACAACAGGCAGTACGGATTGGACGATTACAGGCAACAGTTTTTATCAGACGGCTCCCCGTACGTTAGCTGCGGCGCAATTTGGGGCTATGAACTTTCCAAATACCATCACCAACAATTTTGTCATCACCGACAACTTCATTGGTGGTACTGCACCCCAATGTGGTGGCAGTCCAATGACCCTGACCGGTGCAGGCAACTTCCGGGGTATAAACTTCACCGTCGGACCAGGAACGACCCTGATTCAAGGCAACACCTTTAAAAACATCAACCTGACTACCAGTAACGCTTCCTTCTTTAATGGTGCAATTTTAATGGGACAAGGCAACTTCCTTTGCACTGGAAACACTATTGGCAGCCTGACGGAGAACAACAGCATTGCGCTCACTTTCTCTGGTTCCGCAGGTGGCTTTTCGTGTATTACTGCAGGCGGTACTGCTCCGACAAATACTACGACAATTAGCAACAACTCTATTGGCGGTGTCAGTATGACTGTCTCCGGAGCCCCCGCAACCCCCCCCGGTGTGCGCGGCATTTCCGTGCAGGGTACTACGGCCGGCAGCAACTATATTATAACGGGTAATACCATCGGCAGCCAAACATTGGCAAACAGTATCACCGGTGACGGAAACCTTGCAGGTGCCGTGATTGGTATTGTCTCGTTCAACAATGCACTTGGCCAACAAATAACCAACAATAACATCGCCAACCTGACCGCCTCAAACGTGGGCACTGCGAACATCATGTGGGGCATTTTGGCCCAAGGCACTTCAAACGTGGGTACGTTTACCATCACGGGAAACACCCTCCGCGATCTGTCCTCCGGTAGCGGTGCTACCGGTACTGGTGGCGCGGCTTCCATTATGGCCATTTCCATCCTGACCAACCTTTCAACCATTGGCACAAACAACATTTCCAATAATACGGTGCATTCGTTGGTCAACACAAACCCAACCGCAAGCGCCTCGGTAACAGGTATCAACCATAGCGTCCCATTGCTCACCAGTAATACGCTCGAACGCAACTTTTTCCATAGCTTCAATCTGCAAAGCACCACGCTTACGGGCATCATCACCGGCATTCAATTGAATGCGGGTACTGCCAATGTTCAAAACAACATGGTTCGCTTAGGCGTGGATGCAGCGGGTAACGATATCACCAACGGCTATGGTTTTTTCGGAATCCGGGAAGCAGCTGGTAACAACAACGTGCAATTCAACAGTGTGTACATTGGTGGGACCGGCGTAAGCGGTGGCTCGACAAACACTTTTGCGTTCACAAGCGCTGTCACAACCGGCACGCGCAACTATATCAGCAATGTTTTTTACAATGCGCGCTCCAACGGCGCCGGCACAGGCAAGCACTACGCTATTACGTTTGGCGGTACTGCTCCGAACCCAGTAGGCATTGCCAGCAACTACAATGATCTGTATGCCCCAGGTACTGGAGGTTTTGTGGGCTTGTTCAATGCAGTGGATGCAACAACGCTTGCCGATTGGCGCACAGCCACCGGCAATGATTTTCAAAGTGTCAGCGGTGATCCCAAGTATGTGGCACCGAATGGCACATCTGCAACAGTCGACTTGCATATCCAGACCGCTTCGGCAACGCCTGTGGAAGCGGGTGGCCAACCGGTTCTTGGCGTAACGAGCGATTTCGATGCGCAGACACGCGCAAACTTAACACCCACGGATATCGGAGCCGATGCCGGAAACTTCCTGCTTGCAGATGTTTCTGGTCCGGGTATAGGCTACACACCAATAACCAGTGGATGCGGGACAGGCAACGTTTCGCTAAACGGTGTGGTCATCACTGACGGTACAGGAGTACCGACGGCAGGATCCTTCGTGCCGCGTATCTACTACCGTAAAGGCGCCGACCCGTATTTCTCAAGCGCAGGCACATTGGCCGTCGGAACATCTACCAACGGCAGCTGGAACTTTACCATTCAAGTTGCTGATATGGGTGGAATTGTTGCCGGCGATATCATTTCGTATTATGTAATCGCGCAGGACAACCTCGGCAACATTGGCTCGAACGCAGGAGGCGCTGTGGCCGTTGACGTAAACAACGTGACAACACACCCGGTGACGCCGAATACTTTCTCCGTTCTAGATGTTCTGAGCGGGACATATACAGTGGGTGCTGGCGGCGACTTCTCGACCCTGACAGCAGCCGTGGCTGCCTATAACGCAAGATGCATCAACGGATCGGTGCTCTTTAGTCTGACGGATGCAACTTATCCCGGGGAAACCTTTCCCATTACCATCCAATCAAACTCTACAGCCAGTTCCACGAATACCTTGACGATCAAACCGGCAGCCGGTGTTGCGCCGACTATTTCGGGCACCTCCGCTACCGGAATCATCGTGCTTAACGGTGCCGACTGGGTGACCATTAATGGTAGCAACGGCAATACACCGAACAGCATTTGCCCACCTTCCACTGCTTCGCGAGATTTGACGTTTAGCAACACGAGTACCAGCACTACAAGTGCAGTTATCTGGTTCCAGTCTGTGACAGGTACATCCAACGGAACGACAAATAACCAGGTCATCAATTGTAATGTCGCCGGCAACGGTCCTGCGCAAACGCTAACCTGCATCGGAATGGGCAGCGCAACCATCAGTACCACGAGTTTGGGCACCAATAACAACAACAACTCATTTATCAACAATAACCTCAGAAATGCGCAGTACGGTGTCGTTACGCAAGGGAACAGCTCGTTTAACAAAAATACCGGCAACGTAATTAACCAAAACCTTATGAATACTGCTGCTCCCAACAACCTGAGCACTGGTGGCATATTGGCCGGCTTTGAAAACAACATCACGATTTCCGGGAATACGATTTCCGAAATTATTCGGACTGCAAGCCCTGACAACTGTGCCATTAACCTCGGGTTTGGTCATAGCGGCTTTTTGTTTTCTACATTTGCTGGCAATGATGTAACGAACGCAACGGTAACCAACAACGTGATTGGCACCGTAACCAATTCTGGCACATTCTCGGCAGTTGGTATTGGTCTTGTCAGCGCTTTTGCCGGTACCAGTCTGATCGCCAACAACGTCATATCCGGGGTGGCAGCCAACGGTACGGCAAGTGACTTCGGAGGCGGTATTGTTATCGGAGGCGGCGTCGGTTCCACGACTAAAGTGTACCACAATACCGTGAGCATGGGCGGTACGATACCAGGCGCCACCGGAGCGAGCACATTGTCCATCGCATTTGGCGTCACAGGAATTACACCGTCTGATATTGACATTAAAAACAACATTTTCAGTAATACCCAGCTCCCCAACATCGGTACGGCAACGGTCAAATTTTTTGCGATTGGCCTTGGGTACTCTTCAGAATCCGGCAATTATGCCGATCTGATTTCGGACTATAACGACCTGTATGTAACCCCAGGGGCCACACGTTTCACAGGGACTGTTGGCGGATTGAATGCGGGTGTTTTCCTGCCAACTTTGGCCAATTGGCGGACAGTAACCGGACGTGACCTGAACTCTGTTTCGGTACCACCCAACTTTGTTTCTGCTACCGATCTGCATCTTGTTACAAACTCAAATTTCTGCCTTGATGGCGGTGGTACTCCGGTTGCTGAAATTACCGCAGACATTGACTGCCAGGCGCGTAGTGCTTCAACTCCCGACATTGGCGCAGATGAGTTTACCAACCCGACATTGAACATCACAGTGACTGAAACATCCGGTACTTCGCCAAATGACGCTATTACCTGTGCAGGTGATGCTGCCACACTGACAGCAAACGCTGTAGGTGCTTCCTACTTATGGAGCACTGGTGCAACGACAAATCCGTTGGTGGTTTCACCGACCACGACCACGACCTATACGGTTACTGTTGCAGATGCCAGTGGCTGCACAGAAGTTCTGACGACGATCATTACCGTCAATCCGTTGCCAACCGCATTCGCCGTCACCGGCGGCGGCGCCTACTGCGCCCCCGGCGCAGGTGTACCGGTAGGTCTTGATGGCTCGCAAAGCGGTATCAACTACCAACTCAAGCGCAACAACGTGGATGTCGGCTCTCCTGTGGCGGGCACCGGTGTGGCAATCTCCTTTGGTAACCAAACGGTAGCCGGCACCTACACCGTTGCAGCCACCAACCCTGTTGCCAATTGCTCCAGCGATATGACCGGCTCGGTGGATGTTATTGAAAACCCGACACCCGCCTCCTTTACTGTCACCGGCGGCGGTGCATATTGTGCACCTGGTGCTGGCGTACCGGTTGGGTTGAGTGGTTCTGAGCAAAACGTAAATTACCAACTGCAACTCGGCGGCGGCAATGTAGGCGCTCCACTAGCCGGAACCGGCGCGGCGCTCGACTTTGGCAACCAAACAGTCGCGGGCATCTACACTATCGTGGCAACACACGCCAATGGCGGCTGTACGGCAGATATGAATGGTTCCGCCATCGTGATCGCCAACAGTACGCCGACATTGACTGAAACACACGTCGAGCCGACCACCTGCGTGGCGGCAAACGGCTCGATCAACCTGACCGTAAACAACGGCACCGGCCCCTTCAGCTATAACTGGTTTACTCCCAACGGTGCTGGTCTCGTACAAGGCCAGGAAGACCAGAGCGGCTTAATTGTTGGTATCTATCAGGTGACTGTGACCGACGCGAACAGCTGCTCGGCCACGCTGTCCTTGCCGCTGATCGGCCCGGGCAACTGCGATGCCTGTCCGGTGATCGGCAGCCTGAGCACCTCGCCCGCAGGCGTGTGCGCCGGTGCCAGCGTGACCCTCAACGCCACCGGCCTGGTGGACATGGGCACCACGTACGGCATCACGTTCAAGTACTTCGGCTCGGCGACGATGACCCCGTACGTCGGCGGCACGATCATCGCCACGGTGGACAACAGCGGCCTGGGCAACAACGGCACCACGGCCTCCACGACCACATCGTTCGCCACCGGCGGCACCTACTTCCTGTACGCCATACTCGATCAACTACCGACCGACCCGTCCTGCCGCCCCTCGGCAGCGTACTCGTTGACGGTGCTCAACATCCCGTCGGCCAACCCGGTGTCGAACCAGACGGTGTGCGCCGGATCGGGCACCGCCCCGGTCAACTTCGGCGGCCCGGTTCCGGGAACAACCTATTCCTGGACGAACAACAACCCGTCCATCGGCCTGGCGGCCAGCGGCACGGGCAATATCCCGTCGTTCACGGCCATCAACAACGGCACGGCACCGGTGACGGCCACCATCACGGTGACGCCCTCTGTGAACGACCCGGCCACGAACACGACCTGCACCGGCGCCCCGATCACGTTCACGATCACCGTGAACCCGGTGCCGACGGTGAACGCCGTGGCCAACCAGACATATTGCAACGGCGCCTCGGTCCCCTCGATCACGTTCTCGAGCAACGTACCGGGCGCGGTGATCAACTGGTCCCGCACGGCCCAGTCCATCGGCCTCGCGCCGACGAGCGGCACGGGCAGCGTGCCGGCGTTCACGGCGACGAACGCCACGAACGCCCCGGTGACGGCCACGTTCACGGCCACGGCCACCTACACGAACAACGGCGTGCCCTGCACGGGCCCGTCCATCCAGTTCACCATCACGGTGAACCCGACGCCGACGGTGAGCGCCACGCCGACGAGCCAGACGGTGTGCAACGGCGCGGCCACCACCGCAATAAACCTGAGCGGAGCGGTCGCCGGCACGGTGTACAACTGGACGAACAACAACCCGGGCATCGGCCTGGCGGCCAACGGCACGGGCAACGTCCCGTCGTTCACGGCGCTCAACACCGGCGGCGCGCCGGTGACGGCCACGATCACCATCACGCCGACGTTCACAAATAACGGGGTCTTCTGCTCCGGCACGCCGATCGCGGTGACCGTCACGGTGAACCCGACGGCGCAGGTGAACCAACCCGCAAACGTGAACACCTGTGGCAACGCCCTTACGACGGTGACATTCACGACCACTACGCCGGGGACGACGTATTCCTGGACCAACAACAACACCGCGATCGGCCTCGCAGCCAACGGCACGGGCAACATTTCCTTCACCGCCGCCAACGTCGCGGTGGCAACAACGGGTACGATCACGGTCACGCCGAACTATACCAACAACGGCGTGAGCTGCCCGGGCATCCCGCGTACCTTCACGATCACGGTGAACCCGAATCCGACGGTAAATTCGGTGCCTAACCATCCCGCCCTTTGCAGCGGCGATGCCACTACCACAGTAAACTTTACGGGCGCCTTTGCCGGCACGACGTTTAACTGGACGAACAACAACACGGCGATCGGCCTCGGGGCCAGCGGAACGGGCACCAGCATCCCGTCGTTCGTGACCCTGAACCCGGGCACGACGGTACTGACGGCCACCATCACCGTAACACCGACCTTGACAACAGGAGGCACCACCTGCACAGGCACCCCGATCACGTTCACGTACACGGTGCACCCGCGCCCGATCGTGACGCTTCCGGCGAGCGCCACGATCTGCCAGGACCAGAGCGCGGTGCTGGCGGCCACGCTCGGCGGCGGCGCGACGGGCGGCACTTGGAGCGGCGGGGCGGGCCAGTTCGTCCCGGTCAACTCCCCGAACACAACGTACATCCCGGCAGCCAGCGAATACGGCACGACGGTGACGCTGACCTTCACGAGCAACGACCCCGCGGGCCCCTGCCCCGCCGTGTCGGCATCCATGCCGTTGACGATCAACACGCTCCCGCTGGTGTTCGCGGGCAACGACATCAAGGTCTGCCCCGGCGCCACGCTCGACATGACGCTCCTGAACGCGACCATCACGGACAACGGCAGCGGCGTGACGACGGGCACATGGACGACGAGCGGCACCGGCGCCTTCCAGCCGAACAACGCCTTCCCGGGCGCCACGACGTACGTGCCGAGCCAGGCGGACTACAACGCCGGCTTCGTGATCCTGACGCTCACGAGCGCCGACCCGACCGGTCCGTGCAATACGGTGAGCGACGCCGTGCGCCTCGGCTTCAAAAAAAGCGGCGCGCCCGTGTGCAACAACAACGTGCAGGTATCGCTCGACTCGTCGGGCATCGCCACGATCGAGCCCGACATGGTACTGGAAGGCACGTACGAATACGAATTCTACGACGTGGACGTGATCATCAACGGCCAGAGCATCGGCAACCAGGTGAACTGCACGCACATCGACAAGACCTACACGGTGCGCATCACGGACATCTGCACCGGCAACATCTGCTGGGGCACGATCAAGGTGGAGGACAAACTGCCCCCGAAAATGACGTGCAACAACTACAACCTGGTGTGTGTGGTGGACAACTTCGATCCGAACTACATCCTGAACACGCTGGGCGTGCAGAACGCCTTCCCCACGGTACAGGAGAACTGCCCCCCGGCCACCCTGGAGCACGTGGACGACTACACGGACCTGGACTGCACGCAGCAGTTCAGCGCGCGCCTGCGCCGGACGTGGACGGCCACCGACGCGAGCGGCCACAGCAGCTCGTGCATCCAGACGATCAACTTCGAGCGCCGCGGGGTGAACAACGTGCTGTTCCCGTCCGACGTGACGCTCAGCTGCGACGCCAACGGGGTCAATACGACGCCGTCGGCCACGGGCGCTCCCTACTTCACGGCCTTCAACCAGAACTGGTTGATCCTGCCGACGGTGGGCGCCTGCGAGATACAGAGCGCGCACGTGGACCAGGTGCTGCCGGTGTGCGACGGTACCTACAAGATCCTGCGCACATGGACGGTGTACGACTGGTGCCTGCCGACCAAGCCGACCCCGCCGAACCAGAACCCGGTGTACTTCATCCAGGTGATCAAAGTGGAAGACCTGACAGGCCCGGCCCTGTCCTGTCCCGCCAACCTGACGGTGGGCACGGACGCCGTGGGCTGTTGCGCCTCCACCGACCTTCCGGACATGGTGGTGGAAGATGCCTGCTCACGCGTGAAAAGCGCCACGGCACGCGTCGTGGTGCGCGACCCCGTGACGAACCTGGTGGTCGCCACCTACGAGCTCGACGGTTCGATCCAGGATTTCTCGGGCAACAACCACTGGGACCCGGACACGCTGGTGGCGTTCGGCCTCACGGAGTGCCTGTCCCTCGGCGCGCATACGGTGACCTACACAGTGAGGGACGACTGCGAGAACACGCGCACGTGCACGTTCCGCCTGACGGTGGACGATCGCACCCCGCCGGTGGCGGCCTGCGACGACTTCACGAACGTCTCGCTCGGAGTCAACGGGGAAGCCTTTGTGTTCGCCACGACCTTCGACGACGGTTCGTACGACAACTGCGGGACGGTCTCGTTCAAAGCGCGCCGGATGAACTCGAATTCCTGTCAATCGAACGGTCAATTCTTTGACGAGGTGAAATTCTGTTGCGAGGATATCGGGGACACCATCACGGTGGTGTTCCGGGCATACGACATAACGGCCCAGACGGGCGACGTGTCCCTGACGTACGAGGAACAAAACTCGAACGACTGCATGGTCCGGGTGTTCGTGGAAGACAAGATCAAGCCCCACTGCAAGCCACCGGCACATGTAGCGGTGGCGTGCGAGAGCTTCGACCCGACACTGTGGGCGTACGGGTTCGCGACGGCGGAGGACAACTGCTGCGTGGACACCATCACGGAGGCCCGCAACCTGTCGCTGTTCGACACGGTGTGCAACCGCGGCACGATCACGCGCACGTTCCGGGCCATAGACTGCGGCGGCCAGAGCAACACCTGTACGCAACGGGTGGTGGTGGGCTACAACCAGAACTACTACGTGCGCTTCCCCAACGACATGATCGTCACGGTGTGCGACGGCGACGGAATGTACGGCGAACCGACGTTCTTCGGCGAGGACTGCGAACTGCTCGGCGTATCGTTCGTGGACGAGATATTCACGGTGGTGCCCGACGCGTGCTTCAAGATCGAGCGCACGTGGACGGTGATCAATTGGTGCACGTACGACCCGAACCTGGGCTGCACAGAGGTGCCGAACCCGAACCCGAACCCGAGCACCAACCACCCGTCGAACCTGCCAGGCCCGACCGTGTCGCCGGCAGGCACCCCCGCGCCATGGGCGCCGACGGTGGTGGCGATCCTTCCGGGCCAGACGCCGACGAACTACTCGACGTTCTGGAGCGCGAACGCGAACTGCTACCGCTACAAGCAGATCGTCAAGGTCATAGACGCGCAAAAGCCGGTGATCCAGGACTGTCCGTCGAGCCCCCAGGAGGTGTGCGACATAACCCCGAACGCCGGGGACCTGTGGAACGCCATGTACTGGTGGGACAACACCACCCAGAGCCACGACCTGTGCGAGGCTCCGACCGACCTTTCGATCACGGCCACAGACCTGTGCTCGAAGGAGAACGTCAACATCCGCTACCAGCTGTTCCTCGACCTGGACGGAGACGGCGCGATGGAGACCATCATCAACAGCGTGCAGACCGGTCTTGGCGGCCTGGGCTGGAACAACGTACCGTTCGGCAACGCCGGCGGTGGCTCCGGCACTCCGCGTCAGTTCGACGGGCGCCCGGTTCCGGCCAACCAGAAGTGGGGCTTTGCCCTGCAGACGACAGTCAGCGGCAACAGCAGGACCGCGTCGGTGCGCTGGAACACCCAACAGGCGCAGGGCACGTACGTGACCCCCGAGCTGCCTTATGGCGTGCACAAGATCAAGTGGCTGGTAGAGGACGGCTGCGGCAACGAGCAGACCTGCGAGTACATCTTCGAGGTGAAGGACTGCAAGAAGCCGACGGTGGTGTGCATCAACGGCCTGAGCGTGAACATCATGCCGACCAAGATGATCATGCTGACGGAAAAGGACTTCCTGCTCCACACGGACGACAACTGCACGCCTTCCGGCAAATTGGTGACCGCCATTCGCAAGGCTGGCGCGGTACCGGGCACTACCTTCCCGACCAACCCCGACGGCACGCCGCAGAAGACGGTGACGTTCGACTGCACCGAGCTGGGCAAGCGGAACGTGGAGGTCTGGTCCATGGACCTGGCGGGCAACGCGGACTTCTGCGTGACGTTCGTGGAGGTTCAGGACAACATGAACAACTGCAACACGACGCACGCCTCCGTGG
>Ga0268299_1002048_pt1 | contig 27364 bp, 19 predicted proteins | sample NOBtaG_FD_193484 | JGI IMG/M metagenome (GOLD analysis project Ga0268299, IMG submission 193484) | Activated sludge microbial communities from bioreactor in Nijmegen, Gelderland, Netherland - NOB reactor | ecosystem: Engineered > Bioreactor > Aerobic > Activated sludge | place: Netherlands...
AAAGAGCAGCAGCGGAGAAACTCGCGGCAGATAGGGCAGCAGCGGAGAAACTCGCGGCAGATAGGGCAGCAGCGGAGAGACTCGCGGCAGATAGAGCAGCAGCGGAGAAACTCGCGGCAGAAAGAGCAGCAGCGGAGAAACTCGCGGCAGATAGGGCAGCAGCGGAGAAACTCGCGGCAGAAAGGGCAGCAGCGGAGAAACTCGCGGCAGATAGGGCAGCAGCGGAGAAACTCGCGGCAGAAAGAGCAGCAGCGGAGAAGTTGGCGGCAGAACAAGCCGCAGCCAGAGAAGCTGAAGCTTTGCGGCGTTTAACTCCTGTTGCAGGCATCAGTGATGCAGCGGCACTGGCCAGAATCGGTATACCTGGTATCGCGATAACAGATGCGTTAGTTAACGCGGAGGTTGCACCGGTAGTTGCTCCGCCCGCCGAGACCGTTTACAAACCATCGGCAAAACTTATCGAAGCTGCCACCGTCCGCAGAGGCGAAGGTCCCTGGCAGACGGCCGAAAGAATACTTGCTCTGGACGGAAAGAAACATAGCGTCGATGAAGTGAGAGCGCTTACTAAGGCTATTCAGGCAGCTTACAAAGCAGATAACAACAGCAGCGACATGAGCGGTTTGAAGGTCAAATACGGCTTTGCCAACAAGTCCGAGCAGACTTTCAACAACATTATCGCCAACTGCAAGGACGATAAGGTGCGAGCGCTTCTTATCTCGCTGGCTCAGAAATAGGAAGCAAGAAGAGAAGCGGTAGAAACAGCTTTTCTCGGCACTTTTTGCCCTGAGATTCAATTTCGCATTCTTTGCCCCCTGGCTGGGCTTTTCCAGGAATGCCAAATCTGTCAAACGAATGTCATGGGCTGTTGGTACCTTAATGTGGCGAGCCGCAGCACCCCACTTTGCGGTCAGCGATCCCCTTGCGAATGAATGATTCTAGCTCCCCCTTCCCCAGGAGCCGTTTTATGGCCGACACAGAATTACTAAACAACGAAGTTCGAGAAGTACCCTGCAAAACGGAAACGAATGCGGCGGCCGCTCTTTCAGCAGACGCCGATCTTTCCGGTGGTGTACCTGCCTCCGACACAAGCGCTGCAGAAGAGCACCTGTGCGCAGTTACTTTCTTTGATTCAGAGTCGAATCCGAACTGGACAGGCGACGCGCTTTCCACCACAGTACAGGAATTGAATGCAGCGCTGACCAAAGAGAATGGTCATGCTCCCGACGCTCAAAGAGTCCTCGATATTCTGGCACAGTCGAACGCCGACGATGTGCAGCGTATAGAAGCCGCCTATGCAGGCATCTACGGTGAACCTCTGCGTGATGTCATCAAAGAAAATATTCCTGAAAATTATCGCAAGGCTGAGCTGATTCTGGAAGCCGATTATCCAGCACATGCTGCGTATGCTTTCGAGCAAAAAGATTCCGGCTACTTGATGTTGCTGATGTCTACCTTGCCGAGCGCCGAAGTCGAAAAGCTCAAAACCGACTTCAACACACAGTATGGTGCCCAGTTCGAGTCTTTTGACAAGGCGGTCGAAGCGAACTTTCTTTCCGCTGCGGAACGTTATTTGATCAATGATGTGTTCGCCAATGGCTCAGATACACTGTCGCCTGAAAATCGAGCGCTGGCTGCAGAACAGTATTTGAAACTATTGATGGAAAGTCCGTTTTCCGGAAATTTGGGTGAATACAATCTGGAGCGTTTCGACCTCCTGATTGGCGGTGTAGGTCCTAATGATTTTGCTACCCGCAAGATTTTGAACGAAAATCCTGATTTCGTTGCTAACTACAAACGTATGTTCGAGCCGCGTACATGGGGCGCGGGAATACCGGCTGAAGAAAGATATCAATCCGCAGTCGACTTGCTGCAAGACGGCAAGATTAGCCTGGCCTCTTTGATTCGTCAAAACTCCTATCAAGGCTTAGAGTCATTCCTTGCCGCCTTCAATGGCGGATATAGAAGTGCGAATTGGGAAGCAATCGATACCGCAATCAAAGGCATTGATCCTGAACATCGTGCCGACTATCTTGCCGGCAAAGCATTGGCTGCCACAACTCCTCCTGAGAATTGGAGTCAACTGCCATTCGAACAGCGACGTCAGGTTATGTATTACGATCAGCTCGAACGTGCTTTCAAGGATCGTGGGGACGATACCCAAGAGCTCGTTTGGCGCGATATGCTGCTGAATGGCGACAAGACGCTGCTCTCGAAACTTGCTGAAACCAATCGCGATGGGGGAAACATCGACGATTTCATGCAAGTGATGGCGGGCGTCTCGGCCGAAGACTGGAGACTTTTGCAGCCAGTCGATGGTTCGCCCTCGGAATATAGGGCCGCTTTGGATGGAGCAATCGGTTCTATACAAAACCCGGAAATTCAGAAGAAAGTGAGAGAGATGGTTGCTGCCTTTGCCGGAACGGAAAATTTCGATTCGACAGTTGTTCAACGCGACTTTATTTCTACGCTTCGCCATAACCAGGACAATGGAGAAGAAAATCGTTTTGCATCGATCGCTTCGGCTCTTTTGAAAATGAGCCCTGAAGAAGCCGCGCTCTATGCGGATCCTGACCATCCTGAGTACAGAGCAGAAATCGACTCGATACTCTTTCCTCCAAATGTCGGAGATTTCAATTTTACGAATGAAGGACAGGAAGCGGCTGCCGTAGCGCTGTCCCAGCGAATCCTTAAATATGTTGCTGAGCATGGAACCTTGCCGGCGGAGCTGGATGAAGAAATGACATTCATGAAGGGTGTCATGGAAGGAACGGTTACGGACCAGGCCCTGCGCACCAAAGTCATGAATCAGTATCTCGGCGATGAAGAAACTCGCGCCAAGATGGAATTCGTAATGTCAGAACAATATGGCGCTTTTTCCCGAGAAGATCTGGCGAATATCACTCCTGAAGACTATGCAACTTACTGGTACGTCTTTGGACTTCAGGGAACCAACATGGATTTCCATAGTGCTGTCCGTAATGGCGGTGTAAGCAGTTCCGCTCAGATCCAAAGCGGTGAGGGCGTTGGAGAAGGCGAGGGCATTTATACCGACATTCTCAGAAATCGCGAATACAATCAAGAATTTATTGACGACATGCCTGCCGACGAGCGAGCGCTTCTGGATTACGTTGAAGCGCAGGGCGGCACGATGGATTTTGTCGCCCAAGCTCGCGCCTTTGCTCTCAATTCTTACAATTCCCACGATTACAAATATTTTGTAGAACAGCTCGCCGCCAAGTCTCCTGACGAAATCGCAGCGTTTTTGGAAACGTACAAAACTCTGACGCCCGACGGCACAGGCGACTTTACTGCTGATTTCCTTTCTGCTGCCAAAACCAACGATCGCGTTTCTGATGACGTACTTCAAGTGCTCACAAAAATTGCAGAGCAAGGCATGGAAGTACGTCTTGAAGACAGAATTCGCCTGGCTTATTTGTCCGGCGAAAAGAATTATCAGCAATTCTTGCCGGAGCTGGAAGCGCTTGATGAAACAGAGGCCGGCGCTTATGGCTTGAAGACCGGCTATGCGCGCTATGGTGATGTTGCCGGCGATTTGCTCGGCATGATCGACCAAAACAATGGAGACCGCGTCAAGTATGGTGAGTTGCTGAAAGTCGGCGCCAGCGACCCCAGAATGTTGATGCTCGATCAATATGACGCGATGGACCTGACCGGCTGGGATACGGACGGTACGCGCGAAGCCATGGTTGAAGCTTTGCGTGACAAGCAACATTTGCTCGCCAATTACTATGCTGCTCGCGAGAACATACCTCAAGAGTTGCTGGCAGAACTTGATGCGCAGTTCTATTCCGCCGTGCAAGCCAACAGAGACTCCAAAGCAAGCGCAGCAGCTATGGTCGATCAAATGATTAGCTGGACAGTTGCTGTCACCGCCATTGGTGCTATTCCTTTTAGCGGTGGCACCAGCCTTATGTTCACCGGCGGCGCCATGGCCGTGTCCGCATCACGCCCGTTCGTGATGCCTGCCGTTCTCGGCGAGCAAATGACGCAAGATCAGTTCAATCAACAACTTGCGACAATGGGCTTCGAGTTGGCGACGCTTGGGGTTGATGTTGCTGCTCAGGCATTCATCATGTATAAGAGCGCCATGCAGCGTCCGATGATGAGCCAAGCTCTGACGAAATTGAGTGATGACGCCGCCGCAGGCATGCCGGAAAATGTAACTCGCAGTGCTTTGGTGAATGCCGATGCAGCAACCGGTGTAAACGCTGACGTTGCCGGTGGCGCTCTTACCAGAGATGTTCCTTACGCCGAGTTCACGGTATTAGATGATCCGCTTGTTCCCAGATTGACCGGACCAGATAGTGTTGACCTGCCGTCCAAACAGGCTTTGGTGCCAATCAACGTTGCTTCGGTGAGCGACAATGCATTGCCACGGCTGAATGCAAAAGGCGATCTGGAAGTTCCGAGCGGTAGTTTGGCGATCTCCGGAAAAACAAATCCGACCCTGGCGGACGTCGGCTATGTTCCGGATTCTGGCGATGCGATCGCTTTTCCTGATTTGGCTGATCTCTATGGACTGGCTCGCCCGAAAGCTTTCAGCGCGACAGACAATTCCATTCCGCGCATTGCTGCCCTCGATGACGCAGTTGAAGCAGGCACGAGCATGCTGAGAATCAAGCCGTCCATGATTACGACACCATTCCTGGTGGCAGCCGAAGCATCTGATTTGACTTCTTTCGATCCAGGTATTTCAGATACGGAGCAAGAAGAAACCGATTTCACGCCAAAGCCGGACCTGATTGAAATGGCCACTGTGAAGCGTGGTGAGGGACCATGGCAAACCGCTGAGAGAATCCTGGCTGCTGCCGGTGGCAAATATGACGTGATGGAAGTGCGTGCGCTCGCCAACGCGATCAAAGCAATCTATGCAGCAGATTCCAATAACCCTGACATTGCCGGTTTGAAAGTCAACCACCAGTTCATCACCGAAGGCAATTTCGAGCGGCTTCTCAACTCGGTTGATAACGAAGTGGTGAAAACTGCATTGATGAGTTTCGCCGCTTGATTCAATTGCAAAAACTCCCGAACTTTCATCCGGGAGCTTGAATCTTTCAATTTTGCCTTAGCACTATTGCTGCGGCGGTTGTTGTTCCGGTCGCACGCCGAGCAAGGGACTGGTCAGGACTTGAGTAGCGTTGAGATTCACAGCCGATGTGCTCGGGTGTCTCTTCACTTGACCCAACAATCTCTGTCCGTTTCTCACAATGGTTTGCGATTCGACAAGACGTTGTCCGAGATTTTGCAAATCTGAATCGATGCGAGTGAGAACCTGCTCAGCATAATGATCGGCACCTTCGCGGGTGGCGGCAGCATGCTCTTCGGCTTCCAGGCGAATCTTTTCAGCTTCCGCCAGGCCTTCTCTGCGCATTTGTTCGACTTCGGAAACTACTTGCTTGCGGATGCGCTCGACTTCAGCTTGCACGGCTTTGAGAAGCTCAGATTCGTGCAGCATGTTTTCGGCTTGCCGGCGGGCAGTAGCGATAATTTGTTCGGAGCGGCGCTGGGATTCACCCAGAATTTCGTCGCGGCGCTGAAGAACGTCTCCAGCTTCTTTCAATTCTTCAGGCAAGCGAGCGCGAGCTTTATCGAGTACATCGAGAAACTCATCAGCATTGATGAATTTGAACTTGTACACGCCGACGGCGTCATCAATAAGATGCTCAAGCAAATCGAGATGCTTATATATCGAAGTTTGCTTGTAGGTCGCGGCGGATGCTTGTTGCTGCTGCGGAGATACGGTTAGCGTCGTCATCTATTTGGTGCCTCTGCTGAAATGCCTCTTCAGGTATTCGTTCACAGGTGGGGGTACAAACTGGGATACGTCACCGCCGAGGCGGGCAATTTCCTTCACAGTGGATGAACTGATAAAAGAATACTCGGCTTTTGTCATGAGAAAAATAGTTTCTAGTTCAGGAAAGAGTTGCTTATTCGCCTGTTCCATTCCCAGCTCCGCTTCGAAGTCGGAAATAGCCCTCAGCCCCCGTATCAGAACTTTTATGTCGTTCTGTTTTGCGTAATCAACCGTAAGACCCTGAAAAGACCCTATAGAAACGTTTTTCAGATCCTTTACCACTTCCCTGATTAACTCTGTTCTCTCTTCAGGCGGCAGCAGAGGGGATTTCCCAGGATTGCCGACGACTGCCATGATCACTTCGTCAAACAGCTTGCTGGACCTTTGAACAATGTCCAAGTGCCCATAAGTCATTGGATCAAATGAGCCAGGATATATAACTCGGACCATTGCTTTATATGCTCGACGTATGCCGAGAATCGGTCAGGAACTGTCAACTGACAGGGCTTTTGGCCTTGTCAATGGAGCAATGATAACACGGCAATTTCTTGGAAACGCGGCGCAGAGGCCATATATTGCTAATCTTCCCGCGTGATGGTTGTCAGGCGGTTTGCGGCGCCCTCTGCCGGTGCGCTGCATCGCGTTTTGCACGCAGAAAATGGAATTGTGAGAAAAAAGATATTTATGAAGCTAATTCGTGAGATGCCAGATTCGGCTTGCCGAGGCTGTTTCCATCCATTGCAGGCGGAATGGTGTCTTCGCCTGCCGGTTCTGTTTCTTCATATGGATTGCCGGTCGGCAGGTAGAAGGAGAACGTGGAACCCTGCCCCAGCGCCGATTCTACGGTCACGCGACCTTTATGCTTTTCAATAATCTTCGTCACAATCGTCAGGCCCAAACCTGTTCCTTTGATCGTATGAACTTTACGCTCCACTCTATAGAAGCGGTCGAAAATTTGCGGCAGGCATTCCTCGGGAATGCCTATACCGTTGTCTTTCACTGCAACCTGGACTTCTTTCGTTTCGCTCAGGTGATTGATCAACACTTCAATCGTTCCGCCGGCGGGCGTGTATTTGATCGCGTTGGTGAGAAGATTTATAGCTACGCGTTCTATCGACTCGCGATTCATATATACATCCGGCACGTCCGGACCTTGCGTAACTTTCAGCTCCAGCTCGCGGTCGCGGGCCATCAGATTGACGGAGCGCACGGCTTGCTCGACGGCATCGAAAACAGGGAAGGCGATAAGTTCCAATTCGCGATCGCCTTCTTCGATGCGGCTCAGCTCCAGCACGTCATTGACGAGATACATCAAGCGGTCGGCTTCATTGTCGATGATGTCGAGAAATTCGCGGTATATATCCGGGTCCAATTTTTCGCCGTGATTGCACAGAGTATCGACATAGGTTTTGATCGATGTGATGGGCGTGCGCAATTCGTGTGAAACGTTTGATATAAACTCGTTCTTCATCTTTTCCAATTCGGCCTCGCGCGTAACGTCGTGCATGATCATTACGGAGCCGAGGAATTCTTGATTGAGACTTATAGGCGCGATGTGCATGCGAACGGTTAAATCGCCAAGGTGAATCGATTGCACGACTGGCTCGAGCGTGCCAGGCGAAACCGTGTCTGTGAACGCCTGGACGATGTGGCAGATGGCCGGTGAATCGGGTTCTTCCGTGCAAAAAATCAGCGGTTTGCCGAGCAATTCTTTTGCTTCCTTGGCGAACAATTGTGTTGCTGCAGCGTTGACGATCTGTACTTTGTTGTCGCGATCGCAGACTACGACGCCGTCGGCGATGGACATTAGCACGAGTTCCAACTTGTTGCGCTCTGATATGTATTTGTTTCTTTCCGCCATCAATGTGTCGACATTCTGTTTGTCGTACTGTTGCAGGCGGCTGGACATATAGTTGAAAGCGTTGACTACATGGTCGATTTCGCGACCGGCGCGCTGCGATTTGATCTGGTGGCCGAAACGACCGGCAGCGATTTCGCTGGCGCCTTGCGAAAGAATTCGCAGCGGGCGATTGATCAAAGCATAGTTAGCCCACAGACCCAGAGCGCCAAGAAGCCCTACCAGACCGAAGATCGTCACCAAGAAATTGCGCGTTTCTTTTTGCGTTCCCAAAATAGTGAATGCATTGCTGTCCAATCCGACCCAGCACATACCGAGCTTTTCGTTGTTTCTCTCCATGGGCACGGCAATGTTGGTGACCGGTCTGTATCCGGCGGGACTGGGGTAAACATTGGGCGTGGCGTACTTGCCGGGTGGTTCATTGAAAATGGGAAATATCGGCCGCGTATCTTTGTTGCGCGTTTGCAGTTCTTCGCTGTCGAGCAAAACTTTGCCAGATGGGTCGCAGAATACGATATAGACGATCGACGGCGTTTTCTGGCGCTCGGTCAAGATGTAGTATTTGAGCCCTTCTAAGTTACCGTCGCGAGTGAGAGACTCGGCGCCTCCGCGAGCCAGAGCGTGAGCCAGAGCAACTCCGAACTGTTCGACCGAAGAGTTCAAAACGCGCTGAGCGCGGTCCACCCATACCCAGGCGGTGAATGTGACAAGGGCCGAGATGGTGAGAATGCCCAGCACCAGTAATTGTTTTTGCGCAGAAACGCGCGCCCACATCACTATCAACTTATCGACGGTGCGCGGCGCTTTCAGGCTTTGCGGCGGTTCTTTGCTGCTGATACCCAATTCCTCTTAATTGCAAATGCTTGGCCTAGACCAATTCTATCGGAATTCTAATCCATTTAATCTTCCGCACTCCACAACTGTGGCGAATTCCAAAGCACTCAACAGTTTAATTAGCGGTTGCCAAGGGAAAAACGGGAGAGGGGGGCAAGAAGCGAGTCCAATACCAAATAAAGGAAGCCAGGTATGGAAACCTCTTATCCCGAATCAACCAACAGCACGAAACGCTCACCAAAGCAGGCTCCAGCCTTTCTAAAGGAAGAGGAGACCGATGACCTCGTGCGCCTCTACATGCCTCTGGTCCGGCAGTTTGCGCGGCGGTATGCGCAATTCAATCCGGACTATACCGAGGATCTCGTTCAGGTTGGCTCAATCGGGCTTCTCAAAGCGATCAAGTACTACGACCCGCGCCGCGCGCGGTCTGCCAGCTTCAAAACACTCGCCACTTGCTATATAAGGGGCGAGATTCGCCATTATCTGCGCGACCATTGCTCGCTCGTTCAGGTCCCGCGCCGGCTTACGGAAATGAATTCTCAGCTTGCTCAGCTCGAAGAGAAGCTCACCAAAATTTTGGACCACGTACCGTCAGTCAACGAACTGGCGGTGTATTCCGGCTTTACGGTACAAGAAGTTCTGGAGGCTCAGCAGTCCTGGGAAGCGCGTGTGCATTACGAGTCTTTTGATTCGCAAGGCGAAGATGACGATCGTGAAGACCGCCGCAGTTTGAGCGAAACCGTGCCGGACAGGCGTTATCAAGAACAGCTCATGTCCAACGAAGAGCGCGAGCTTGTCGCCCAGGCGCTCAAGAAGCTCGGTGAGCGGACCAGACAGATCGTCGAGTTCGTATTCTTTTATGACCTTTCACAAAAGGAAACCGCCACAGTGCTCGGACTTTCCGAGATGGGTGTTTCGCGTGCCGTGCACACCGGCTTGAAACGGCTCAAAGAGATCATGCAAAACGACGGCGTTTTGACTCATCAGCGCTGCACTCCGCGCGACAAATAGTTTTGAAATTAATTCTTTGAATCGTCGCGGATGTCAAGATTGACAACCGTTTAATCCCTGCTAACATTTTGCGTTTAAGGGCGCGAGATCATTTGAAACGCAGTCCCTGTCCCGTATATCCAGCGCAACTACTTTTACTACATTTTGGGTGAGGAACAGATAATGCCGACAGGCGGCGAATCTACGATTGCTCTTGAGCAGTTGGATAGCCACGTAAAGGCTATGCTTAAGCTCAAGCTGCGAGCTTTCGTGCATCTAAATCCATGCTTTGAAGATACACATTCAATAGATATGGGTGCGCGTCCGGCAAATACTTCAGTTAGGGCAGCCGCAACTCCTGCGCCTGCCGAGAAGACCGTGACTGCTGCGCCCGCTGCCCGGACCGAGATTCCGCTCTTTCCGCCGATCCCCGAAAGAGAGCTGATTGACAGCCCGGTTGAAGCTTTCAGTGTTCAGCAATTCACCGCCAATCTGGCTTATTCAGTAGAGAAGGCTGCTCAGCCCTGTCACAACCGGCTTGCTGCCGCACGCCAGCGCCGCCGCGCTCGCGCTTGAACCCTGCGCCAGAACCTGCGCCAGAACATCAATTTGAAGTTCTCAGAAAGCAAAACGGGCAACCTGCGTCGCCCGTGCGTTTGATTTGGTCGGGACGAGAGGATTCGAACCTCCGGCCTCACCCACCCCAAAGGTGCGCGCTACCCCTGCGCCACGTCCCGCAACGCAATCATCTGCAGGCAATTATACTATGATGATTACTTGTTTCCGGTATCCATGCGCTGGCAAGTGGAATTTCGTATTGAGCAGGTGGGGTAACAACTAAACAAGGTGCAAATAAGCGCAGCCGACCTGTTCAACTTTCAGCTCGACGACTTTCAGCTCGAGGCCATTCAGCACCTCGAGGAAGGCAAGAGCGTCGTGGTCTGTGCGCCTACGGGCGCCGGAAAAACAGTGATTGCCGAGTTTGCCATCGAGCAAGCCTTAAGCATGAACAAGCGCTGTTATTACACGACTCCGCTCAAAGCACTTTCCAACCAGAAATTTCACGACTTCAGAGCCAAGTATGGAGAAGAGAAAGTCGGTCTGCTTACAGGCGATATCTCGATAAACCGTGATGGACGCGTAGTCGTAATGACTACCGAAGTATTTCGCAACATGCTGTATGGCACCATCCTTGGTGACAAGCGCCGCAATTTGCAGGATGTCTCCTCAGTCGTTTTGGACGAATGTCATTACATGAACGACCCGGAGCGCGGCACCGTATGGGAAGAATCAATAATCTACGCGCCCAAAGATATTCAGCTCGTTGCTCTGTCTGCCACCATCGCCAATGCCGATGAGTTGACCACCTGGATCGATGAAACACATGGTCCGACCGCTCTGGTGTCTTCGTCATTCCGCCCGGTGCCGCTGCGTTTCTACTACTTTGGCGACCGCCGCATCTATCCTCTGCTCAGTCCCGGCAAAGTCGTAAATACACTTTTGAAAAGTCGGTTCGGCGCCAAAAAATTGATGCACCGCGATCGCAAGCATCGCTCGATTCCGTCTCTGGGAGCGCATCCAGGTGATGTGCTCGGACAGCTTTCCGCCCGCAATATGTTGCCGGCGATTTACTTTTTATTCTCGCGCCGCGGTTGCGAGGACGCCATGAAAAAGGCGCGCGGCATTCCTCTTCTTTCCAAAGAAGAGCAGGCCGAGCTGAAAATCGCAGTCAACAGTTTCGTCAATGATTACCCCAATCTGAAGAATCACCCTCACTTGCCTTATCTGTTCGAGGGCATGTCCGTGCATCACGCCGGTATGCTGCCGAGCTGGAAAGCAATGGTCGAGAAGCTCTTCGTGCGCGGTTTGCTTAAAGTCGTATTCGCCACCGAAACTCTTGCCGCCGGTATCAACATGCCTGCGCGCACCACTGTCATCAGTTCGATTTCCAAGCGTTCGGATGAAGGACATCGTCAGTTGAGAGCCAGCGAGTTTCTGCAAATGTCAGGTCGGGCAGGCAGAAGAGGCATGGATGAAGTTGGCAATGTCGTAGTTTTGCACCATCCATTCGAGAGCGTCGAGGATGCCGCCAAGCTGGCCATTGCCGACGCCGATCCGCTCTCCAGCCGTTTTACGCCATCCTACGGCATGGTTCTAAATCTTTTGGAAAGACACACTCTGGATGAAACTCGCGATCTTATCGAGCGCAGTTTCGGGCAGTTCCTCATCAATCACCAATTGGAACCGCTCTACGAACAGAAGATGGGATGGGAGCGCGAGCTGGAGCGTTTGAAGAGCCCGCTCTGTCCTGATGTCATTGGTGATCTGCCGCTTTATGCCAAGCGTCTCGAGGCAATTCGAGCCAAGCATAAACAATTGAAGATTATGGAACGCAGCCTGAAGTCAGGCAAAAACAAAGCTGATGCCGACGGCGAAGAAGCACTGACCACGGTTCGCAATGAAATTTCAGAACTGCTTTCGGAAGCTTATGCCATGCCGTGCCATGGCTGTCCGGTTCAAAAGCCTTGCAGCAAGCAGACTGAGCGCGAGCGCCAATTGGAAAAGCGCATAAAAGAATTCGACCGCAGAATTCAGAAAGAAACGACCAGATACTGGCGGACATTTGTAGCGCTCGCTGATATTCTGCGATTGAAAGGATATCTGGACGGCGACAAGCCCACGAAATTCGGACAGATGGCTGCGTCTATCAGAGGCACCAACGAACTTTTCCTCTGCGAAGTGGCAATCAATGGTCCTCTCGATCACCTGACCGTTCCGCAATTTTCCGCCATGATGACGGCGCTTGTTACTGAAGAAGGTCGCTTGCACGATCCGATAAGAGCGCGAGTGAGCCCGGAAGCAGAGCTTGCTTTCGAAGCCGTCGGTCAGCTTGGGCGCCAGTTGTTCCGCACCCAGAGAGATTTCGATGTCGATGTTCCAATCTCCATATCGCCGACCTTTTCCGGATTGACCGAGATGTGGGCTCACGGCGCTACCTGGGAGCAAATGAGACTTGCCACCACATATGATGAAGGCGATGTCGTCAGAGCATTGAGACGCACCGTCGATCTTTGCCGCCAGTTCATGCGCGCGCCCAACGTGCCCGAGCGTTTTCTCGAACTTTCGATGCAGGCGGAGCGCTTGCTTGCGCGTGATGAGGTGAAAGAAGACTTCTAAATGGTGATGCGATTTTCTCGCGCTGTTACTCTCTGCGCCGGGGCGGCATTCTTGTCCGTTATAACAGGACTGAGTTTCTCGCTGGAAGCGGACGCGCGACGGCACTCCGATGGAGAGTCGCCCCGGTTGCGGGAATTGAGAAGAATGGTGAGAACCGGAAGGGCGCAAGAAGCGATCTATGAACTTGAGAGCATAACTCGCAAAAATCCCAAGGACGCCGGAGCCTGGGTATTGCTCAGCCAGGTCTACATCGACATGGATGAGACCAATAACGGCAACATGATGGAAAAGGCGATAGGTGCCGCGAAGTCCGCTCTGGCTGTCAGTCCCAACAACAGCACTTGTTTGAAAGCACTAGCCGAACTCTACGCACGAAAAGGGCGGTTCAAGGAAGCAATTGCACTGCTGGACAAAGCGGTAGCTCAAAAGAAGGTCGACCCATTTACTTACAAAGCTTATGCACTGATATTGAGCGAGAACAAGCGAGATAAAGAGGCGGCGAGGTACTGGGACAAGTTTGCCATGGCTATGCCGAATGCAGATTCAAGCCTGCGTCATCTTGATTGTGGGGCGCTGATTTACGCTCGGGCGGGGGAAACGGACAAAGCCGTCAGCCTGTACGACAAGATTTATCAAATGGAGCCGCTTGACTCCTGGTTGATGAAAAAGGCTGAGGCTTACGAAATCGGTGGCCGAAACAATCAGGCAATCGAAATTTACTCGAAGATTATCCGTGGGCAGTCTGATGATGAATTGGCACTCAGTGCCCGTGCGAAGCTCTACAGCAAAATCGGAAAGAACAAAGAGGCGCTCGCTGATATGAACGCGGCGATTAAAGAATTGCCGACCTCCAGGCTCTATCTTCAAAGAGCCGGCATTTACGAGAAGATGGGTAATGCCGCAATGGCCAAGAAAGATCGCGAGCGGGCCCAGAATTAAACGCGGCCGACAGCGTCACTATTTAGTAACTATTTTTTGGTTTGCTATAACTACCCCGTCAGCACTTTCTTCCTTCACACGAAGACTAATGTTTCTGCCACCTTCTTGCCATATTTATTTGATTCCATAAGACAGTTCGCCTTACTAAGTTTTGAAACCCTCCGGAGGTGTCAATGACCGCCGTTTCCCCAATGGTCTCAGCCCCGTATCAAAGCGCCGTACCTTCTTTGCGCGCGTCCAAACCGGTAGCGCTCAATTCTCTCGAGCAGTTTGACTGGAGCAAAGGCGCAGGCAAAAAGAACGCCGCGCGGATCACTGTCACAAACCTTCCCAAGGTCGAACCCGTTGTGGATTTGGAAGTCGAATTCTGGCGGGAGCTGGCGTCTTGCGAAAGCAGCTTCGGCGCCGACCTGTCGACCAAGGCGCAGGCGCTGGTGGATTCGGCAGGCAAAAACAAATCTGAGGTGCCGGAACTTTTGGCGCGCGAAGCAAGGTTTTTGAATACTCGTGAATTTGCGGAGCTGATGAAGTCCGTGGAAGAAACCAGCCAGGGCTGGGGACAGCCGGCGAAATTCTATGTCTTCACTTATAAAAGTGGAACAGTCGGAAGCGTTTGGCTGGACGGGCAGCAAGTGTATAACTCGATCTGGAAGAACTAATTGTTCTAGCTGGCGCCTTTTCGGGAATTAGTGGCAGATAAATGAGCTGGGTCGAAAAGATACGTTCGCATCCATGGATGGTGCTTTTCGTATGCTCGTTCGCGCTCTTCGAAGAAGAATTTCTCTACAACATGATCTGCCCGTTGACGCCGGAGTCGCCGGCGCATATTTCCGACGAGCATATCATTAGCACCTTATATGGTGCCTATGCAATGGGAATGTTGATCGCGCTCATTCCTCTCGGCATTACCACCGATCGCCTTGGGCGCAGGCGTCCGATGGTTATTGGTGTCTGGCTTCTTGTAATTTCGACTGTGCTGTTTTATTTCGGCACCAGTCGTGAATTGTTTTTTGCCGGTCGATTTCTTCAGGGCATGGGCGCTGCCTGCACGTGGACTGCAGGGTTGGCACTGGTAGCCAAATACTATGTGAAAAACCGCGTGCGTGGCATGGGATATGCCATGGTGGGAGCAACCACAGGATCAGTAGTCGGTCCGATCGTCGGCGGCGAATTGTTTGACAAATTCGGCTACCAGGCGCCATTTTATTTCGCCTTTGCACTGTTGGCGGTTGATGCTGTTTTGAGAATAGTTTTCACACCCTCCACTACCAACCCCGATACGCAACCGCCCTGGAGCGCCACATTCAAAGAGTTGCGCGATATCGTCACTGACAAAAGCGTTCTTTCATCCGCATTCGCCGTCGCGCTTGCCGCGGCCAGTTGGGCTCTCATGGAGCCACTGTTTCCCATGCATGCAATCCGGATTGCCAGCGCGACTCCGGCTGTCGTGGGTGGATTGTTTACCGCGTCGAATCTTCTTTATGCAATTTTAGCCCCTGCTACTGAATTGCTAACCAATAGGATCGGCATACGCATAACAACGGCATTGGGACTGGGAATGACGGCATTTATCTTGCCATTGCTAGCAATCACACCCAATCTGTTTTTGGCCGGTACTGTCTTGATGCTGGTCACAGTTTCCTATGCCTTCACAATTAACCCTGCTTCCGCCGAGCTAGGAGATGCAGTCGACAGGCGCGGCTCCACATCATATGCAGTCGCTTACGCTGTCTACAACGCTGCATACGCATTGGGCATGATTGGTGTTGACACATATATTGAATTCGTCACTGATTCCTCGCACCACCTTCAATTACTGCATATTTTGCTCATAGTCAGCGCACTTTTCATTGTTTGCCTGCCGCTGTTTTTATTCAAGCCGAAACTGGTTGAAGCACCAGCACCAGCACCAGCACCGGAGCAAGAAAAGAAACCACCGCCGAATGAAAAGCCGCCCGCGCAACTATAGAAATGAAACACCTCACACCCAGCTTAAGGTCCGCGGCGGACTCTAGTCAAGCAGAGGAAGATAAGGGAAACGGCGCCAGATTTTAGTATCCTTGTTGGACTTGGGATTTCGCCCGAGACCTGTGTGAGGCCATGGATCATGTCACGCTCTTTCCTTTCGCAACTCAGTCAAAGATTTCTTTCAAAAGACGAGAAATTCTCTCGCAGAGAAATGTTGAAAGGGATGATGGCGTCAGCGGGCGCACTCATGCTCAGCTACGGATTTCCTTACAACTCGATAGCCAAGGATGGGCGGCGAGTGATTGTGATTGGCGCCGGTTTTTCCGGACTTGCAGCAGCTTTCGAGTTGTCTTGCGCCGGGTACGACGTCACTGTTCTGGAAGCGCGCGACAGGGTCGGCGGACGCGTCCACACGCTTTACGATTTCATTGCTGGCAAGCATGTGGAGGCAGGAGCTGAGCTGATCGGCGCGAATCACCCAACCTGGCAGGCTTATGCAAAACGCTTCAAGCTGGAAATGCTGGAGCGCACGGATTATCCAGACAGCGAGATTCCTTGTTTTCTCAACGGTAAATTGCTCAGCCCCAAAGAAGCTGAACGGCTCTGGAAGGAAGTGGGTGAGCACCTCAATCTTTACAACGCGTTGGCGGAGAAAGTCGATCCTATCCAGCCGTGGAAGAGCCCCAATGCTTTGGCGCTCGATTCGAAAACGGTGGACAGTTGGATAGACGATTTGAAGTGCTCTGAAACTTGCAAACGCGCGATTCGCCTTTCCGAGTCTTCCGACGCCAATGATCCGGGCTGGGAAAGTTTGCTTGGCAGACTTTGCATCATCAAAGGTGGTGGGCTGGAAAAATACTGGACGGAAACAGAAGTCTACCGTTGCAAGGGCGGCAATCAACAACTGGCAGAAAGGCTTGCCGATGCCATCGGGCGCCAGCGCGTGCGTTTGGAAACGCCTGTCGTTGCCGTCGATGTGTTCGACAAGAGAGTGAGTGTCACTCTGGCAGGAGGAGAGATTCTTGAAGCCGAGGACGTCGTGGTTAGTGTGCCTCCGGGAACGTGGAAGCGAATTACATTTACGCCGCCGTTTCCACCACAGCTCTCACCGCAGATGTCCAACCAGGTGAAATTCCTTTCTGAAGTGCGCAGCCGTTTTTGGGAAGAGGACAAGCTTGCGCCCAATTCTTTGAGTGACGGTCCGGTGGCGGAAACATGGGATGCAACGGACAAACAATCCGCCGAAGGTCACGCGTGTTTGACGGTCTTCGCCGGAGGAAACGCCGCCGACATCGGCAGAGGCTGGACGCACGATCAAAGAATGGCGCATTATGCCCTCGAGTTGGAACGCATTTATCCGCGTTATGCTCAGAATTTCGTCAAAGGCTATTTTGCGGATTGGCCGTCCGATCCCTGGTCGCAAGCAGGATATTCGGCACCAGCACCCGGACAAATCATCACGCTTGGTCCGATCTTATACGGTGGGTTAGGTCGACTGCATTTCTGCGGCGAGCACACAAGTTTCGCATTTCAAGGATACATGGAAGGTGGCTTGAACTCAGGCGCTTCGCTGGCCAAGCGGATTGCCGTACGCGACAAAGTCGTAAGTGGTTGATTCAGCGACATAGAGAAATGAAAATGTTTAATCGTTTCAACAAACTCATTACTAAATCTTCAATGCTTGTGGTGACTGTTCTCGCAGTGAGTACAAACACCTCGACATTTGCCGCAGGAGCCGATGTGAAAGAAGGAGTCAAAGTGGCAGAGAGAAACGAAGACGCTTATCTCTGGTTGGAAGATGTCGAAGGGAAGAAGGCTTTAGATTGGGTGCGGGCGGAAAATGCAATTTCCACCAGAGAGCTGGAATCATCGAAAGATTTCGCGCCGATCAAAAATGGGTTGCGTGCCATTCTGGATTCTAAGGAGCGCATCCCAAGGGTCACTAAGCGTGGTCAATATTATTACAACTTCTGGCGTGATGATAAGAATGTGCGTGGACTCTGGCGCCGCACTACGATGGAAGAGTATAAAAAGGAGAAACCGAATTGGGAAACGGTTCTCGACCTCGATGTTTTAGCTGCCGCGGAGAATGAAAATTGGGTTTGGCATGGAGCGCAGGTTCTATACAAAGACTACGATAGAGCGCTTATCGAACTTTCTCGTGGCGGCGCAGATGCAGTGGTAGTGCGAGAGTTCGATGTGACAAAAAAAGAATTTGTCAAAGACGGTTTCGCTTTGCCTGAAGCAAAGTCTGAAATGGCTTGGCGTGATCGAGATTCGGTTTTTGTCGGTACTGACTTCGGCACCGGCACCATGACGGATTCTGGATATCCGCGCATCGTCAAAGAGTGGAAGCGAGGAACGCCTTTGGCAGAGGCGAAGATTGTTTTCGAAGGCAAAAAGGCGGACGTCGGTGCCAATGGCTATGTTGCTCATGACCACGGACAGACATATGAGTTCATATCAAATCATCCGACATTCTTTTCAGAAGACGTTTACATTCGACGTGGCGACAAATTTGTCCAGATTGAAAAACCGGCGGACGCTGTCGTCCAGACATACGATAAGCATTTGCTGCTGCGTCTTCGTTCAGACTGGAGTGTAAATGGCAAATCCTACAAATCAGGTTCTCTGCTGGCGGAGGACCTGGAAGCATTTTTGAAAGGTGAGAGAGCATTTGATGTTTTATTCGAGCCTTCAGAAAGAAAGTCTCTGGACTCGTTGTCGGACACTAAAAACTATTTGATTTTGACCGAGCTGGATAACGTCAACAGCCGCCCTTACTTGCTCTCAAAGGTAAATGGAAAATGGCAGCGAACGAAATTGGACGCTCCCAAAATTGGCAGTGTGAGCGTCGAAGGAATTGACTCTGATGAATCCGACGACTATTTCATTACAATTACAAACTTTCTAACGCCTTCCAGTCTGTATTTAGGAACCGCAGGAAAGCCTGGAATGGAGCTTTTAAAACGCCTTCCGGAGTTTTTCAAAACGGATAATTTGGAGATTCAGCAATTCGATGCAAAATCGAAAGACGGCACGCGAGTTCCATACTTTATGGTTTCGCGCAAAGGGATGAAGCTGGACGGAAATAATCCGACCTTACTTTACAGCTATGGTGGTTTTGAACATTCATTATTGCCTGCATATAGCGCTGTTGTCGGATCTGCCTGGTTGGAGCGGGGCGGTGTTTATGTGTTGGCTAATATCCGCGGCGGCGGAGAATTTGGACCAAGCTGGCACAATGCAGCGCGCAAGGAAAATCGCCAGCGCGCCTACGATGATTTCATCTCTGTCGCGGAAGATCTCGCTGCCAAAAAGGTGACATCTCCAAAACATCTCGGCATTGATGGTCGCTCGAACGGCGGGCTGCTAATGGGTGTAATGCTCACGCAGCGCCCGGAGCTATTTGGCGCAGTGCATTGCGGTTCGCCGCTTCTCGATATGCGCAGATTCAATCACTTGCTCGCCGGTGCGAGTTGGATGGATGAATATGGTGATCCTGATAAGCCCGAGCAATGGGCGTACATATCAAAATATTCTCCTTATCAAAACTTGCGCAAGGACAGGAAGTATCCACCCATTTTGATTACAACTTCAACTCGTGATGATCGCGTGCATCCCGGGCATGCGCGCAAGTTTGCCGCCCTGCTCAAGGAGCAAGGCCATGACGTTTTATATTATGAGAATATCGAAGGCGGACACGGAGCTGCGTCCAACAATGAGCAAGTCGCTTTCATGCAAGCGCTCGCCTACACGTTCTTGTGGAGCAAATTGAAATAGACAGCGCTCTAAGTAGATTTTGGAGCCGGCCCTTTCTTTGTTCCAAGCAATAGAACAATCGGCAGCATAAAGAACGGTGCCAAGGCGCTCACCGCCAGCCCGTAAGCCAGCGATGAATGGTCGGCGATAACGCCTACTACCCACGGCATGAAAATTCCGCCGGCATTTCCGAAGGCAGCCAGTGCACCAAACATGGTGGCGCCGCCGTTTGGATATTTGTCGGCAGTTATCGCGAGCATTGTCGGCCACAAGCAGCTTCCTGTCAGACCGGCAAGTACGCAGGCGCCGAGGGCCACTACTTTGATTGGGAAAAACGAGCCGAGCAGGAAGAGGACGACAGAGAGTCCGCAACCCCATGCCATGATCGTCACCGGATTGACTTTTTCGCTTAGTGCGCCGATGCCCATGCGACCGATTGCCATGCAAATGGAGAAGAGAAACAGCGCTGTGCCGCCGACCCATTGCGGGTATTTAAGTCCGAGTTCCGCATAGGCAGGAAGCCATTGCGCCATGCCCAGCTCTGTTGCACCGCCGAGAAAAATAGCCACCAGTGCGCCGACGAACCAGTAGTCGGTAATCAGTTTTGCAAACGGTGTGCGCTCCTCGCCTTCTTCAGTGAGCGCGGGAAACTTTTGCGCGCCCAAAAGAAATATAAGTACGATCGGAAGCGGAATAAGAAACAGGCATGCCGCGCGCCATGAGATACCGCATTGCAATGCGGCTGTTCCCGCCAGCACAGTGATTGTCGCGCCGACGCAGTAGAAAGAATGCAGCCAATTCATGGAAGATGATCTATTGTCCGGATTAATGGCGGAAACGACAGGGCTCAAAACCATGTCCAGCACCCCGGCGCCGAAACCGAGAATGAAGTTTGCCACCAACAAAACTGAATAGTTCGGTGACCACGATGTGATTGCCAAACCAATGGCAAGCAAAATGTTTCCCGCCAAAGCAAATGCTTTTGCTCCCATGCGGTCGGCTAAAGGACCGGTGGCAAGAATGGCGAACACCAGCCCGACAAACGCTACCGACCCAATGCGGCCAAGCTCTTCCTGGGTCAATCCGCTGCCGCTTGCGCCTGGAAAAGAATGCTGAATCGAGACAAGAAAAATCGGCAGCAAATTAATGCCGATTGCCAGGCTCATCATTGCGCCGTAGCACAAGTAGGTAAGCAGCTTCGCGCGGATCATCGTTCAAGATCCTGCGTTTCGAAATAGAAAATCGTCAAGTTCACGAACAAGCTTTTTCGGCTACGGGACAACCTTTGGCGAGCCACTCTTTGACTTCGTGCAGTGAATTGAAAACACCTTCCGCGATATTGCGCGACTCATCCGACGCCGGAAGAAGATCAGGAACCAGGCAGGAGCGCATTCCACCGGAGCGTGCGGCCATCAGCCCGCTGTGAGCATCTTCGAGGATCAGACAATTGTCTGCGCTAAGTTTTAGTTCGCCTTGCGCTTTGAGAAAAATATCCGGGTTGGGTTTCCCGCGTTCGACCATGTCGCCGCCAATCACGACCTGGAAGTATTCAAAAATCTCGTGGTGTTTCAATCTTTCGATTGCTTCCGCCGTCACAGTCGATGTTCCAACCGCGCATGGAATATTGTTATCCTTTGCCCATTGCAGCAATTCGCGCACGCCGGGTTTCATCGGAATGCCTTCTTTCTTGTGCAGTTCCTCATAGAGAAATGCGGCGCGCGTGTGGAATTTGTCTTTGGCAAATCCCGTCCCGAACTCTTTTGCCAGCACGTCTTCCGCGTCGGCGACCGTGATTCCGATAAGCTTCAGGTAAAGAACGTCGGTGAGGTCGAAACCCATTTCTCTGGCGGTTTCAGTCCATGAACGTTTGTAGTGCATCTCGGTGTCGAGAAGCAATCCGTCCATATCGAAAATCAATGCATGAGGAGTGCGCATGTTTGGTCCTTTTGAAATGAAAGAAGAGGGCGGCGCATGGCGCCGCCCGTAGAGCTTAGCAGCAGGGTGTTGCCACCTTTTCGTCCGCTTCAGGAGCTTGGAAGATGTCGACTTTTTTGTCTGCGAAGACATTGTCGATTTCTTCATTGCAATATGTGCTGACTTCGCCGATCAACGCAGGACCGCCTACCGGTGCGAATTCATGCCAGACTCCTGCAGTCAGGGTGACGCGCTCGCCTTCTTTCAATTCGAACGGTTCGCCTGATTTTTTCGTTTCCATCTTGCGGTTGATTTTGATTTCAACCGTTCCTTCCGCCTTGTTTTCTTCCGGATTTTTGTTCCAGAGAGTGAATTTCACTCTGCCGTGGCGGACGATGATGTCTTCTTTCTTTTCGTAATGCGTGTGGCATGGTGTCACCATGTTTTCGCGCGCATACATGATTTTTTCGCAGTACTCCGGCTCGTTGCACAAGAGCAATTCGACCAATCCTGCTTTTTCGTAGTCGCCCAGCCCGAAGTCGGTTGCGCACCATTCCGGCTCGGGAGGAAGTTTCCAATTGTGTTTTTTCAAGCACTCCGCTGCTTCATTGAGGAGCAGATTGATTTCGCTTTGCTTCATTCTTTCCTCCTTAGCGTTTTGCCGCGACGCCTTCGCGGATGTGTTTGAGCGCGCTCTTGGAAGATTCGCCATGGTGCAGAACAGCTTGCAGAGCTTTGGTCATGCCAATTGGATCTTCATGCTGAATGATGTTTCGTCCGTAGATCAAACCGGCAACGCCTTCTGCGACTAGTTTTTCCGTGTGCTCGAGAATTGCTTGATTGGAAGCGCGACCGCCGCCGCGCACGCATACTGGAATGCCGGAAGCTGCCTCGATTACTTTGTCGAATACTTCTTCGGGATCGGTAGGATCTGTCTTGATCAAATCCGCGCCCAACTCAGCGGCCATGCGGGCCAGAGTGACAACGCGTGCCGGCGTGAGATCGCCTTCCATGTCGCCTTTGTTGTTGCGGCGGAATGAAAGCGGCTCGATGCCCATCGGCATGCCGTAACGATCGCAGATGTTTTTCAAGCGCAGAATATTGCGCACGCACTGTTCCAGCATCTCTGGGAACTCATCTACTTGCAGCAGATTGAGAAGAATGCAGGCTGCGTCAAGGCGCATTGCCAGCTCGACCGCATCTTCGTAAGCTTCGCAAAACAGGCGCGATGACGGCAAAACATCATTGTAAAAATTCGCGGTGTCGGCGCGCAGCATCAAAGCCGGCTTGGTGCGCCCGGGTAATTTCTGAAGGTGCGGAGCTTCGCCTGGTGACAAGAGCATCGCATCCGGATTTGCTTCGGCCAATGTTTTTACAACCTTGTCCATATTTTCGATGCCGTCTAAGAATGCGGCGTTATTGAACAAGGCATGGTCGATAGCGACAATGAGTGTGCGCTTGGAATCAGGATGGAACAGGCGGTTTAAGCGGTAATGCATCAAAATAACCTCTGAAGTTTTCAACAGTTCAGACGGGGCGCCATTGAGTTGGGAGATCTTATCACGCAGCATTGCTGATCCCGGCGCCTGCACAATACTTTCCAGTTTTCATCGCAAGTTAATCCTGGCGGCTGATTAGTTGAAGTACTCCCGCTGCTAAGTCAAACAGGGCAACCGTTTTAACCCAAAACCATGCCTGTTTTTGTTATCATTTCCCCATTTTCCAGCCGCTCTCATTTACTGAGACCCATTCGAGGTCGGGAGTAATTAATGCAACAGGTCGTCAATAAATCAGGTGAATTGCTGGCGGCACTGGACCGCGGAGAGTCGCTGCCGTCGAGCTGGTACACGGACTCGCAAATGACTGAGGAGGAGATACATAAGATCTTCCGCAAGACTTGGCAATATGTGGGACCGACGCAAAAGCTCAAGCATGCAGGCGACTATATAACCGGCTCTGTGGGCGGTATTCCGGTCGTTATCGTCCGCAACGAGAAGGGTCTGGAAGGATTCATCAATGTGTGCCGGCACCGTCGCCATGAAGTGATGAAAGGTTGTGGAAACGCGAAATTAATGCAATGCCGCTATCACGCCTGGACCTATGACATGTGCGGCGAGTTGAAGGCGGCGCCGCGCTCCGATCGCGAGGAAAATTTTTCGACAGCCGATTATCCGTTGTTGCCTATTAAAGTGGAGACTCTGGGTCCCTGGGTGTTCGCCAATGCGGATGCGGGCTGCAAGCCGCTGGCAACGTTTTTCGGGCCGGTTCTGGACATCATTGCCGAGAGCGGAATCGAGCTTGATTCGCTCGAGTTGTGGAGCCGTGAGCAGTGGGAGGCGCGCGCCAATTGGAAAACGATGCTCGAGAATTATCTCGAGTGCTACCACTGCCCGGTGGCGCACCCAGGATTTTCGGCAGCCATCGATGTCGATCAGGACAGTTACAAGCTGACCGAGCATGAGTGGTTTTCCTCTCAGATTGGTTTTGTGCGCCAATCTGCGCTTGAGGGTGACACGAAGGTGAAGATTTACGATGCCAAAGGGTCGGTAAAGCAAGCACAGTACTTTCTGCTCTATCCGAATCTCACAATTAATATAAATCCGGGCTTCCCGAATCTATCGTTGGATTTCTGGATGCCCGATGGTCCGAACCGCGCTAAAGGTTTTTCAGAGCAATATTTTGCGCCCGGCGTCGATAAGAAGTGGGCGGAAGAACTCATAGCATTCAATGCGGAAGTTGGTGAGGAAGATGATGTATTGACTAATTCAGTTCAGCTCGGATTGTTGGGCGGCGAGCCAAGTGTTGGACGCTTCCTGACAAACAGCGAGCATCTCTGTATACACTTTTTGAAGTACATCGTCAGATTGATGTGCGATTAATTGAGGAAACCCGGCAGCATGTTACAAGTATACGACAGCCAGGAAACCCGTCGCCTGGAAGAAGATCGGCTCAGACAGCGCAATTGGAAGCGCTGGGGTCCCTATTTGTCCAACAGGCAGTGGGGAACGGTGCGAGAAGACTATTCGGCCGGCGGCAGTTGCTGGGACTATTTGAGTCACGAGCAGTCGCGCAGCCGAGCTTACCGCTGGGGCGAAGATGGATTGTTGGGCATTTGCGATCGTGAGTGCCGGCTTTGCTTTTCGCTTTGTTTGTGGAATGGCGAAGATTCGATTTTGAAAGAAAGACTTTTCGGCTTGACCGGACCGGAAGGCAATCATGGCGAAGACGTAAAAGAAAATTACTATTACATCGACTCGACCATCACGCATTCGTACATGAAGGCGCTGTACAAGTACCCGCAGAGTGCTTTTCCCTATGTTCGCCTGGTGTCGGAAAATCGCAAGCGCAGCAAAGCGCTACCTGAGTTCGAGCTATATGACACTGGTGTTTTTGACAATAACGAATACTTCGATGTTTTCATTGAATACGCGAAAAATACGCCGGACGATATCTTGATCAAAGTGACGATTGAGAATCGAAGTAACGAGAAAAAGAGTTTGCACTTCTTGCCGACCCTCTGGTTCCGCAATAACTGGAGTTTCGGCTCTGCATACGACAGAGTTTCGAAAAAACCGATTTTGCATTTCGAAAATGACGGTGTGGTGTCATGTTGGCACGAAACTCTCGGCCAGTTTTACTTCGCTTACGAACTGCCGCAAGATTCCGTACCCGAGCCGCTTTTCACTGAGAATGAAACCAATAATGCCTTGCTTTTCAAACAGCCGAATGCATCTCCTTACGTGAAGGATGCATTTCACGACTACGTAATTAAAGGCAAGAGAGAAGCTGTAAATCCGGAGCGCACCGGCACCAAATTTGCCGCGCATTACATTCGCGAAATCGAAGCAAAAGGCTCGACCGTCATCAGAATGCGCCTTTCTTCCGAAAAGGAAAGACCTGAGGCTGCGTTCGACAAAGAATTCGACAAGCTGTTCGTAACGCGCATGGCGGAAGCGGATGACCTGTTCTACAAAGACGGCGTAATTCATCCGACTTTGACGACGGAAGAAAAATTGGTGGCGCGTCAGGCTTATGCCGGGCTTCTGTGGACGAAACAGTTCTACCACTATGTTATTCCCGATTGGTTGGATGGTGACAAAGACCAGCCTGCGCCGCCGGATGAGCGCAAGCACGGGCGCAATAAAGATTGGAAACACATCTACAATCGCGACATAATTTCCATGCCCGATAAATGGGAGTATCCGTGGTTTGCCGCCTGGGATCTGGCATTTCATATGATCCCGTTTTCCGATATGGATGCATAGTTTGCAAAGGATCAAATGATCCTCATGCTGCGCGAGTGGTATATGCACCCTAATGGACAAATTCCGGCTTACGAGTTCAACTTCAGCGACGTCAATCCGCCGGTGCATGCTTGGGCTGCCTGGTGTATCTACAAATCTGAGCGGTACACGGGAACGCCTGACCGCGCTTTTCTCGAAAGCGTTTTTCAAAAACTGACTCTCAATTTCACCTGGTGGGTAAACAGAAAAGACACCGAGGGAAACAATTTATTTTCGGGCGGTTTTCTCGGGCTGGATAACATTGGTGCCTTCGATCGCTCGCAAAAGCTGCCTACCGGTGGGCATCTCGAACAAGCAGACGGCACAGCCTGGATGGCTTTCTTCTGTCTCAATATGTTCCGCATGGCGATGGAGTTGGCACAGGAAAATCCTGTTTACGAAGACATGGCTTCGAAGTATTTCGAGCACTTCGTGTCGATAACAGATGCCATGAATTGCCTGGGCGGTCATGGTCTATGGGACGAGGAGGATGGCTTCTACTACGATCAAATTCATGTCGACGATCACTGTGTCAGCTTGAAGATCAGATCGTTGGTGGGGCTGCTGCCGCTCATTGCCGTCCATACGTTTGAAGAGAGCCAGCTCGCCAACATGCCGAATTTTTACAAGCGCATGCAGTGGTTTTTGACCTATCGCGCTGATCTCGCCAAGTCCATTTCGTATGCTCAAGAAGACCATGATGTGCGCATTCTGGCAATTCCGTCTCGCGAGCGGCTGGAAAGATTGCTCGCCTATTTGCTCGATGAAGATGAGTTCCTGTCCCCCTATGGAATTCGCTCGCTTTCGAAATTCCACGACAAGAATCCATACTCCTTCTTTGCGGGCGGCAGAGAGCATCGTGTTCAGTACATGCCGAATGAAAGCGACACCGGCATGTTCGGCGGCAACTCGAATTGGCGCGGACCGATCTGGTTTCCTTTGAATTATTTGATCGTCGAGTCGCTCTTGCGCTACTACCATTTTTATGGCGACGCATTGATGGTTGAATGCCCGACCAGATCCGGCAACATGATGAATCTCGAGCAAGTTTCTCAAGAGATTGCCAGACGCCTCTCTTCGATATTTCTGCCTGACGCTGATGGAGTTCGTCCATGCAATGGTGAGCAGCACAAATATGCAGATGATCCGAACTGGAAAAATCTGGTGCTCTTTTACGAGTATTTTAATCCCGAGACCGGCAGAGGCTTGGGAGCAGACCACCAGACCGGCTGGACCGCTCTTGTGGCAGACCTTCTGGCGCGCGAAAGATGGGATAAACTTCTCAATGGTGCCAGGGTGATTCTTGACGTTGCGCGGTCCTGAAATGTTTGGCGGCAGTCAGTGGGATTTCAAAAAAGCAATCACGCTCATTTTGTGTTTGCAGATCGGGTTGCCCACCAGTGCGTTTGCCGTTTCGCCTGCTGATGAAGAGCGAGAAATAGACAGCCTGGCCAATAATATTTTGCACAAAGAAATCGATCTGGAGCGGTACTACCTGCAGTATCGCATGCACGGCATGAAAGAACCCCCCAGCAGGCGCTGGCGATTCGCTGCCTCACAGCTTGCTTCCGCCGGCACCAGTCTGGCTTCGACAATTTGGTTCACCAAAATATCCGCAGCGAACAGACGCGATCCCAGCCAGATAACCAACGGTGAAATTCGCCGTGCAACAAGAGTGGGCATTCTCGGCATACTTTTCGACGGTGCCGGCGTATCTCTGGAATTGGGCACCAATACATGGATAGCCTTGCGAAACATCATGACTAAAAGAAGTCCGGGCGCCGCTGTTGAGGAGGTAATTTCCAGAGTTAGTGAAATCGATGC
>Ga0268299_1002049_pt1 | contig 27338 bp, 20 predicted proteins | sample NOBtaG_FD_193484 | JGI IMG/M metagenome (GOLD analysis project Ga0268299, IMG submission 193484) | Activated sludge microbial communities from bioreactor in Nijmegen, Gelderland, Netherland - NOB reactor | ecosystem: Engineered > Bioreactor > Aerobic > Activated sludge | place: Netherlands...
GTGAGCGGATGGGCGAGCACGCCGGCGTTGACCACGCTGGTATGGACCGAGCCGTCGGACCGGGTGGTGGCGGCCACGCACAGGCCCACCTCGGTGGAACCCATGCGGCGGACGTCGTCGAGAGTCGTCATGGCGGCCACGCTACCCGCCGGCCGGCACCCCGTCCCGGCCCGTCTCGACCCGATCAGCCTTCGGGGTTGGCGTGGAGCACGCCGCGGCGGGTGAGGTCGGCCACTGCGGCCTCGTCGAGCCCCAGCACCTCGCCCAGCACCTCGGCATTGTGCTGCCCCAGGAACGGGGCGGGCGGCTCGGTGTCGCGGCGGGGGATGGTCGAACCGTGGATGGGGAACCCCGGCACCCGGAACGAGCCGTGCACCGGGTCGTCGATCTCGGTCAGCAGGCCCCGCTCCCAGAACCATGGATGGAGGTGGGCGTCGGCGGGGTCGATGACCGGGGCCGCAGGCACGCGGTGGGCGTCGAGATGGCGGAGCAGGGCCTCGTCGGAGGGGAACGTCTGCATCCAGCCTTCGAGCACAGCCACCAGCTCCTCGCGGTACGTGGCCCGGCCCTCCATGGAGACGAAGCGGGGATCGGCCCCGAGGTTCACCGCCGCCGCCGCCTCGCACAACCGGTCCCACTGGGGGGCCAGCACCTGGAGCACGACCCAGCCCTCAGGACCCCGGTAGGTGCCGGAGGGGGCCACGGCGCCGAAGTGACGGCCGGTGCGGGTCTGGCGCAGGGTGCCGCCCGAAGCCGACGGGCCCTGGATCTGGAACGGGTGCATGTTGAACACCGGCTCGACGAGCGAGATGTCGAGGAACTGGCCCTCGCCGGTGGTGGTGCGGGCGTAGAGGGCGCTGAGGATGGCACCGAAGGCGAGGAGCCCGGCTGACATGTCGGCGATGGGGGCGCCGGCGCCGAGCGGGGCCCCGTCGGGTTCGCCGGCCAGGGCCACCGAGCCGGCCACCGCCTGGCCGATCAGGTCGTAACCCGGCAGGTGGGCCTTGGAGCCGGTCCGCCCGTAGGCCGAGATCGACGCATAGATCAGCCCCGGGTGGCGGGGGCGGAGGTCGTCGGGGCCGAGGCGCCGCCGGGCCAGCACACCGGCCGAGAAGTTCTCGATCAGCACGTCGCAGTGGGCGGCCAGGCCGGCGACGAGCTCGCAGCTCTCGGGCCGCCCCAGGTCGACGCAGACGCTGCGCTTGCCCCGGTTCTGCTGTACGAAATAGGTGGACCGGGGGCCGGCCACCACCGGGAGTTGGCGGGAGGCGTCGCCGCCGGGGGCGGGTTCCACCTTGATCACGTCGGCCCCCAGACCGGCCAGCAGCAGGGTGCAGGACGGGCCGCTCAGGTACTGGGTGAGGTCGAGGACGCGGACGCCGCTGAGGTTCATGGCCCCGACCCTAATCCGGGCGGCCAGGGTGGCCGGTAGCCTGGCCGGCGTGGAGGGGGCCGCCCGATCGGGCCGAGACCGGGGCCGGGACCCCAGGGCGCTGTTGGTGGTGCTCGTGACGGCGGCCGCAGCCTGCGTGAGCCAGGCGTTCGGCCGGTTCACCTACTCCCTGCTGTTCACCGACGTTCGCGACGACCTGGGCCTGTCGAACACCGTGGCCGGGGCGATCGGCTCGTCGAACCTGGGGGCCTACCTGCTGGGGTCGCTGGCGGTGGGCCTGATCGTGGGCCGGTTGGGCCTCGCCCGCACGCTGGCCGTGGGCATCGTCGGGTCGACGGCGTCGCTGGCCGTGCTGAGCTGGGGACCGTCGCTGCCCGTGGTGTTCCCGGCTGCGACGACCGCCGGGTTCTTCGGCGCGTGGGTGTGGATCACCGGGCCCGGGCTGGCCACCGCAGCGGTGGGGCCGGCCCGGCGGGGCATGGCCGTGGGCACGATCGGGGCCGGTATCGGGATCGGCATCGTGACCGCCTCGCTGCTGGCATCGTCGACCGGGGTCGAGGGATGGCGCCACGTGTACCGGGTGGAGGCGTTCGTGGGGGCGGCGGTGGCGGTGGGGGTGGTGGTGGGGCTGCGGCCCGAGTTGCGACGCACGCCGCGGCCGGCCGGTAGCGGATCGGCGGGCGATCGGCCCGGCATGGGTGCCATCACCGAGATGCCGGGCTGGGCCGGGCTGCTGACGGCCTACGCCCTGTTCGCCTGGGCCCTCACGTCGTTCGTCACCTTCACCGTGGCCGTGCTCGACGAGGACGCCGGCTGGACCCGGGGCCAGGCCGCCACCGCCTTCACCGCCCTGGGCGTGGGAACGGTGGCCGGGGGGCCGGTGTTCGGCCCGATGTCGGACCGGTTCGGCCGGGGCCGGGCCCTGGCGGTGGCCTTCGCCGTGATCATCGCCAGCGCCGTGGTGCTGCCGGTCGGGTTGCGGCCCTGGTCGGTGGTGGCGGCGTTCGCCTTCGGGATGGCGTTCACCGCCGTGCCCACCACGGTCACGGCGCGGGTGAGCGACGCCATCCCGCCCGAACGGTTCGGTGCCGCGTACTCGGCCGCCACCCTGGCCTTCGGGGCCGGTCTGCTGATCGGCCCCCAGCTCGGCGGGGTGCTGGCCGACCGCACCGGGTCGTTCCGCCCGGTGTTCGGGGTCGTGGTGGCCTGCGGCGTGGTGGGCGGCGCGTTGGCGTTGCGTCAGCCCGCCGACACCCGTCGCGATTTTTGAGCGACGCATGTATCAAATCGGCCGAATCTGCCTTCCTGGCGCCGTTCCCGGATGCCACGGTGAGAGGACGGACCGGCTGATGCGGACCGAAGCGGACCACATTCCAACGGGGGAAGAAGGGTGCTCGGTGCGGCCGGTTGCTAGGACCGCCGCTGCCAGGGAGCACGTATGTCTCGTCTTCTCGATCCCCATTCCACCCCGTCGGAGCTGGTCGCCGCTGCGCTGGCCGGCGACGAGCGGGCCTGGGGGGCGATCTTCGACCGTTACCAACGGCTCGTGTGGAAGACGGTGAACATGATGACGTCGAAGGAAGAGGACCGGGATGACGCCTTCAGCCGCACCTGGTTGCGCCTGGCCGAGTCGCTGGCCCAGATCAGGGAGCCCGAGCGTCTGGCCGGGTGGCTCCGCATCACCGCCACCCGGGAGGCGATCGCCGTGGGCCGGGCCACCGCCTCGCTGCTGCCGATGGGCGACGCCCGGCTGCTCGACGGCCTGGACGACGAGGCGACGGCGTCCATGCGGTGGCGGCCGGACCAGGCGCTGTTGACCGCCGAGCAGGAGGAGGCCGTCCGCCGTGCCTTCCACCGGCTCGACGATGGGTGCCGCGAGCTGCTGACCTTGCTGATCGTGCAGGACACGCCGCTGAGCTATGCCGAGGTCGTGGAGCGGCTGAACCGGCCCCACGGAGCGATCGGCCCGATCCGGAGGCGGTGCCTGGAGAAGCTCCGGCGGTCGCCCGACCTTCAGGGGCTGTTCGGACCCGACGCAGAGGAGATCTGACCGTGGGCCAACCCGAAGACGACGATCTGGCGCGCCTGGTGTCCGAGGCGTTCGACCACGGCCTGCCACCGATACCGGCCCACCTGATCGACGCCGCCCGGAGCCTGCGCCCCCGGCCGGCGGAGGAGCCGGTCGACGGGCTCGCCGCCCGTCGGGCGCGCCGGGTGGACCGGCACCTGGCGGCCGCGGCCAGCTCCGGCGCCCGTGGGCTGGCGGCCACGCTCCGCAGCACCGATGGCTCGATCCTGACCGAGGTCAGCGAGAGCGACGAAGGACGCCTCCTGGTGACTGTGAGCTCTGCCGACCCGACCGTGCTCTACGTGGAGCTGGCCTGGACCCCGGTGGTGGCGTCCGGACCCGGCCGCCGTTCCCGGCTGGTCACGCCGCTCGCCCCCGATCGCAACGGCGTGTCGGTCTGCTACGACCTGGGTCCGATCGATCGGGCCGAGGCGGTCGACGTGGAGCCGGCGGAACCGCTGCCGGTCACAAGGGTCGAGCCCGGGGACGTGGCGCTCGGCCTGGCCCTGCTGCCCACCGGGGCGTCGCAGCGGGCCTGGGCCCGGGCCGGGGAGATCCACCGGGCCAACGGCGACCCACTGGCCGACACCATCGAGCGGGGCTTGCAGGGATGACCGAGGTGCGGCTGGTGCGGGACCTGTCGGCCGGCGCCCAGTCGGAACGGCGGATCCACAACGCCGTCGCCACCAGCGCCGATGGGAGCCTCACCACCGTGGCCCGGGAGAGCGACGAGGGGAACCTGGTGATCACCGTGATCGCCCGGGCCATGCTCTCGCTCGTGCGGGTGGGGTGGACGCTGCTCTTCGCCGACGGCGTGGGACCGTCGAACCGGCTGGTGACGCCGCTGGCGCCGAGCCGCCACGGGTTCGTGGCCGCCTACGACGTGGGAGACGTGACGCGCGCAGTGGCCGTGGACATCTGGCCAGCGCAGCCCTTGGAGGGCCGCCGGGTGCATCGGGCCGAGATCGATGCCGCCTTCGATGCCGTCCAGTTCGGCAGCGCGCGGCGGGCGTGGCTGGCCGCGCTAAGCAACGGCATCCTGCCGCCGGACGTGAAGGCGCAGGTCACCGGGCACCTGCAGGCCGAGTCGGACACGGCGGGGGCGGAGCCGTGTTGAGCGACCGGGACGGCTCGCCGGCCAGCACCCGGCTCTGGTGGTCCCGCTGGAACGAGGTGCTGAGCGATGGGCTGCAGCGGCAAGCCGACGTGGGGTGGCTCACCGGGGAACGGGGGTTCCTCGTGGTCTGTCGCGATCTGCCCCGCCGTGATCTCGCGGCGCTGCGCGACGATCGCGATCTCGATGCCCTCCTCGACGATCTCGACGACCGCCTGATCGCCTTCCCCGGCCCGCTGCCGTCGGCCCGGGCCCGGGCGTTGATCGACGTGGCGCTGGCCGCAGAGGTGACCGAGGTGCCGGATCAGACCCGGGCTGCGCTGGTGCCGGCGGGGGCCGACCCCTACGACGTCGAGGTACGAAACCAGGTCGATGCCATGATCACCGACCTCCGCCTGTGGTTCGGCCCCGGCGACCCGGCCGCCGCCGATCGGCAGGTCGACGTACCGATCGTGGTGTCCCACCACGCCCGGGGCGACGTCGTGCTCCTGTCGATGCGGTGCCACCCCGTTCGCGGCGTGGCCCCCGATGTGGTGAGGGCACCGTTCCAGCGGGTCGACGCCGTGTTCGCCGACGCCGTCGAGCGGGCGGTGGTCGCGACCGGTGTGCGGGCCGGGGGCCGCTACCTCCTGCGATCGCGGCGGTCCGGTGCGCCGCTCGATGCCATCGGGGGCCGGTCCGGGGGTCTGGGGGCGGCCCTGGCTCTGCGCCGCGTGGTCGATCCGACGGCCGCCCCGCTCGATCCCGACTGGTCGTTCACCGGGGCGGTCGAGGCCGACGGCTCGGTCACGACCCTGTGCGGCGCCGACGGTGCCAACGAGTACCGGGCCAAGCTCTCGGGCCTCGACCGGGGGTCGCTGGTCTACCCCGCCGCCGATCAGACCGAGGTGGAGCGCCTGGGTGAGACCCGGGCCCCGGGAACTCGCCTACAGGCGGTGGATACCGTCGGCGACGCAGAGCGCCTGATCGCCCGTCACATCGAGGGCCGCCGGGCCTACGAGCGGGCCCTCGAACCCGGCGGCGCTGTTCCGAAGTTGGCCATGGTGGTGCTGGCAGCCCTGGCCATCGTCGCGTTCACCCTGTGGTTCCAGCACCACCGTCGCGTCGCCGCCAGCCAGGCTCGCCGGACTGAGGCGGCGGGCGAGGTGCTCACGATCAGGAGCAGGTACCCCGACGACGTGTTCGAGCAGTTCCGGATCAACCGGTTCGAGGTGACGAATCAGCAGTACCGGCTCTGTGCCGACGCCGGCGAGTGCCAGTGGCCCGATCCGGACCGCGAGCAGCGCTCGATACTGGACCCCTGGTACGACCTCCTCCCCGTCACCGGCGTCACCGCCGCCGACGGCGTCGTGTTCTGCCAGTGGGCCCACGGCGAGGGCTGGTCCCTTCCGACGTTCCCGCAGTACGGGTACGCCCTCGCGGCCCTGGAGCACAGCGTTGGGGCGGCTGACACCGAACTGACCCATGAGTTGCAGACGGCGATCGGCGGCGGTCCTACCGACCCCGACCCGTACCGGCTCCGGGGCAACGTGGCCGAGTGGACCCGGTCCCGGTGCGACCCCACCGGCTGCTCAGCCGAAGTGGAAGTCACCAGCTCCCGCTCGGTGGCCCTCACCGCCTTCGGGATCAGCTTCGCCCAGGCCCAGGATCCGCCAGCCGACGCCGAGGCATGGCTGACCGATCCCTATCTGGCAGCCACGAAACGGCCGTCCGGCTCCCGCTCGCCCGACCTCGGGTTCCGCTGCGCCAGCCAGAGTTGACCCTCGGTGACCGGCACCGCTTGCCGCCAGGGCGCGGGCCCGGAAGAATCGGCCCATGTTCGACGGCTTCCAGACCCGCGACGTGCAGGGGATCCATCTCCGGATCGGAGGCGACGGGCCACCGCTGCTGCTCCTCCACGGCTACCCCCAGACGCATGAGATGTGGCACCGGGTGGCGCCGGGGCTGGCCGCCGCCGGCCGCACCGTGGTCTGCCCCGACCTGCGGGGCTACGGCGCCAGCCACAAGCCCCCGGCCGGCGAGGGCAACGTCGGCTACGCCAAGCGCACGATGGCGGCCGAGCTGGTGGCGGTGATGGGCGAGCTCGGCTTCGACCGCTTCGCCCTGGCCGGCCATGACCGGGGCGGTCGGGTGGCTTACCGGATGACCCTCGACCACCCCGAGCGGATCACCCGCCTGGCCACGCTCGACATCGTCCCCACCCTCGACACCTGGGAGGCGATGCGGGGCACCGGCTCCCTCGCCGCCTTCCACTGGCCGTTCCTGGCTCAGCCCGCCCCCTTTCCCGAGACCCTGATCGCCGCCGACCCCGGCTATTTCCTGCGCACCCTGTGCGGCAGGTGGGCCGCCTCGGCCCTCGAGGAGAACATGGACCGCTACGTGGCGGCGTTCACGCCCGACACGGTGCGGGCCACCTGCGACGACTACCGGGCCGGGGCCACCATCGACGTCGAGATCGACTCGGCCGACCGGGAGGCGGGCCGCCGCATCACGTGTCCGATGCTGGCGCTGTGGGGCGACCCCACCGGCAGGCGCCCGTCTCTGGTGCCGGTGTGGGAGCGATGGGCCGACGACGTGCGGGGCCAGGCCATCGCCTGTGGCCACTTCCTGGCCGAGGAGGCCCCCGAGGCCACCCTGGCCGCCCTCGACGCGTTCTTCGTCTGACCCTGGCCCCGGCCGGGCAGCGCGCCCTCCAGCCGAACCCTGTCGAGAAATGCGGCCTCTCGCCGTACTTCTCGACAGAGTTCGCCGCCGGGGCGCGAAATCCACCCGAGGGCAGGGTCGCCGCAGGGACAAGGTCGACCCGGGGCCGCCGGATCGTCTATACCACTGGACGTGGCAACCCTCGGTACGACGATCGACGTCAACAGCCCCGACTTCGTCCGCAACCGGGCCGACATGCTGGAGCAGCTCGCCATCATCGACGAGCTCAACGCCGAAGCGGCGGCCGGCGGCGGCCCCCGGGCCATGGAGCGGCTCCGCAGCCGGGGCAAGCTCCCGGTGCGGGAACGCATCGCCGCCCTGCTCGACCCCGACTCGCCCTTCTACGAGATCAGCTCGCTCGCCGCCTACTGCTCCGATTACACCGTCGGCGGCGGCCTGGTGATGGGCATCGGCGTGGTCAACGGCGTCGAGTGCCTCATCGAGGGCAACGACCCCACGGTCCTCGGCGGCGCCATCACCAAGTTCGCCGGCAAGAAGCTGATGCGGGCCATCCAGATCTGCCGGGAGAACCGCATCCCCTACATCCAGTTCGTGGAGTCGGCCGGCGGCGACCTGCGGGGCAACGACGACCCCGAGCGGGTCATGCGGGAGCAGATCGAGCACTTCGCCGAATCGGGCCGCCTGTTCTACGACGTCACCGAGCTGTCCAAGCTCAAGATCCCCTCGATCGCCGTGGTCTTCGGCTCGTCCACCGCCGGCGGTGCCTACCAGCCGGGCATGAGCGACTACAACATCTTCATCCGGGAGCAGTCGAAGGTGTTCCTGGGCGGGCCCCCGCTGGTGCAGATGGCCACCGGGGAGATCTCCGACGACGAGACCCTGGGCGGGGCCCAGATGCACGCCGAGACGTCGGGCCTGGCCGACTACCTGGCCAACGACGAGCTCGACGCCCTGCGCATCTGCCGGGAAGTGGTGGCCCACCTGAACCACCGCAAGCTGGGTTACGGTCCCACCCGCTCCCCCGCCCCGCCGGTCCACGACCCCGAGGAGCTGCTGGGCCTCATGGCGCGGGACCTGCATGCCCTGATCGATGTGCGGGAGGTGATCGCCCGCATCGTCGACGGCTCGGAGTTCGAGGAGTTCAAGGCCCGCTACGGCCCCACCCTGATCTGCGGCTGGGCCTGGGTCCACGGCTACCCGGTGGGCATCATCGGCAACAACGGCCCCCTGTTCTCCGAGAGCTCGGAGAAGGCGGCCCAGTTCATCCAGCTGTGCAACCAGCGCGACATCCCGCTGGTGTTCCTCCAGAACATCACCGGCTACATGGTGGGGCGCGACTTCGAGCACGGCGGCATCGTGAAGAACGGCTCGAAGATGATCAACGCCGTGTCGAACTCGATGGTGCCCCACATCACCGTGATCCTCGGCTCCAGCTACGGGGCCGGCAACTACGGCATGTCGGGCCGGGCCTTCAACACCCGGTTCACCTACCTGTGGCCCACCGCCAAGATCGCCATCATGGGCCCCAAGCAGATCGCCGGGGTGATGTCGCTGGTGCGCCGGGGCCAGGCCGCCCGTAGCGGCCAGCCGTTCGACGAGGAGGCCGACGCCCAGATCACGGCGACGGTTGAGCACTACCACGAGCTGACGTCGCTGGCATTGCATGCCACGGGCCGGGTCAGCGACGACGGGATCATCGACCCCCGGGACACCCGTGACGTGATCGGGATGTCGCTGTCGGTGTGCCACAACAACGAGGTCAAGGGAGCGGAGGGTTTCGGTGTCTTCCGGATGTAGGCGTCTGTTGGTGGCCAACCGGGGCGAGATCGCCCGACGGGTGTTCGCCACCGCCCGGGACATGGGCATCGAGACCGTGGCCGTCTACGCCGACGGCGACGCCGCCGCCCCCTTCGTGGCCGAGGCCGACCAGGCGGTCGCCCTCGGTGGCGCCAGCGCGGCCGAGACCTACCTCGACGGGGCCAAGGTGCTGGCCGCCGCCCGGCGCACCGGGGCCGACGCCATCCACCCCGGCTACGGCTTCCTTTCGGAGAACGCCGCCTTCGCCCGGGCCGTGATCGACGCCGGCCTCACCTGGATCGGCCCGCCGCCCGAGGCCATCGCCGCCATGGGCGACAAGCTGGCGGCCAAGCGCCTCACCGCCGAGGTGGGCGTGCCCACCCTGCCCATGGTCGAGCTGGGCGGCGAGGCGGCACCGGCCGACCTGGCCGCCGCCGCCCGCAGCATCGGCTACCCGTTGCTGGTGAAGGCAGCCGCCGGGGGCGGGGGCAAGGGCATGCGGGTTGTGGCCGGCGAAGGCGAGCTGGTCGAGGCCGTGGCCGGTGCCCGCCGGGAGGCCGAGGCCTCCTTCGGCGACGGCACCGTGTTCCTGGAGAAGTACCTGCCCGCCCCCCGCCACGTGGAGATCCAGATCCTGGGCGACACCCAGGGCAACCTGATCCACCTATTCGAGCGGGAGTGCTCGATCCAGCGCCGCCACCAGAAGATCATCGAGGAGGCTCCCAGCCCGGTGCTGTCGGCCGAGCTGCGCTCGGCCATGGGCGAGGCCGCCCTACGGGTGGCCCGGGCGCTCGGCTACCACTCGGCCGGCACCGTCGAGTTCCTGGTCGACACCGAGCCCGACGGCTCCACCGCCTTCTGGTTCCTCGAGGTGAACACCCGGCTCCAGGTGGAGCACCCGGTCACCGAGGCCGTCACCGGTCTCGACCTGGTGCGCCAGCAGATCCGGGTGGCCCAGGGCCTGCCGCTGGAGCACACCCAGGCCGACCTCGGCATCAGCGGCCACGCCATCGAGGCCCGCCTCTACGCCGAGGACGTGCCGGCCGGGTTCCTGCCCGCCACCGGCACCCTGGCCGCCTTCGCCTTCCCCGCCGACCCCGCTGTCCGGCTCGACTCGGGAGTCGAGCCCGGCTCGGTGGTCGGGGTCGCCTTCGATCCCATGCTCGCCAAGGTCATCGCCCACGGCCCCACCCGGGCGGAGGCCGCGCTCCGTCTCGCCCTGGCCCTGGAGCGGGCCACCCTCGCCGGGGTGGTCACGAACCGTGACCTGCTGGTGTCGATCCTGCGCCACCCGGCGTTCCTGGCCGGCGACACCACCACCGATTTCATCGACCGGTTCGACTTCGGGGCCGGCCCCCACGGGCCCTCCCCCGAGGCCATGGCCCCGCTGGTGGCCGCCGTCGTGCTGTGCCGCCAGGCCGCCAACCGGGCTGCCGCCCCCGTGCTCGGCTTCCTCCCCTCCGGCTACCGCAACTCGGCCATGCCGCCGGAGCGGTTCCTGGCCACGGTCTCCGCCGCAGGGGTGGCCCACGACATCACCGCCGAGTACCGGCCCCGGCGCGACGGCAGCTTCGCCTTCGACGTGACCGTGGCCCCGGCCGACGCCGACCCGGCGGCCGAGCACCACGCCACGCTCGCCTCGTTCGACGCCCGCCTGGAGTCGTGCCGATGCGATGGTCCCACGCCAGGGATCACCGCCGTGATCGACGGGGTGCGGGCCAGCTGGACGGTGGTGACCGACGGCTCCCGCTGGCACGTGCAGGGCCCGGGCGGCCGGCTCGACCTGGCGGAACGATCCCGGTTCCCCCAGCCAGGGGGCGACGACGTGGCCGGCGGCCAGGCCGCCCCCATGCCGGGCAACGTCCGGGTGGTGGCCGTGACCGTGGGCCAGCAGGTGACCCGGGGCCAGACGCTGGTGGTGATGGAGGCCATGAAGATGGAGCACACCATCGTGGCCCCCGAGGCAGCCACCGTGTCCGAGGTGCGCTGCGCCGTTGGCGACCAGGTCGACAACGGCCAGATCCTGGTGGTGCTGGAACCGCTCGAGGGCTGACCGTCCCCACTGTCACTGCCCGGTACTAAGGTCGCCGTCAGTGGAGAGGGATGTAGGGATCGGGCCGGCCCGGGCGATGTACGGGTCATGAGGCGTCTCGCCCGGCTCCGCTCATCGCCCCTCGCCGTGTTCTTCACCACCCTGCGCCGGGCCGCCCCCCGCCTCGCCGCTCTGTGGTGGATCCTGATCGTGCTGGGCGGGCTCGCCCCGGTGGCGTTGGCCCTGGCCACCGGGGTGCTGATCCGGGCGGTGCAGGCCGGAGACGCCCTGGCCGGTCCGCTCACCCTGGTGGGCGCCGTGTTCGTGGGCTTCCAGATGCTGGGCCCGGCCCAGCAGGCGGTGGGCGCCAGCCTGGGCTGGCGGGCCGCCAGCTGGATGAACGACCGGCTCCTGGCGGCCACCACCGCTCCCCCGGGGGTGGCCCACCTTGAGCGGCCCGACCTCGCCGACGACCTCACGATGGCCCGCGACTTCGACCTCGGGATCACCGGCCCGCCGTTGTACATCTCGATGGGCTTCATCGACGACGGCCTGAGCCGGATGGTGGCCGGGGTGGCGTCGGCCCTGGTGCTGGCGGCTTTCGCCTGGTGGGCCCCGCTCGTGCTCGGCCTCGGCTGGGGGTCCACCCACTGGCTGTTGCGGGAGGCCGGGGTGTGGAAGGACCGAAACACCGACGCGGTGCGCAAGGCCCAGCGCCACGCCGACTACGCCTACCGTCTGGCCGTCGACCCTCCGGCGGCGAAGGAGATCCGCCTGTTCGGTCTGGCCGAGTGGGCCACCGACCGCTTTGCCGCAGGGCGGCGCCGGTTGTACGACCTGCAGTGGGAGGCCACCCGGATGCGGGAGCGGTCGATGGTGCTGAGCGTCGCCGTCGTCACCGCCGCCAACGCCGTCGTGTTCTGGCGTCTGGGCGACGCCGCCCTCGACGGCCGGCTGAGCCTGGCCGCCGCCGTCGTGTTCTTCCAGGCCGCCATCGGTACCAGCGCCATCGCCTTCGGGGGGCTGAGCTGGGCCCTCGACTCCTCGGCCGCCCCAGCCGCCGCCGTGGCCCGCCTCATACCCCGCATCGAGGAGGCAGGGGCGTTGGCGCCGACCCCGAGCGGGACCGCTGGCGTTCCGGGCCCGGGCCCGGGGACGGCGGTCGAGATCCGGCTGCGGGATCTCACCTTCGCCTATCCCGGGGCGTCGGCCCCCGTTGTGGACGGGCTCGAGCTCACGATCCCGGCCGGCACCTCGCTGGCGATCGTCGGCCAGAACGGGGCGGGCAAGACCACGCTGGCCAAGCTCCTGTGCCGCTTCTACGACCCCACGGCCGGCGCCATCGAGATCGACGGCGTCGACCTCCGGCAACTCGACCTCGACCAGTGGCGCCGGCGGGTGGCGGCGGTGTTCCAGGACTTCGTTCGCTACGAGCGGACCCTGCGCCACAACGTGGCCCCCCGGGGTGACGCCCCCGACATCGTGGTGGAGGCAGCACTGGCCGACGCCGGGGCCGCCGATCTGGCCCCGCTCGACACGATCCTGGCCAAAGGCTACCCCGGCGGCACCGAGCTGTCGGGCGGCCAGTGGCAGCGGGTGGCCCTGGCCCGGGCCCTGTGCGGTGTCCGGCTCGGGGCCGGCCTGGTGCTGCTCGACGAACCCACGGCCCAGCTCGACGTGCGGGGCGAAGCCGAGATCTTCCACCGCCTGCTCGCCGCCACCCGCAACTGCACCACGATCCTCGTGTCCCACCGGTTCTCCACCGTCCGCCAGGCCGACCGGATCGCCGTGGTGGAGGCGGGCCGGGTGGTGGAGCTGGGCTCGCACGACGAGCTGATGGCCCTCGGCGGCCGCTACCACACCATGTACCGCCTCCAGGCGGCCCGGTTCGAGGGGCCGGCCGGGCCCGAGCCGGAGCTCGACGAGCGGGGGGAGGTGCTGGCCCATGACACGCTCTAGCCGCCCCACCGACCGCCGGCAGCGCACCGGGCCGGTGGACCTGACCGAGCTGCCCCCGGCGATCCCGTCGCTGCGGCGCACCGTGGGCATCGGCTACCGGGCCGAGCCCCGTCTCCTGGTGGTGTCGTTCCTCATGGTGGCGCTCACCGCCCTTCCCGACGCCCTGATCGCCCTGTGGCTCAAGCTCCTGGTCGACGGGGTGGTGGACGGCCGCCGTTCCGAGGTGATCGGGGCCACCGCCGGCCTGGCCGCCTCGGCCACCCTCCTGTGGGTGCTGTCGGTGGTGCTGGAGCGCACCGAGCGCCGCTTCCGTGACCGGGTGGGCATCGCTCTGGAGAGCCACGTGGCCCACCTCCAGGCCAGCGTGTCCACCGTCGAGCACCAGGAGCGGCCCGAGTACCTCGACCGGCTGTCGGTCCTGCGGGACCAGGTGTTCGCCCTGGACCACCTGTTCCTGTCGCTGTTCTCGATGGCCGGGTGGATCGTGCGCCTGGGCATCACGCTGGTGTTGCTGGCCACCATTCATCCGGCGCTGGTGCTGTTGGCGCTGTTCGCCCTGCCCAACCTGTGGGTGGCCACCTGGCGGCCGGGGGTGGAGCGCCGGGTCGACGAGGCGGTGGCGGCCGAGGGCCGGCTGGCCCGCCACCTGTTCGTGCTGGGCACCACGGCCGGGCCCGGCAAGGAGGTCCGCCTCAGCGGGATCCAGTCCGGTCTACGGACCGACCGCACCGCCGCCTGGCGGCGCTGGTACCGGCCCAAGGCCCGCACCCAGGCCGTCACCGGCCTGTGGGGGGCGGCCGCCTGGGCGCTGTTCGGCCTGGCCTACGTGGGGGCCGTCGTGTTCGTGGCCGCCGGGCTCGACGCCGGGCCGGGCTCGGTGCTGCTGGTGCTGGCCGCGGGAAACCGGCTGTCGCAGTACGTGGGTGCGGCGGTGGGCGAGCTGGGGTTCCTGCGAGGCATCTGGCTCGACTCGTCCCGCCGGCTCCACTGGCTGGAACGCTTCGCCGAGGCATTGGACGAAGAGGCCGACGGCGAGGTACCGACCCGTCTGTCCAGCGGGATCGCGTTCGAGCACGTGTCGTTCGCCTACCCCGGCACCGACCGGCTCGTCCTCGACGACGTGTCGCTCCACCTCCCGGCGGGCACGGTGGTGGCCGTGGTGGGCGAGAACGGGGCGGGCAAGACCACGCTGGTGAAGCTGCTGGCCAAGCTGTACCGGCCCACCGCCGGGCGGATCACGGTCGACGGCCGCGACCTGGCCCGGCTGCCGACGGCGGCCTGGCGCCAGCGGCTGGCCGGTGCCTTCCAGGACTTCTTCCGCTTCGAGCTGCGGGCGTTGCACTCGGTGGGCCTGGGCGACGAGCCCCACATGGACGACCGGCCGGCCGTGGAGGGGGCGGCCGGCCGGGCCGGGGCCGACGACGTGATCGACCGCCTGGCCCACGGGCTCGACACCCAGCTCGGCCCCACCTGGGACGAGGGTGTGGAGGTGAGCTACGGCCAGTGGCAGAAGCTGGCCCTGGCCCGGGGGTTCATGCGCCCCGATCCCCTGCTGCTGGTGCTCGACGAGCCCACCTCCGCCCTCGACGCCGAGACCGAGCACGCCCTGTTCGAGCGGTACGCCGGGGCCGCTACCGGCGGGGCCGAGACCGGCCGGATCACCGTGCTCATCTCCCACCGGTTCTCAACCGTGCGGATGGCCGACCTGATCGTGGTGATGACCGGGGCCCGGGTGGCCGAGGTCGGCACCCACGACGAGCTGATGGCCCGGGGCGGCACCTACGCCGAGCTCTACCGCATCCAGGCCGCGGCGTACCGCTAGATCGACGGCACAAGGCCTTCGCCGGTCATGCCACTACCGTGGCCCCCCATGAGCCGACGCTTCGAGGATCTGACCGGCCCCCAGGTGGCCGACGCCATCACCCCATCGTCGATCCTGCTGCTGCCGATCGGCGCCGTCGAGCAGCACGGGCCGCACCTGCCCATGTCGGTCGACCACGTGATCGCCCACGAGACGGCCACCGCCGTGGTCGACCGCTGTGGTGAGCAGCTCGACGTCTGGCAGCTGCCCACGCTCAGCGTGTCGAAGTCGAACGAGCACGCCTGGGCGCCCGGCACCCTGTACCTGCGGCCCGAGACGCTGATGGCCGTCCTCACCGACATCGGCCGGGCCGTGGCCTCCACCGGAGCCGAGCGGCTGGTGCTGCTCAACGGCCACGGCGGCAACACCACCCACCTCGGCACCGTGCTGCGGGAGCTGCGGCTCCAGTTCGGGCTGAAGACGTTCCTGGCCCACCCGTCGCTCCCACCCGCCTACGGCGGCACCTCCACGGCGGAAGAGCTGGGCATGGGCATCCACGGCGGGCTCAACGAGACGTCGGTGTTCATGCACCTGCGGCCGGGCCAGGTCGACATGAGCAAGGCCCAGCGCAAGGTGCCGGAGAAGCTGGCCGATAACACCTACGTCCGCTTCGGTGGGTCGGTGGCGTTCGGCTGGCTGTCGAACGACTTCGACCCCGAGGGCTACATCGGCGACCCCACCGGCGCCACCGCCGAGCTCGGCGCCAAGCTGTTCGACCACGCCGTCAACACCCTCGTCGACGCCATGAGCGAGATCAAGGCCTTCGACTTCGGAAGGTAGGGAACTGGAGAGATCTCAGCGCAGCTTGGGCAGGACGTCGGTGGCGATGCGGGTGAGCTGCTCCTCGTAGACGTCGTAGGGGTCGCCCAGGCACAGGGGGTAGATCGTGAACCGGTCGGCCGACAGGGGCGCCAGCCGGGCTGCGATCTGCTCGGCCACCTCCTCGGCCGTGCCCACGATGGCCAGGCCCTGGGCCATGCCGTCCTCCAGCGTCGGCACCTCCCCCGGGCTGAGCGGTGAGCCATCGGTGCGCCGGAACCCGTCGAGGCGGCCGTAGGGGCCGAGGAACTTCCAGTGCTCGTCCCACCCCGGGCGGGCCCCGGTCATGGCGTCGGCCGTGGTCTCGCCCACCCGGACGTTGAGCACCACCATCCGCTGCTCGCCCGGGGCCAGCGCAGTGCCGTGCTCGGACTCCCACACCTCGGCGAAGCGGTCCCAGTCTTCCTGGAGCAGGTCGGGCGCCAGGTTCCACCACACGGCGCCCACGCCGCGGCGGGCCACCGCCTCGAGCGTCTCCCGGCTCGACACCGTCTGCCACTCCTCGTAGGGGTACAGCGGGCGAGGCAGCAGGGTCAGCTCCTCGGTGATCCGTCCCCGGTCGGGGATCCCGGGCGGGGGCACGTCATAGTGCTCGCCGTGGAACGAGAAGCGCTCGTGGTTGAGGGCCCGGCTGACGATCTCCACCGCCTCGGCGAACTTGGCCCGGTTGACGGCATCCTGCTCGGCCCGCTTGGCCGGGTCGTCGGTGGAGCCGATCACGGTGCCGAGTGGGATCGCCTCCCGGGGCACCGTGCCCCGCCCCAGCGCCAGCACGGCCCGGCCCCGGCTGAAGTTGTGCAGGGTGGCGAAGTCCTCGGCGAAGCGGAGCGGGTGCCACTGGGGCAACACGTGGACCAGGGCCCCGATCTTGATCCGCTCGGTCCGCTCGGCCACCACCAGCCCGGTCATGAGGGCGTTGGGCACCACCTCGTAGCCCTCGTGCTGGAAGTGGTGCTCGGTGAGGAAGAAGTAGTCGTAGCCGAGCTGGTCGGCCAGCACGCCCACATCGACCAGCCGCTCGGTGGTGTGCCACACCGCCTCGTTGGAGGCCCGACGGTCGGTGGGCTGCGGGTCGCCCGCCCCCGCATCGGACATGGGCACCGCACCGAACAGGAACACGCCGACCTGCATCACAACCTCCGCTCACCGGTCAGCGACCGATCGTATCCGATACGAAAAAAGGAGCCTGAACCGTACTGGTTACGGTTCAGGCTCCTCAGAAGGTCGGACGGGGCCTCAGGCCATATCGGTCAGCTCTTGCCGTGGCGGAGCAGGCGGCCGGGGGTCTCCCCGGTGCACTCGCCGTCGGTGAACGTCTCGACGCCGTTCACCAGGATGTGGCGGTAGCCCTTGGCCCGCTGGACCCGGCGCCACTCACCACCTGGCAGGTCGTAGACGGCCTCGCCGATCCAGTTGGGCTCGATGGCCAACTCGTCCATGTCGTAGATGATCACGTCGGCCGGGGCCCCCTCGCGGAGCACGCCACGGTCGCGGAAGCCACCGGCGTGGGCGGCCAGCGCCGACATCCGGTAGTGGGCCTCCTCCACCGAGATCTTCTTCTCGTCCCGCACCATCCAGGCCAGGAAGTCGGTGGTCCAGGCGCCGCCAGTGAAGAACTTGGTGTGGGCGCCGCCGTCGGACACACCGGGGATGGTGTACGGCGACTCGTTGTAGATGCCGGCCATGTGGTCGACGTTGAACTGCGGGCCCTCACCGAGGAACTCGGTCTTGAGGTCGGTCATGAGCGACAGGTCGAGCATGACGTCGATCGGGTGCTTGCCCTGCTCCTCGGCGATGGTGCCGAGGGACTTGCCGACGTACTGCTGCATGTCCTGGCGCCGGGCCACGCCCTGCACCACCAGCTTCTGGATGGGGCCGCCCACCGCCAGCTGGGTGTTGGCGAACAGGGTGTTGGCCCGCTCGGTCTCGGCCTTGATCCGCTCGCGGATCGCCGGGTCCTTCATCTTGCGGATCTTGTCCTCCAGGGTGCCGGTGGTGGCTTCACGCCAGGCCGGGCTGGAGTCGTACAGGTTCCACTCGTCGAGCGAGAAGGCGAAGCCGGTGCGGATGGTGGCGCCCTGGCCGTAGATCTGGAGGCCGTCCTTGTGGGCCTGCTCCAGCCACTCCAGGCGCTCCTGGTAGACACGCGGGTTCTTCTGGCTGACCGGCACCACGTTGTCGATGATCGGCCGCTGGGCCACCTCGGCCAGGCGCCGCTTGAACTCAAGGTCGTCGGGGAAGTTCGGGTTGGCGTCGGTCGCCTGGGTCAGCTGGATGAAGCCCTCGTCGCGCTCGCGCAGCACCTCGGCCAGCGCGAAGATGTCGTCGTCGCACATGGTGTCGGTGACCATGGGCGAGCCGTCGAAGTCGGCCTGGGTGGAGTTCTCACCCAGGCGCTGGATCGAGAAGCCGCACAGGCCGGCGTCCATGCCCTCGTGGAGCAGGCGCTGCATCTCCTTGCGTTCGGCGTTGGTGGCGGGACGGGTCTTCGCCGCCTCCAGGCCCATCACGTAGATCATCAGCGACGCGGTGGGCATGTACTGCAGCACGTTCACGCCGAGCGGGGCCCGGTCGAGCGAGTCGAGGTACTCGGGGATGGTCTCCCAGTCCCACTTGGGGAGCATGCCCTCGCGCATGGCCTCCATCGGGATGGCCTCGGTGCGCACCATGGTGAGCATCGAGCGCTCACGGAAGTCGGGCTTGCAGGGGGCGAAACCGAACCCGCAGTTGCCCAACACCACCGAGGTGACACCGTGCCAGCTCGAGATCGAGCACCACGGATCCCACCGCACCTGCGCGTCGTAGTGGGTGTGGAGGTCGATGGCGCCGGGGGCCACGATGCAGCCGCCGGCATCGATGACCTTGTCCGACGGGGCCTTGGCCCGGCCGCCGATCTGGGCGATGCGGCCGTCCTTGATCCACAGGTCGCCCCGGTACTTCGGCACGCGGGTGCCGTCGACGATGGTGCCGTCCTTGATGTGGACGTCGAATGTCTCCACTTTTCGAACCCCCTGGTTGTTCGATCTACTAAACATCCACCCTACTTCCCGCTCCCGGAGCGGGAAAGCTGGCGCCGGGGGAATCGTTACGTCCGGCCTCAGAGCTCCGCCGCGGCGTGCTCCAGGAGCTCGGCGTACTTGGCCCGGGCGGCCTCGGCCCGGGTGGGCAGGTGCCCTCGGGGGAACAGGCCGTCGTGTGGCTGGTACTCCTTCAGCACCTGGCGGGCCACCACCACCTTGTGGGTCTCGGTGGGCCCGTCGGCCAGCGCCAGCATCTCGGCCGTCACCATCCAGGACGAGAACGGCATCTCGTTCGACATGCCCAGCGAGCCGTGCAGGTGCATCGACCGCTGCACGATGTCGTACATGACCTTGGGCATCAGGGCCTTGATGGCCGAGATGTCCTTGCGGACGGCCTTGTAGTCCTTGTGCTTGTCGATCAGCCAGGCGGTACGGAGCACGAGGAGGCGGAACTGCTCGATCTCGATCCACGAGTCGGCGATGCGCTCCTGGGTCATCTGCAGCGAGGCCAGCGGGCCGGTGCGGGTCTGGCGGGCCAGGGCCCGCTCGCACATCATGTCGAACGCCTGGCGGACCTGGGCGATGGTGCGCATGGCGTGGTGGATGCGGCCCCCGCCGAGGCGGGTCTGGGCGATCACGAACGCCTGGCCCTCGCCTCCCAGCACGTGGTCGGCCGGCACCCGCACGTTGTCGTAGTGGATGTAGGCGTGGCTGCCCTCCTCCTCGGGCTCGGTGCCCACACCGACGTTGCGGATGATGTTCACCCCCGGCGTGTCGGCCGGGACGATGAACATCGACATGCCCTGGTAGGCGCTGATGTCGGGGTTGGTCACCGCCATCACGATCAGGAACTCCGAGTACCGGGCGTTGGACGAGAACCACTTGTGGCCGTTGATCACCCACTCGTCGCCGTCTCGCACGGCCGAGGTGGTGAACAGCGTGGGGTCCGCCCCGGCGTGGGGCTCGGTCATCGAGTAGCACGACGAGATCTCGCCGTTCAGCAGCGGCTGGAGGTACTTGGCCTTCTGCTCCTCGGTGCCGTAGTGGGCCAGGATCTCGGCGTTGCCCGAGTCGGGCGCCTGGCAGCCGAAGATCGTGGGGGCCCAGCGGGACCGACCCAGGATCTCGTTCAGCAGGGCCAGCTTCACCTGGCCGAAGCCCGGGCCGCCCAGCTCGGGCCCGAGGTGGCACGCCCACAACCCGTGGTCCCGCACCTGCTGCTGCAGGGGGCGGGCGATGGCCATCGCCCGCCCGTCGCTCTTGTCGTACGGGTTGCCCAGCACGAGGTCGAGCGGCTCCACCTCGTCCCGAACGAACCGGTCGGCCCAGTCGAGCAGCTGCTGGTACTCGGGGTCGGTCTCGAAGTCCCACGCCATTGGTTCAACCTCTTCCTACGAACGGCATCTCGGTGGCCATCACGGTCATGAACAGCACGTTGGCCTCGGGGGGCAGGTTGGCCATGTAGACCACCGCCCGGCCAACATCATCGGCGCTCATCCGGGCCTCGGGCCGGATCGAGCCGTCGGCCTGGGGCACCCCCTCGGCCATGCGGGCCGTCATCGGAGTCTCGGCGTTGCCGATGTCGATCTGCCCGCAGGCGATCCCGTGGGGGCGGCCGTCGAGGGCCAGCGACTTGGTGAGCCCGGTCATGGCGTGCTTGGTCGACGTGTAGGCGGCGGAGTTGGGCCGGGGTGTATGGGCGGAGATCGACCCGTTGTTGATGATCCGGCCCCCCTTCGGGTCCTGCCGCTTCATCTGGCCCATGGCGGCCCGGGCGCACAGGAAGGCGCCGTTGAGGTTGAGGTCCACCACCTTGCGCCACTCGTCGAACGTCAGCTCGTCGAACGGCTTGGGCGCCCCGCCCCGGCCGGCGTTGTTGAACAGCATGTCGACCCGGCCGAAGCGCTCGACGGTGACGGCGAACAGGCGCTCGACGTCGTCCTCCTTCGACACGTCGGCCACCACGGCCAGGCCCTCGCCTCCGCCGCCGGCGGCGGCCATGGCGGCCACCGTCTCATCCAGCGGCTCGGGGCGGCGCCCGGCCACCACCACCGACCACCCGTCGGCGGCCAGGCCGAGGGCGGCGGCCCGGCCCACGCCGGTGCCGCCCCCCGTGATCACTGCGATCTTCGACGTCATAGGGCCCCGACCTTACTCCGCCCGCCCCCAACCCGGGATCTGGTGTCCGAGGCCGTCACGGGTGACGTCTGGGGACACCAGATGTCGCCGGCCCTGATCTGGTGTCCCGGGCGGTCACCGGTGACGTCTGGGGACACCAGATCGGTGGGTTCAACCGGTGATGAGGGCGAAGAGGTCGTCGGCGCCTCCCGCTTCGGCCATCCGGCCGACCCGCATGGCCCATTCGTTGGGCGTGGCCCACTCCTGGCGCCACGACCACAGCCGGCGCGACAGGTGATGGAGCGCGTACTCCTGGGTCATGCCCATGGCGCCGTGGGCCTGGTGGGCCCAGCGGGTGGCGGTGGAAGCGCAGCCCTCGGCGATCGTGCGGGCCGAGGCGATCTGGAACGTGGCCGCCTCGAAGTTGCGCGAGGCGTCGCGGGCCGCCACCTGGGCCGCCATCTTGGTGATGGCGGCGTCCTGGGCCCCCCAGACGAGGTGCTGCTGCACGGCCTGGAAGCGGGCGACCGGCCGGCCGAACTGCTGGCGCTGCTCGGTGTACTCGACCGTCAGCTTGCTCATCGCCTCCAGCGCGCCCGCCATCAGCATCACCCGGCTCAGCGCCCCCCGCAGGCGGAGGTTGTCGGCCGTGGCGTCGGCCGCCGGCACCCCCACCGAGTCGGCCCCCACCGTCACGCCGGTGAGATCGACGTCGTCCCGGGGCTCGCCGGCCAGGTTGGTGCCGGCCCGCACCGAGCCCGAACCGCCGGGGATCGACACCACCCGGGGCCCGTCCGCAGTGCTGACGAGCGCCGCGATGCGGTCGGCCCGCCGGGCCCAGGGCACCCGCACCGCGGTGCCGGCCAGGGTCACCGAGCCGTCGCCGTTGAGCGTGGCCGACAGGCTGTCGCCGGCGGCGCCGGGAACCACGCTCACCGGGCCGTCGGGCAGGGTCAGGCCCGCCCCGGCCAGCAGCCAGCCGCCGAGGATCCCGGTCTCGGCCAGGGGGATGGGGGCGGCGTGGGTGCCGGCGGCCAGCAGCACGGCGCAGGCGTCGGCCAGGGTGCCGCCGGAGCCGCCGGCGGTGTCGGGCACGCCGATCCAGGCGAAGCCGGCCTCGGCCACGGCGTCCCAGATGGCGGGGGCCCAGCCGTCGGCCTCGGCCTTCTGGACCGCCTCGAAGCTGCACATCCCGGCGAACAGCCGGTAGGCGGAGTCGACGAGGAGCTCGTCGACCAGGCCGGCATCGGTGGTGGGATCGGTGGCGGTCACGAGCGGAGTCCCTTCGAGGCGACGGAACGGAGCACCTCGATGGTGCCGCCCCGGATGGTGAACGACGGGCCGGTGAGGATGGCCTTGGCCAGCAGGCGCTGGTACAGCAGGAGCGAGTTGGGGTCGGGCTCCTCCTCCACGAACTCGAGCAGGCGCAGCAGCACGTCCTGCTCGAAGCGGGTGCCCATCTCCTTCACCAGCGCCGCCTCGATCGAGGGGGCCTGGCCGGTGTCGATCATGCGGGCCACGGTGAAGCTCATGTTGTGCAGGCCGAAGAAGCGGGCCGTGGCCCAGCCCAGCACCTCGGCCACCCGGTCCTCGAGCGGGGTGCCGGCGTGGTGGCGCATCAGCTCCTCGACCACCCCGTAGGCGCTGAGCCAGCGGTCGGGCCCGCCCCGCTCGTAGGCCATCTCGGCGGTGTTCTGGGCCCAGCCCATGCCGAGCTCGCCCACCACGTTCTCGTCGGGGACGAACACGTCGTGGAACACGACCTCGTTGAAGCCGGGGCTTCCGTCGAGGAAGGGGATGCCGTTCTTCTCCAGGCCCGGGGAGTTCAGGTCGACCAGGAGCTGGCTGAGCCCCTGGTGCTTGTTGCCGTCCTCCATGGGCGAGGTGCGGCACAGCACGATGAACCAGTCGTTCTCGTGGGCCCCGCTGGTCCAGATCTTGGTGCCGTTGAGCAGCCAGCCGCCCTCGGCGCGGGTGGCCCGGGTGCTGACCGACGCCAGGTCGGAGCCGGAGTCGGGCTCGCTCATGCCGATCGAGAAACCGAGCTCGCCCCGGCAGATCGGCGGGATGAACCGTTCCTTCTGCTCGTCGGTGCCGAACTTGAGGATCACCGACGCCGTCTGGCGGTCGGCCACCCAGTGGTAGCCGATCGGAGCGCCGGCCCGCAGCAGCTCCTCCACCACGATGAAGCGGTCGACGGCGTTGCGGTCGTGGCCGCCGTAGCGCTTGGGCATGGCCATGCCCACCCAGCCCCGCTCGGCCAGCTTCTTCGAGAACTCCTTGTTCTTGCCGGCTCCCATGCCGAGCGCCCGGTCGGGGCTGCTGCCGGGCGGCATCTCGGCCGCCAGGAACTCCCGGACCTCGGCCTGCAGCGCCCGCTCGGCCGGCGTCATCTCCGTCGGTGTGAACCTCATAGCCATGGCGTGAACCTCATCGCCCCGCAGTCTCGCGCACCGACCGGCCCGGGGTGTAGTGCACCGTCACCCGGCGGGCCGGGTCCGTCACCCCATCTGCGCGACGAAAACCGCGCCCCGCCGACGAACTGCGTCGCGACCCCTGCGGAATCCGGCGAGAACGTCGCGCAGAACGGCTGCGGGGCGCGGTTTCCGTCGCACGGTTCGACGACGGGGCCGGGCCGGGCGCCCGGCGCTCAGGGGCGGGTGAAGCGGCGGCGGGGCACGGCGCGGCCCTGGCCGGGGGCGGCCAGCACCTCGGTGCGCGCGTTGTCGGCCGAGGCGCGGGCCACCACCTGGCCCCGGCTCAGGACCACGGCCGGCCAGCCGGTGGTCTCCCAGCCGTCGTAGCACGACCAGCCGGCGTTCGACTCCATCGACGCGCCATCGATCACCCGGGTCGCCTCCGGGTCCCACACCACCACGTCGGCGTCGGACCCCGGGGCGATCGTGCCCTTGCGGGGGTACATCCCGAACAGCTTGGCGGTCTGGGTGGAGGTGACGTCGACGAAGCGGGCCACCGACAGCCGGCCTTTGGCCACCCCCTCGCTCCACAGGATCGGCAGCATGATCTCCAGCTCGGCCATCCCCTGGCGGAGGTCGGCCGCCTTGAGGGTCGGGTCGAGCTTCTGCTCCAGCGTCCAGGGGGCGTGATCGGTGCAGATGGTGCTGATCGAGCCGTCGGCCAGGCCGGCCCACAGGGCCTCGCGGTCGGAGTCGCCCCGCAGCGGCGGCGCCCCGGCGTACTTGGCCCCCTGCGCCTCGGCGTAGCGGTCGCGGTTGAGGTGCAGGTAGATCGGCCGGGTCTCCACGTACAGCGGCAGGCCCCGGGCCCGCCCGGCCCGGCAGGCGTTGAGGGCCGCCTCGCTCGACAGGTGCACCACGTAGGTGGCGGCGCCGGTGGTGGCGCAGTAGCCCACGGCCCGCTCGGTGGAGATCCGCTCGGCCTCCACCGGTCGGCTCTCGGGGTAGTACCGGGCGTCGTCGAGCCCGGCCTCGGCCAGGGCGGCCCCGCAGCAGTGCATGATCGCCGGGTCCTCGCAGTGGACCATCACCACCGTGCCGGCGGCAGCGGCCGCCTGCATGGCCCGCAGGTAGCCGTCGACGTTGCGGTCGAAGCGGCGGAACGACAGGAACACCTTGATGCTGGTGTGGCCCTCGGCGGCCAGGGCCTCGATCGAGGCCACCTCGGCCTCGTCGGGGTTCATCAGCACCGGGTGGAGGAACCAGTCGATCACGGCGTTGGCTTCGGCGTCGGCCACGTCCCGGGCCGCGCCCTCCCGCATCGACTGGCCGCCGTGGGGGAAGGCCATGTTGCCCACGGTGGTGATGCCGCCGGCGGCGGCGGCCCGGGTGCCGACGGTGAAGTCGTCGGTCCAGGAGTACAGGCCGGGCCCGGCCGCCGTGAGGTGCACGTGGGCGTCGATCCCGCCCGGCAGCACGTAGCGGCCGGTGGCGTCGATCTCGTCGGGGGCCGACATCTCGCCCCCGAGCTGGGCGATCAGCCCGTCCCGGATGCCGACGTCCACCACGGCCTCGGTGCCGCCGGTGACCACGGTGCCACCTCTGATGATCGTGTCCATGTCGCTCACGGGCGCCAGCCTGTCACATCCGGCCCATCTGTCACATCACACACGGACGTTGTACGTTGCCGGCGTGGCAGACACCCCCGACTCCCCCGCGTCCGACGTCCCGGCCTTCGACCACCGCAACACCGCCCTGCCCGGCCTCGTGGCCTGGGCCGTCGCCGCCTGGGGCGACCGGCCGGCCATCGTCGACGCCGGCGACCACACCGGAGGCCGGACCACCCTTTCCTACACCGAGCTGGGCCACCGGGTCGACGGCGTGGCCCGGGCCCTGGTCGCATCCGGCGTCGAGCCAGGCGACACCGTGGCGATGTGGGCTCCCAACTGCTGGCAGTGGGTGGCGGCAGCCCTGGGGGCGGCCCGGGCCGGGGCGGTGCTGGTGCCGGTCAACACCCGGTTCAAGGGCGGGGAAGCGGCCTACGTGCTGGCCAAGGCCCGGGTGAAGGCCCTGTTCATCGTCGACGGCTTCCTCGACACCGACTACTCCGGCTCGCTGGCCGGCGAGGACCTCCCCCACCTGGCCGACGTGGTGGACCTCGTCACCGGTCTCGACGGCTTCGTGGCCCGGGGCGACGGTGACGACCGCGACGAGCTGCAGGCCGAGGTCGAGCGGCGCACGGCCGCCGTAGCCCCCACCGACATCGGGGCCATCATGTTCACCTCCGGCACCACCGGCCACCCCAAGGGCGTGCTCGTCCGAGGCGGGGCCATCATCCGGGCCTTCTTCGCCTGGGGCCAGACGCTCGGCGTCCGCCCCGGCGACCCCTACCTGCTGGTCAACCCGTACTTCCACGCCTTCGGCTTCAACTCCGGGATCGTGGTCTGCCTCATGACCGGGGCCTGCAACATCCCAGTGGCCGTCTACGACCCCACCGAGGTGCTGGCCATCATCGAGCGGGAGCGGATCGCCGTCTTCCCCGGCCCGCCCGCCCTGTTCCAGGGCATGCTCAACCACCCCGACCTCGATCGCTACGACATCTCCTCCCTGCGGGCCTGCCTGACCGGGGCCGCCACCATCCCCACCGAGATGGTCGTCGCCATGCGGGACCGGCTCGGCTTCGAGCGGATCGTCACCGCCTACGGCATGACCGAGACCTCCGGCATCGCCTCCTACACCCGGCCCGACGACCCGCCCGAGGTCATCGCCACCACGTCGGGCTGCGCCGTGCCCGACGTGGAGCTGCGGGTGGTGGACGACTCCGGGGCCGAGGTGCCCCGGGGCACCGAGGGCGAGCTGCTGGTCCGGGGTTACGTGGTGACCCCCGGCTACCTCGACGAGCCGGAGCAGACGGCCGAGGCCATCGACGCCGACGGGTGGCTCCACACCGGCGACATCGCCGTGATGGACGCCAACGGCTACATCGACATCACCGACCGCAAGAAGGACATGTTCATCGTCGGCGGCTTCAACGCCTACCCGGCCGAGATCGAGCGGATGATGGTGGAGCACCCGCTGGTCGGCCTGGTGGCCGTGATCGGGGTGCCCGACGAGCGCCTGGGTGAGGTGGGAGCCGCCTTCGTGATCCCCAGCCCCGAGGGACGGCCCGACGAGGCCGAGTTGCTGGCCTGGTGCCGGGAGCGCATGGCCAACTACAAGGTCCCCCGCCACGTCTGGCTGGTCGACGAGCTGCCCCTCACCGCCTCCAACAAGGTCCGCAAGCCCGAGCTGCGCCAGCACGCCATCGACCTCCTGGCCGGGCCCGGCGATACCACCGGTCCAACCTGACCGGCCGGTGCCGCCGCCATATGATGACGGCCAGCGTCGGGCGCCGGAACCAGTTTGCGGAGGGAGACCAATGGATCTGAAGTGGCGGATCGGATCGGTCACGATCACCTCGATCACCGAGTCGGAGACGCCCACGTCTCCCCGGTTCCTGTTCGGCGGTCTCGACAAGGCCGGCGTGCTGGCCCGGGCGGAGAAGGCGAAATGGCTCCGGCCCCATTTCGTCAGCCAGGACGGCTACCTCCTGCAGAAGATCCAGTGCCTGGTGATCGACACCGGCGAGCACCGGATCGCGGTGGACACCTGCATCGGCAACGACAAGGACCGCCACAACGAGCTGTGGAACCACCTCCAGGGCCCGTTCCTCGACGACATGAAGAAGGCCGGGTACCCGCCGGAGTCGATCACCCACGTGGTCTGCACCCACCTCCACGTGGACCACGTGGGGTGGAACACCCGCCTGGTCGACGGCCGCTGGGTGCCCACGTTCCCCAACGCCCGCTACCTGTTCGTGGACCGGGAGTACGAGCACTGGCGCAGCGCCCCCGGCCTGTTCGGCACCGAAGACGTGTTCGGCGACTCGGTGGCCCCGATCGTGGAAGCCGGGCTTTCCGACCTGGTGCCGATCGAGCACGCCGTGAACGAGGCCGTGCGGTTCCAGCCCACCACCGGCCACACCCCGGGCCACATCTCGGTGGTCGTCGAGTCCGACGGGCAGCGGGCCATCATCA
>Ga0268299_1002050_pt1 | contig 27332 bp, 19 predicted proteins | sample NOBtaG_FD_193484 | JGI IMG/M metagenome (GOLD analysis project Ga0268299, IMG submission 193484) | Activated sludge microbial communities from bioreactor in Nijmegen, Gelderland, Netherland - NOB reactor | ecosystem: Engineered > Bioreactor > Aerobic > Activated sludge | place: Netherlands...
CAAAAGTTTAATCAACTGTTCATTATATTGGGCATGGTGAGGGACAAAGAAATTGATGAGGTGCTCAGGTTGTTACCAAAGCAAGCGCGCTATTATTTTTGCCAGGCGAATATTCCCAGAGCGATGGAGGCACAGGATCTTAAAGAAAGAGCTGATATGTTCGGCTTAGATGGGTCTGTTGTGCCGGATGTAAACGATGCCATTAGGAAGGCAAAAGCACTGGCTGTTCCGCAGGATGTGATTTTTATTGGAGGCAGCACCTTTGTAGTTGCAGAAATTGATTTGTTGTGAAACGAAAGCTTGAACGATTTAAAGAGATTGAAGGTCGATCCAATGTGATTGAGCCAACCAAGGAGTTATACCATTATGTACGCGGCAAATGGAATGAAGATATTTTTAAAAATAATAACCCGATTACCGTTGAACTTGCCTGCGGAAGAGGAGAGTACACTACCGGCCTGGCAAGATTATTCCCCGAACGGAATTACATCGGTGTTGATATCAAGGGAGAGCGAATCTGGAAGGGCAGTACACAGGCAACTGAGGCTGGTCTTCAAAATGTGGCCTTTCTGCGTACTATGATTTTACTGATCGAGAATTTTTTTGCAGAACAGGAAATTGATGAAATATGGATTACTTTTCCCGACCCTCGTCCGCGTAAGCGTGATATTAAAAGACGTCTGACCAGTCCGCGTTTTTTGGCCATGTACAAACGCCTGTTGAAACCGGGTGGTTACATCCGGTTGAAGACTGACAATACAGGATTGTATGCGTATTCGCTTGAAGAGATGCAGAACCGGAACGACATTGCAGATTTGAGGTATACCGATGATGTTTATAACTCCGACCTTAGATCTGAATGCTTCGACATTAAAACTCGATATGAAATGGCGTTTGCATCTCAAGGTGAAAAGATCAAATACCTGCGGTTTAGGTTTATTAACTGAGGCTGATCACTCTTCCACTTCCAGCTTCTCCAAAATGTCGGCCAGTTGATCGTAACATTTAAGCCCGGGTTTTTCTTCCTTACTTCCCTGAAGCACGATTCCTTTTATTTGTTTATTAGTCAGAAGAGATTCTACAGTTGACGATGGGCTTGCTTGGAGCATTATTCGAAAACTTCTGGAGAGATCAGCAAGGGTAAGAGACGGGGTGGAGTCCGGCAGAATGATATAAGCAATTTGATTACGGTAAGGTGCAATCGCATTGTCCTGGGTAGTTATTTCTTCAGAAGTTGTGTTTAATATAAACGTAGATGATGGAGAATGTATTTTCAATAGGTCAGCAAGCGACAATTCAATAAAATCAGGCAGGTAGTTTTGAATGATGAAAGGTAAGTCTTCTCCACTTCTAATTCCATATGCCTCCGCTACAACTGAAGGCCCCGAAAACCATCCTCTTATTTCTTTAAATAGTTCTGGACTAACATAATGTTCCTGTCCGGAAATTACCCTAAATCCCAACATGTCCACACCCATGCCAGCGCAATACCGTGCATCACTCAGATTAGAAATACTTCCAACTTTTACCAATGTTTTTAATGCCATAAGGATATTACAGAAAGAATTAACTTTGAGGTTACTCCTGATCTTTATCAGGATAAATACGAACGCGGAATTACTAAAAACAGTCGATTTTTGAAACATTTTACAAAGTATTTATTGGTGGGATCGGTTCTATTCGGAGGTTGTGGTGACGATGAGTCAGTCAGGCCGATGGATCGTGAGTATTTTCCGCTGCAAACAGGTTTTTATCAAATCTATGAAGTGGAAGAAAATATCTATTCCGAATTAACGCCACCGGTGTCTAATATTTATGAATTAAAAACGGAAGTTGTTGATTCGTTCCCGAATCAGGAGGGTGGCATTACGTATGTTATCCACAGAAGCAAGAGAAATACAGAGAGCGATCCGTGGGAGTTTATCGAAACGTGGTCGGCACGTATAACAGCTTCTGAAGCGGTATCCATTGAAGGAAATGTTTCTTTTGTGCGTATTGGGTTTCCTGCCGTTGAAAATAAATCGTGGAACGGCAATGCACTCAATTTACTTGAAGCGGATATGTATTTGATTGCAAGCTCAGGAAACAATTACCAGCTTGATACTAATTTGAAATTTAATGATGCGATCATTATAAACCAGGAGGAAGAAGTAAACGAGTTGATCAGGGACGAACGTGAAGAGGTATATGCCCGACATGTTGGGTTGATCTATAAAAAAAGTATTGTGCTCAATTATTGCGATGAAGTTCCGTGCTTTGGACAAGAAATTATTAATGATGGTGTTGAGTACTGGCAGGTATTAAAAGAGTATGGGCAGAATTAGTTTGGTAACGTTACTGGTTTTGGTATCGGGAGGATTGCTTGCCCAGGTAAATCGTCACATGGTTTTTTTTACCGATAAGGCAGGAACACCATTTAATACCGCTGCACCGGAAAACTTTTTAAGTGAACGGGCTATTCAGCGGAGAACCAATCAGGATATAATCGTTATTGAACAAGACCTTCCCATTGTACCGGGCTATGTTGACCAGGTAAAGAATACAGGAGCCACAGTGCTATATATGACTAAATGGATGAACGGTGTACTGGTGGAAGCAACTGATGTTCAGATGGCAGCTGTGTCAGCACTTTCGTTTGTATCGTCAGTAGAATATGTAGCGCCAGGCGGAAGACCGGCCAGTGGAAAGGTGAAATCATCGGGTAAAATTAAAGACACTTCCGGTGTGGCAGCCGCAACCGATGTGCAACTTTCCATGCTGGGAATAGATAATTTTCATGCGACCGGATTTCATGGAGAAGGAATGCTGATCGCAATATGTGATGCTGGTTTTCCTTCCGTTAACAGCACGCAGCCGTTTCAACATCTTTTTACAGATGCGCGTTTTGATGCTGCCACCTCTTACAATTTTGTTTCCGGAAACACGAATGTGTTTACAAGGAATAGTCATGGCACCAATGTATTGTCTATAATCGGGGGGTACGATCCTGGCAATTATACTGGTGGTGCTTACAAAGCGAAATTCATAGCCTTTATTACGGAAGATGTTGACACCGAATACCGGGTTGAAGAATATAACTGGCTGTTTGCAGCCGAGCGAGCCGATAGCGCAGGAGTGGATGTGATCAATACATCATTGGGGTACAATACATTTGATGACAGCAACATGGACTATACTCAGTCGGATATGGACGGAGGGACCACTGCAATTACAAGGGCCGCAACAATAGCATCCGCTAAAGGAATGGTTGTTGTGGTAAGCGCGGGTAATGAAGGCGCAAAACCCTGGGGAATTATAACATCTCCCGCTGATAGTGAGCATGTGTTAGCGGTTGGTTCGGTTAATGCATCAGGCGTGCGGGCATCTTCCAGTTCTGTTGGACCTACGGCCGATGGCCGCGTTAAACCCGATGTGGCCGCAATGGGAGTAAGCACCAGTGTGATTAGTACGGACGGTACCATTGTCACAGGCGGTGGAACATCCTTTGCGGCTCCGCTTATCGCCTCACTGGCTGCTTTAGTTTGGCAACAACATCCAACCCTCACTGCCACGGAAGTTCGTGACTCGATTCGCATCCATGGCAGTCAGTATCTCAATCCCGATAATTTTCTTGGATATGGGATTCCGTATTTTGATGTGATTACAGCAGTTGATCCGTCATTGGAAACGAACCTTGTTTCGATCTATCCAAACCCATCTAAAGATTGGATCAAGTTAGAATTTGACGGACGATTACAACCCGCAGGCAGTGTTTCATTTGACATAATCGATTCGAAAGGAATGAGGGGTTCTATAACGTGGCAATCAGAAAATAACCGGACTTATTTCATTCATCTTGCCAATATCCCACCCGGATTGTATGTATTACGATGCTGGATTGGCAAGCAACTCTCAGTTCATAAGGTGTTAAAAGTTAATTAGTGCTTGGGCAGGGCCTCGTTGCGCAAAAATCCTGAAAAGGGTAGATTTGCCCTTTATCCTGATTCATGAAAAGTCCCATTCTTGCCCCCTCCATTCTTGCTTCTGATTTTGCCAACCTCCAGCGTGAAGTAACCATGCTCAATAGCAGCCAGGCCGACTGGCTCCATATCGATATCATGGATGGTGTATTTGTTCCCAACATCTCTATGGGCTTGCCTGTGGTTGAAGCCATCAAGCGCCACGCCCGCAAACCAATGGATGTTCACCTCATGATTGTTGAGCCGGAACGGTATGTAGAGGCTTTTCACAAAGCAGGAGCAGAAGTGATTTCAGTTCATATCGAAGCGTGTAACCACCTTCATCGGAATATTCAGCAGATCAAATCGTTAGGATGTAAAGCCGGGGTAGCGGTAAACCCTCATACATCCATCTCGCAACTTGAAAACATTATTCAGGATATCGATTTGGTTTGTTTGATGTCGGTAAACCCTGGTTTTGGTGGTCAAAAATTTATCGAACATACCTATCAAAAAGTTAAGACACTGAGGAACTTGATCAATCAAACTGGATCGAAAGCTTTAATAGAAATTGACGGAGGTGTAAACCTTCAGAATGCAAAACCGTTAATGGATGCCGGGGCTGATGTACTGGTAGCCGGCAATTTTGTTTTTAGTGCTTCTGATCCTGCCGCAGTAATTGCCCAACTAAAAGGGCTTTGATTATTGTGGCTACAAACCTCAAGCATTGTATTTGATTTCGGCAATGCCGTTGGTCAATCAGCAAAGGGTTTAACTTAATTAAAGCGGCAAGATTTTTGATTTTCGTAGTTAAACTAATAGCTCTATGAACCCTCGTTTTTCCTTGATTTTTCTCCTGTTATTGTTTTCCTGTGCCCGGTCGGTAACACGCATTGACCCCGGCACTGAAATAGACCTAAGCGGCCGGTGGAACGATACCGATTCACGTAAAGTAGCCGACCAGATGATTCACGATCTGTTTGATTCGGATAACTTTAAGAAGTATGCCGATGGCCTGGGGCATAAACCGGTAATCGTTGTGGGTATGATTAAAAACAAGACAAGCGAACATATCGATGCGGGGAATTTTGTGAAAAAGTTCGAAATAGTTATTCATAATTCAGGCATCGCAGAACTGGTGGAGTCTGATGAGTTTCGGGATAAACTCAGACAAGAACGGGCTGAACAACAGGATTTTGCCGACCCTGCCACTGTGGCCCGCTGGGGCAAAGAGACGGGCGCTAATGTGATGCTTTTCGGTGAAATGAATTCAGAAACAGATACCTATAACAACAAGCGTGTGGTAAACTACATCACCACTCTTTTTCTGACTGATATTGAGACCAATAAGCGTATTTGGTACGGTCAGAATGAAATCAAGAAGTTTGTAAAAAACTAAGCAGGCAGCATGCTGAAAAAGATACTGATCATCGGTTCTGCGATGGTGCTGCTTTCAGCCTGTGCTTCCTATTACGAAGTAAGCTATGACTTCAACCGCGAGTTTGAGCAAGGTAACCTTGATCAGGCTTTAGCGGAACTCTCCACCGACAAACAATACGCTAAATCCAATACTAAATTCCTCTATTACCTGAATAAAGGCCTGTTGCTTTCGATGAAAGGCAGCTACGAAGAGAGCAATAAGTTTTTCGAAAAGGCATACTTATTTGGTGAAGATTTCAAGGTGAACTATGCAGCTGAAATTGCATCTTATTTCACAAACCCAATGATTACGGTTTACCGTGGAGAAGATCATGAGCATCTGCTTCCATTGTATTATAAAGCAATCAATTTTTTGAAAATGTCGCGCTACGAAGAAGCCTTGGTGGAATGCAGACGGCTAAATATCCGGCTCCAACAGCTATCAGATAAATACAAGTCGCCCAACAGGTTTCAACGTGATGCATTTATTCATAACCTGATGGGCATCATCTATCAGGCAAACAACGATTGGAATAACGCCTTCATCGCTTATCGAAATGCCTATGAGATTTACCGGGAAGATTATGCCCCTTTGTTTGGCATGGAGGTACCTGAACAACTAAAGAAAGATTTGTTGATAAGCGCCTGGAATACAGGTTTTCAGGATGAGTTTGATGAATATAAAAACACGTTTAACTGGCCCGACTTCCGGGTGACCCATCCGCAGGCCGACCTTGTTTTTTTCTGGCACAACGGATTGGTTCCGGTAAAAGATGAATGGAGTATCAACATCATGATTAATCACGGCCAGGGAAATATTTTTGTTTTCAACACCGAACACATGCCAATAACCTTTCCGTTTGATGTTGATAATGCCAATGACAGATTAGACTTAACCAACCTCGAAATGTTCAGAATGGCAATTCCGCGCTATGTTGAACGTCCTGTTTATTTTACCTCTGCCACCCTTGCTTTGAATGATTCAGTTTACTCACTTGAACTGGCCGAAGACATTAGTAGGATAGCTTTTAAAAGCCTGCAAGAACGAATGACCCTTGAGTTCAGCAAGAGTTTATTACGGGCTGCCTTAAAAAAGGCAGCAGAGAAAAGCGCACGAAAAGAAGATAAACAATTTGGTGCTATTATTGGTATGGTGAATGCCATGACCGAAAAAGCTGATACACGCAACTGGCAAACGCTGCCGCATAGTATTTTGTATGCACGCGTTCCATTAAGAGAAGGGAGGAACGTGGTCCGGTATACTCAGGAAACACCAGAGGGCAGCCAGGATAAGCGTGAATTTACTTATGTGGTAAAGAAAGGCCAGACACTCGTTCACACCTTTACCTCACTTGAAACGCGCCCGGCACGTTATTGATTACCCAGGTACAATACCACTGAAATTTCTTAATTTTAAGGCTGCCCGTAGGGGTGGGACATAAACCAATACTGAGAAGCTATTCCTGATCGTTAACCTAAAAAAAGTCGCCTGAACCGAATTCTGCTCATATTGATTGCTTGTCTTTGCCTTGCAGGGCTACACGAGGTAACGGCTCAGGATAAGGACGTGAGCATTCCGCTCGATCATTTTTATGTAGATAGAAAAGGGCCGGGTATTTTCAGGAAATTGCTCAGTAAACTTACTTTTGGAATCAGTACAGGCTATGGAGCCACTACCTTCAAGCATTCTTTAGATGGATTTAGCTTATACCAACCGGCAAGCGGTTCGCCCGTTTTATTTGATCCTGTCCAACCAACCATAGGACTGACCAATTGGTTTAACCGGATTGATTCAACTACCATAGCCATGGTACCCACTGATTTCGCGGTTAATTCCGATACGACTGAGATTGGTTTTAAAAGCAAGTCGTTCAACATTCCTCTTAAAGCAACCGTTCATGTGGAATTTCTTCAGCGCTACAGGGTGGGGCTTGGTTATTCGTTTGATTTTACCAAAGTGGCTGACTTCAAACCAACAGCTTATGGTAATGATATCAATAATTTCTCTTCTCCTGTCTCCAGTTTCTTCCTGAAAAAATATTTTCTGATACTGGGTGCATCCGTATACCGATACAATGAATACTTGCTTACGTTGGATGCCAACATTGGTGGCTATGGACTTGGAAAGGACTTCGATAAAGGTAATATTAAGAAGGGCATGTTCTTCAACCTGGGTGCAACGGTTGAACGGGAAATGTCTGAGTATTTCAGATTGTTTGTCCGACCATCGTATGAGTTTAAAGGCTATGACCTCAACATCCCGGAAACGGGTCAAAGCATCAAACATAAGTTTAATGCTTTTTACTTCAACATTGGTGCATCGTACCGGATACCCGAGTTACGAAAGTGTTTTCATAAGCAATGCAAAGCGCAGGTAAACCATGCCCATGGCAATAAAGAATACCGCAGCCGGGTGCATCCGATCTACAAAAAACAGAATCCGCATACGGGCGAAAATTACCCCGAATTGATTAAGTACAAGGGTAAAAATAAACGCAAATTAAACCCGTATTAGGGCCTAAAATCTGCCTGATTTCTGGTAAAAAATGGTATCTTGCCACGCCCCAAAAAGGGCTTTTTTTAGTAGAAAAAACCAATATTTGAATGGCCGAAGAAACCGGTGGCCTGAACCCAGGCAGACAATCAATAATTCCGATCAACATTGAAGATGAAATGAGAGGCGCCTACATCGATTACTCGATGTCGGTGATCATCTCACGTGCCTTACCCGATGTGCGCGATGGGCTAAAGCCTGTACATCGCAGGGTGTTGTACGGCATGCTCGAGTTGGGCGTAAACCACAATAAGCCATATAAAAAATCAGCAAGAATAGTCGGGGATGTAATGGGTAAGTACCACCCCCATGGCGATGCCTCCATTTACGATACGATGGTGCGCATGGCCCAGGATTGGTCGATGCGTTACACCCTGGTGGACGGACAAGGTAATTTTGGTTCGGTGGATGGTGATGCACCGGCTGCCATGCGTTATACCGAAGCGCGCTTGCGCAGGTTTGCAGAAGAAATTTTAGCAGACATTAACAAAGATACCGTTGATTTCCAGCCTACCTATGACGATCAGAATTCAGAGCCTACTGTACTACCCAGCAAGGTTCCAAACTTATTGATAAACGGTGCCTCGGGAATTGCGGTGGGCATGGCCACCAATATGGCGCCTCACAACTTGCGTGAAGTGATTGATGGAATTACCGCTTACATCGATAACAACGAGATAGCCATTGAGGAGTTGATGAAATTTGTTACCGCCCCTGATTTTCCCACGGGTGCGATCATCTATGGAATAGGAGGCGTACGTGAGGCATACCGAACAGGAAGAGGAAAGGTGGTGGTACGGGCGAAAGCAGAGATTGTTACCACGTCTAATGGGCGCGAGCAGATAATTGTAACTGAAATACCCTATCAGGTCAATAAGGCCCTCATGATCGAAAAGACTGCAGCACTCATCAATGAGAAAAAAATAGAAGGTATTTCCGATATCCGCGATGAATCAGATCGGGATGGTTTGCGTATCGTATATGATTTGCGCAAAGATGCCATTGGGAATATCGTTCTCAATAGTTTATTCAAGTTTACTTCACTTCAATCTTCATTTGGAATTAACAATGTGGCTCTTGTGAAAGGACGGCCACAAACGCTTAACCTGAAAGACCTGATAAAATACTTTGTTGAGCACCGTCATGAAGTAGTGGTGCGCAGAACCAGGTTTGAGTTAGCGGAAGCAGAAAGGCGTGCACATATCTTAGAAGGATATTTAATCGCACTTGATAACCTGGATGAAGTGATTGCGCTCATTCGGGCATCCAAAGATCCGGATACGGCCAAAGGTGAGTTGATGAAACGCTTCGGTTTGTCAGAAATCCAATCGAAGGCAATACTTGAAATGCGCCTGCAACGCCTGACTGGTCTGGAACGCGATAAGATCCAACAGGAATACAAAGAGGTAATGGAATTAATTGGCAGGTTAAAAGAAATTCTTGCCAATGAGCCGTTGCGGATGAAAATTATCAAAGACGAGTTAGCGGAAATAAGAGAACGCTACGGGGATGAGCGCAGAACGCTGGTGATGCATACGGAAGAAGATATTACCGTAGAAGATATGATCCCGAACGAAGAGATGGTGATCACCATTTCGAATCAGGGATACATCAAGCGAACTTCCTTATCGGAATACAGAACGCAGGGAAGGGGAGGAGTTGGTTCACGAGGTGTGACCACAAAAGAGGATGATTTTACAGAACACCTCTTTATTGCACATGCGCATAATTACCTCCTCATTTTTACGGAATTAGGTAAGGTGTACTGGAAAAAAGTATATGAAATTCCGGAAGGCAATAAAACATCCAAGGGGAGAGCAGTTCAGAATCTTATTAACATTGAGCCGGGTGACGCAGTGCGGGCGATTATCAATGTGAAAAACCTTGACGATGAGCAGTACATCAACAATAACTTCGTGATTTTGTGTACGGAGAAAGGTGTAATAAAGAAAACATCGCTCGAAGCGTATTCCCGCCCACGACAGGGTGGCATTAATTCAATCACCATCCATGAAGGCGATAAACTTTTAAATGCATCACTTACGAATGGCGACAATCATATTGTTATTGCCAAATCAGAAGGTAAAGCCGTTCATTTCCACGAATCGGATGTTCGTCCGATGGGTCGCACCGCTGCAGGCGTAAGGGGTGTAACGCTTGATAACCCGGTAGATAAAGTAATTGGCATGGTGTGTATTACACGCAAGGATGCTAATTTGCTGGTAGTTTCAGAGAATGGTTACGGCAAACGTTCATCGATCGAAGATTATCGCGTAACGAAGCGGGGAGGCAAAGGGGTTAAGACCATCAATGTTACCGATAAAACTGGCAAGCTTGTTGCCATTAAGGAGGTAGTTGATGAAGATGAATTGATGATTATCAACCGGTCGGGCATCACCATTCGAATAAAGGTAGAGGAACTTCGGGTGATGGGCAGGGCAACACAAGGTGTACGCCTGATCAAACTGAATGAAGATGACAAGATCAGTTCAGTAGAGAAAATTCAAAAAATTGAAGAAGAACCAACTCAAAATAACAACGACTAAACCTACGATTAAAAATGAAAAAGATTAGTTTTCTGATGATGCTGCTGATACCGGCTGTTCTGTTTGCACAGAAGGCGGTGAAACCGAACCTGAATAAAGCCTTATCGATGTGGCAGGAGGGCAAGTTGGCTGAGGCGAAAGAAATGATTGACGCCTGCACGACCTACGAAAAAACAATGAATGACGGCAAAACCTGGTATTACAAAGGTCTTATTTATGCCAGCTTAGATACAACATCCAATGAAACTTACAAAGCCCTGGTATCCAATCCACTTCCGATAGCAATGGAGTCATTCAATAAGGCTGATAAGATGGCTTCCGGAGGGAAAGAGTATTTTGTTAATAACCCGAACGACATTATGTCGGCTGTTAACAATACGAAATCAATTCAGTTAGAAAGACTGGCCAATTATTATTTGGATCGAGGTATTAAATCAATTCAGGAAGAGGAACCGGATTATGAAGGATCACTGAAACAACTTTATAAATCGATGTCGGTTTTCGAAACAGGCATGACAACGTATGCCAATGATACCCTTGCTTATTATGTCTTAGCCATTGCTGCCAACACTGCAGAAAAATATGATACAGCACTGTATGCGTGCGATCAGTTTCTGAAAAAGGGGGGAAAGGCAAAGGAAGCTTATTTGATTCAATACCAGATATATAATGGGCCAAAAGAAGACAAGGAAAAGGCACTTGAAATAGTAAGAGGAGCTAAAGAAAAATTGCCTAACGAAACGCAATTTTCATTACTAGAGATTGAATTGCTAATCAATATGCAGAAAACGGATGAGGCCAAGGGTGGTTTAGAGAAGGCAATTAAAGCAGATCCGGGAAATAAAGTGCTCCATTTCTTTTTAGGGTATGTGAACACGCAGCTAAATAATTTGTCGGATGCCAAGAAGAATTTTGAAGAGGCGCTGAGACTGGATCCGAAGTATTTTGAAGCGCAAGTTTATCTGTCCAGAATTGTTGGTCAAGACGCGAAAGTGATTAAAGGCCAGATTAACGCATTGGGTATTTCTGCTGCTGACAAGAAGAAGAAGATGGAGTTAGATGGTGTTTATGTTGAAAAATTGAAGGTTGCATTGCCTTATTGGGAGAAGGCAGAGAAATTAAATCCGTCAGATGAAGAAGTTTTAAGCGAGTTATATTCAATCTATTCTGATCTTGGGAATGACGCCCAGGTTCAGCGGGTTGAGAAGCGCATGAAAGAGCTTGGGATAGAATAAAGTATTTCAGTGAAAATGTGAAAGAAGGCTGCCAATGGAGATGGTAGCCTTTTTTAATGGACTTTATTTTAAAGCATTTGATCTAATTTTAGGAGATTATTCCATTTTCTTTAAAATCTCAGATAGTCGAGTTCTTTTAATCTTACTTTCTATCCAGGCAAGAAAGTTAAAGAGTTTAAGGGTTTGTTGTTCGTAGACATCATGTTTAATGGATTCAAAATCCTTCTCAATTTTTTCCCACATGCGTGTTCTTTTCAAAGTTGAAACCGGAAGGTTTGGTTTGTTAACAAAGTTGATGATCCTTCTTTCAATTTTATTTTCCTTTGAGGAAGTTGCCATGTTTCTTTTGATTGAACGAGTTTCATACCGAATAAGGTCAAACTCCTTGAGTTCATATAGAATCATAAGGTTAACCAAACGAATTGTTCTGTATAATGGCAGATATGAATAATCTTTACTGGTGAAGATGATCTTACTGAGTATTTTTTGTGCTTTTCGATAGTCTCTTAGGCCAAACTGCGTAAGAGCAAGGTATAGGCTCAGTTCTGCATTTCTAGCCAGACTTAACAATTGTGCCCTTTTTATTAGATTGTCTGAATATTTTCTGACTAATTCTTCACAAGAATAAAAGTCTCCCTTATCCAACATCGGGAATAGTTCATATAGAAATATGAGACAAGTAACGTTAACATTGAAGCTAAGCGATGCTGTTTGTAATTTTTTTAGTTGATTGATGAAGTAGGTCATCCCATCATAGTTACGAAGGCCTCTCAGGTTATCCAAAACACCCTCAAGCGTGAATACATAATAAATTGGTGGATCTGACCACAAATGTTTATGTTCTTCCAATAAAGTATTTAATTCATAAAATGAATGTAAAGCCGATTTGTAGTCTCCTACGCTTATTAGATAATTAGCCTGAAATAGCTGGTGCAGTTTATTGATTTCAAAATTCTCCAAATTAGAGGACGCGACAATACTCATTTCACTAACTACTAAATCATTTAGTGCAGTACGTTGTTTTTCCGATTGAGCATTTCCTTTGTAAATCATCCGGTGCCGTAGCAATTCGTATAGAACTGATTGTTGATGAATTTTTTGAGTTATTCTGAAAGTTTCATTTAGCTTATAATGTTTGTGCAGTAGTGTTTTCTCATCAGTTTCAGGAAAATTGAGTGATAACAAGTAATCAAGTTCAAGCCTGGAAGAAATTAAAAGGGCAGAATAATTTTCAAAGTCGGTGGCGCTGACTTTTACCTTATTGAGTAAATCGAAGCATTCCTTATATAACGATTTCTCAAAAAGAATCCTTGCCTTCAATATTTGATCAAACAATGAGTAATAACTGTTTTGCTCATTTCGAAGGGCCAGCATGGTATTCAGTAAGACTTTGTACAAATAGTTGACAGAGGTGTCAAATGATACACCTTTATTCAACGACAAAAAACGAGTTTTTAGAATATCAGCAGTGATTTTTTTTCCACTACTTATCAGGTCATAGAGTTTTACATAATAAGCCTTAGTTTGGTTTGTAGCAAGTTTAAAAGCCTTCTTCTCCTGCCTGGTCATCGAGTTAACCAGGTTAATCAATGCTTCAGATTTAATCATGGCAGATGTTCTTATTTGTTATTAATAATATTATCAAATTTTAATACATTTAAAATACTGTAATTCAATATTTTATGATTTATATGGTTCAAATTATATTACCATATTAGACTAATATTTGATTGTATACAATCGATTGAATTGTATAGGTTTGACTGACTGCTTCTGATCCATAATCAATAGATATTAAAACAAATGTTATCAAGAAAATACATAGGGCTAATCAGTGGAATAATAGCATTTGTGATTATTCTCGTTATGCCCGAACCTGATGGCATGAGTGCTCAGGCTAAGAGCGCTGCGGCAGTTGTTGTGCTCATGAGTATTTGGTGGATTACCGAAGCAATTCCTGTTTTTGCTACAGCCTTTCTACCCTTGGCATTATATCCTCTATTAGAAATTTTACCAGCAAATAAAACTGCTGTCAACTATGGGCACAACTATGTTCTCATGATGTTGGGCGGTTTCTTTCTGGGTAAGGCCATTGAAACACAAAATCTTCATAAAAGAATAGCGCTCTTCATTATCAATATTTTTGGAATCAGCAGGCAGCGAATCTTGCTTAGCATGATGATCGCCACAGCATTTCTTTCCATGTGGATTGCCAATGTTACGGCAGCCGTGATGATGTTTCCTATTGCTATGTCCGTTGTTGCTAAAGAGGAGAATGACTTAGCTTCCCATAAAAGTCCGTTTGCTACTGCGCTTATGTTGGGAATAGCCTACTCAGCAACATTAGGGGGTCTCGGTACATTAATTGGTACTCCAACAAATCTGATTCTTATTGGAATTTTAGAGAATCTTTTTCCGAAGGCCCCACCCATTACTTTCTTTACCTGGATGAAAATTGGTTTGCCTATCCTGCTGATCTTTCTTCCAGTCTTTTGCTTTTACCTTATTAGGTACTTTCGTATTAGTGGTAATTTAAGCAATGATGATTCAATCATTAAAAATGAATTGCATCTACTGGGGAAGGCTAAGCCCGGTGAGAGAAGAGTAATTTATGTTTGCCTTGTCGCAATTTTTGGGTGGGTCTTCCGCGAAGATCTTGTGTTTGGTGAGTTTATTATTCCCGGTTGGAGTACCTTGCTTGGCCTCGAAGCCTATGTTCACGACAGCACGGTCGCGATGATAGCATCCTTGCTATTATTTATTTTGCCAGCCGACCGAGAGAAGCGTTTGTTGGACTGGAAATCTGCAAGTCAGATTCCTTGGGGAGTGGTTATGATTGTGGGTGGCGGGTATGCTATTGCAGCTGGTTTTGAATCTACCGGATTAGCAGATTGGCTAGGCCATCAGTTGTCGTTTATTAGCAATTATCCTTTCATTGTCGTGTTAATCCTGGTCATTGGGTTTGTGATGATTTTTACCGAATTCAATTCCAATACGGCAACTGCCAATATTTTGTTACCTGTATTGGCAAGTATGTCGGTAGCTGCCAGTATGAATCCTTTGTTGCTTATGATTCCGGCCACGGTTGCATCTTCGCTAGGGTTTATGATGCCTGCAGGTACCGGACCTAATACAGTTATTTTTGGAAGTGACCGTGTAACCGTTTCTGATATGGTTAAATGCGGAGTATGGTTAAATCTCATAAGCCTGTTTCTGCTAACCATTATTCTCTATTTTATAATAATGCCCTGGCTTAATTTTGATCCAGCCCTGCCGGCTTGGGCTCAATAAAAGGGTATGATGTTAGGGATTGGCTTACTCTTGAAATAAATTAGTACCTCTATATTAATATTAATGAAGTTAACAAAAGGCATCGCAGGAAACAATGGAGATAAAGATCGGTCAGACTGCCTGATCACCCTGGAATTTGCGAAATCAGGAGGTATAAGGGTTAACCTCCTTAGCAAAGTGAAATCTCTTTTTGGGGATAGTTTAATATCTCAGTGCAAAGAGATTCTATCTTTTTTTGAGATTGAGCACGTATTATTGACCGTAGAGGACAAGGGGGCATTGCCGTTTGTTATAGCTGCCCGGCTTGAGGCGGCTATAAAACAGGTAATTTCAACCAATAGGGAATATTTGCCGAAGGCCCTACCTGAAAATGAATATTCAACCTCTCGCGACCGATACCGTATTTCCAGGCTCTATTTGCCAGGCAATACCCCAAGTTTAATGATCAATGCGGGCATTTATAAACCTGATGCTGTTATTTTTGATCTTGAAGATGCTGTTGCTCCAGAAAGAAAATTTGAAGCCCGGATACTTGTTAGAAATTCACTGCGTTCCCTCGATCTCATGGGAGCAGAGCGAATGGTGCGGATAAATCAAATCCCTGCTGGACTGGACGATATTGATTATATCTTATCGCAACCGGTAAATTTGATTCTCATCCCAAAGTGCGAAAGCTCCAATCAAATAGTACAGGTCAATGAAAGAATTAAGGCGATTCAATCAAAGGTAAATCGTAGTAATCCAATCTGGCTTATGCCAATTATCGAAAGTGCGCTTGGCGTTATGAGAGCTTTCGAAATTGCACAAGCAGCTGAAAATGTAGTGGCTATGGCAATTGGATTAGAGGACTACACTGCTGATTTAGGGGTTAGCAGAACGCCAGAAGGATTAGAGTCACTTTTTGCACGCAGTCAGGTGATCAATGCATGTCGAGCCGCTGGAATTCAGGCAATAGATTCCGTGTTCAGCGATGTAGGCGATATGGAGGGACTGAAAGAAAGTGTGTTACGTTCAAAGGCACTTGGTTTTGAGGGCATGGGATGTATTCATCCTCGACAAATAAAAGTTATCCATGAATATTTTGCTCCTAATAATATTGAAATAGAAAAGGCAAAAAAAATTGTTTGTGCTTTTGAAGAGGCCAAAAGGAAGGGATTAGGCGTTGTATCGCTGGGCACCAAAATGATTGATGCGCCTGTTGTGAAAAGAGCACAACGTATAATTGACCAGGCCATTGCGCATGGAAAATTGACTAACAATTGGTTGCAATCTGAGCTATTGAATTCAAACGGATGAAAAAAAACGGAAATTTGGTTGTTAACGCAATTGGGCGAACCGTACCTACGGAAGTGAATGGGAAGGTACAAGTACCTTACAAAGGAGTTGGTAAGTACCATCCTTCCGGAAGAAAATACGCCCCTAGAATTTCCTCCTGCGTTGATTTTCCAGAAGACGGAAATAAGTTAGTTCCGACATTAAAAGAATCACTCATAAAGGCAGGACTGAAAGATGGTATGACCATTTCAACACACCATCATTTTAGGAATGGAGATTTGATTGCTGTGCAGATTTTTGATGTAGCCGCTGAATTGGGTATTAAAAATTTAATATGGTTTCCTTCTGCATCTTTTGAATGTCATGCACCTTTAATTAAGCATTTAGAAGTTGGTACCATTCATCATATTGAGGGAAGTATGAATGGTAAATTAGGTCTGTTCACTACTGGTGGCAGAATGAAAGGTACTGGTGTGCTACGATCACACGGAGGCCGATACCAGGCAGTGCAGGATGGAGAGGTTCAAATTGATATAGCGGTGATAGCAGCACCAACAGCAGATTATTTTGGCAATGCAAATGGTGTTGATGGACCCGCAGCATGCGGTTTGCTTGGTTTTGCTTTGGCCGATGCACAATATGCAGACAAAGTAATTGTTGTTACCGATAACCTTGTGCCATTTCCGTGTTTACCATGGCAAATACAAGGTAACTATGTCGACTATGTAGTGAAAGTGGACAGAGTTGGGATTCCTGAAAAGATTGTTTCAGGTACCACCGAAGTGACAAAAAGCCCAGATCGTTTGGTGCTAGCTGAAATGACAGCCAGGTTCTGTGAGCATGTAGGAATTGTTCGTGATGGTTTTTCCTTTCAGGCAGGAGCAGGGGGCACCGCCCTTTCTATTGGAATTTACTTTGCCGAACTATTAAAAAAGAAAGGTATGAAAGCGCGCTTCGCCAGAGGTGGAAGTAATAAGTACCTTGTTGAAATGCTAAATGAGGGATTAGTTGAATACATTTTAGATGGACAGACTTTTGATTTGGAGGGAGTTAAATCCATGCGAACAAACCCTCGCCACGTAAACACAAGTCCTTTTACAAGTTACAATTATCATGGTAAAGGGAATTTTGCCCAGTTGGTTGATGTGGTTATTCTTGGTGCAACAGAAGTTGATGTTAATTTTAATGCCAATGTTGTTACTCATTCGGATGGTCTTCTTCTACATGGCATTGGTGGCTGGCAAAATTGTTTGTTTGCAAAATGTACCATCCTTCCTGTGCCACTTTTTCGAGATAGAATTCCGGTCATCCGTGATGAGGTGACTACCATTTGTGGGCCCGGAGAGCTGATTGATGTGATTGTAACTGAACGAGGAATTGCTATTAATCCATTGCGGAAAGATTTACTTCAGAAAACGAAAGACAGTGGATTGCCCATTAAAACTATCAATGAATTAAAAGAAGAAGCTGAAAAAATATGTGGTGTACCAGCAAAACAGAAGTTTGAAGATGAAATTGTTGCTGTCGTAAAATGGGTAGACGGAACAGTAATTGACAGTATCCGTAAAATCGCCATCGATTGATAACCTTGATAGTTTCAGCGTAATTCAACTACCCTAATTCCTATTTAGTCATAGGTTTTCAGCCTTGAAAACCGCTAGAATTTCCATAATCATCTACTTTAGATCGATTATTCAATTATTTTGTTATATCTAAATATGGTTATTGAATATGACAGATTATTGAGATATAAATAATTATAAATCAATTAAATAGGTTTGCTAATCGTTTTTTTAAATGTCATATCAATTGAATTTTTGAAGTTTTTCAATCGTTTGAAAGAGTAAATTTCATTTATAATTAACCCTTGCCTCATGAGTACAAAAAAGATAGTAGTTATAGGGAGTTGTAATACTGATATGGTTATCAAATCGGATAGACTTCCTATACCTGGCGAAACTGTTATCGGTGGAACGTTTCTAATGAATGCAGGAGGTAAAGGAGCTAATCAGGCCGTAGCTGCAGCAAGGCAAGGTGGAAAAGTCAGTTTCATTTCCAAAACTGGAAATGATCTTTTCGGAAAACAGTCTGTTGAGCTGTATAAATCAGAGGGAATTAGCACCGACTTTATTTTCTCAGACCCCAAAAATCCTTCGGGTGTTGCACTCATCATGGTTGATTCACATGGTGAAAATTGTATTGCTGTAGCATCAGGTGCAAATGGAAGTCTAACTCCGACAGATATCGAGAAGGCAAAGAGTGAAGTTGAAACTGCTGATATCGTTTTAATGCAATTGGAAATTCCGATCGAGACTGTTGAATATGCGGCAACCTTAGCACACAAAAGAGGTATTCCAGTTATACTTAATCCTGCGCCAGCACGAACCTTGTCCGATCAACTGCTAAAATGTTTGTACCTGGTAACACCAAACGAAACTGAGGCCGAAATTCTCTCTGGGGTAAAAGTGTTTGATTGGACTAGCGCCCGGCAAGCGGCTGATGTTATTAGTGCAAAGGGGGTTAGTAATGTGGTGATTACTATGGGCGCAATGGGAGCCTTTATTAAGGAGAAAGATCAATATTATACTGTTGAAGCTACTAAGGTTACGGCTATCGATACCACCGCTGCCGGAGATTGTTTCAATGGAACGCTCTGTGTTGGCCTTTCCGAAGGAAAAACAATTTTAGAGTCTGTAAAAACCGCTTCAAAGGTTTCTGCTATTACGGTAACCCGAATGGGTGCGCAATCATCAATTCCTTATAGAAATGAATTGTCGTTGTTGGAACGTGAGTTATCCTTATCATAAAAAGCATAACAGAAGAATATGAAAGCAAACTTTACTTCAAAGCTTAACATTTGTTGGGTGCTAATGGTACTTGCATGGTGCGGTGTATTAACAAATACAGGGGCTCAAACATCGCAGGTTGTTGTGCAGGGTGTTGTTCGAGATCAGGAAAGTAATCCGCTCCCAGGAGCAAATGTTTCTTTAAAGGGGACTCAAACAGGAACAATCACAGATGCAAGTGGCCGATATTCTCTTTCAGTTCCTGGAAATGGTGTATTGGTTTTTTCATTTATTGGATTTTTAACAATTGAAGAGTTGATTGATAATCGGAGTGTAATTGATATTCAACTTAAAGAAACAGAGCAGTCACTTGAAGAAGTAGTTGTGATAGGATATGGTACAACAACAAAAAAAGAAGTTACAGGCGCAGTGGCATCCCTGAAGGAGGAGGACTTTAACAAAGGAATATTCAATGACCCTATGGGTTTGGTGCAGGGAAAAGTAGCCGGATTGTCGATTACAAAACCAAACGGAGCCGATCCAATGGCCGGTTACCAGATTTTACTGCGAGGCGCAAATACGCTTACTTCCGGTCAAAGTCCTCTGATTATAATTGATGGAGTAATTGGTGCTGACCTTAAGAACATCAACTTCCAGGATGTTGAATCAATTGATGTGTTAAAAGACGGATCGGCAGCAGCCATCTACGGAACACGCGGAACGAATGGTGTCATCATTATTACGACCAAGCCCGCAAAAGAAGGTAAAAGTGCATTTGAATATTCTGCACAGGTTTCCACTCAGGTGGCGCCCAGGGGTGTCAAGAACCTGAACTCTGAAGAATTTGAGACTGCCGTACAGACCTATCGTCCTGATTTAGCGGCAGGAAGCCTTTTTGGGAGCAGCACCGATTGGTTTGAGGAGATTACACGAGATGCACCAATTAGTTATCAGCAAAACCTGGCACTTTCCGGGGGTACAGATAAATTTTCACACCGAACATCATTAACACACAGCATAGGCCAGGGTTTGCTTTCCTATAATGAATCAAAACGACTTCTCTTTAAGACAAACATCAGACAAAAAGTTTTTGAAGACAGGCTGACGCTTGATTTTAATTTGATAAATAATTTAAGAAACTATAAACCCGCCAGCTACGAGGTTTTTCGCCAGGCGTTTATTCAAAACCCGACACAACCTGTTTATGATGACTCCGACCCTACTACCGGTGGCTACTCATATAAACAAGGTTTAGAATACTATAATCCGGTTGCTATGCTGAAGGAAAGAACTCGTGATGGAAAGACGAATGATCTTATTTTAAATCTGAGAGCCACCATTAAAATTATTGACGACTTAACCTGGGAGAATTTTATTTCTACCCAGCGATCGGAATGGGAAGAAAATTCATATAAGAGTCGTTACTACCCGTCCACATTAGGCAGGGGAGAAGCTGAAATAGCCAATGGCCGAAATAGTAACTCTCAGTTTGAAAGTGTATTTAATTATGGAACATCTTTTGGCAACCATAACTTTCATGCGATTGCCGGATATTCCTATCAGGAGTTTGAACAGAATAGTTCTTACATGGGGAACTCTGATTTTGATACAGACATTTTTCTTTACAACAATATTGGCGCTGGTAAAGGCTTCGTAAACGGTCAGGGCGAATTAAGTTCTGGCAAGGAATCCAGCACCCTTATCGCCCTGTTTGGAAGGGTAGGTTATAACTACAATGAAAAATACCTGGCGTCTGTATCCTTACGAAGAGAAGGCTCTTCAAAGTTTGGAGATAATAACAAGTGGGGATGGTTTCCCGCAATAAGTGTTGGTTGGCGATTGAACCAGGAATCCTTTATGGAAAGCATCAGTTGGATCGATGACTTAAAATTGCGTGTAGGTTATGGTGTTACTGGCAATCAGGACTTCGGACCATACAGATCCCTTATACTATTAGAGCGCGTTGGAAGTCTATACTATAATCAAGAGTGGATAAATTCTTACGGGCCGGCACAAAATCCAAATCCTGATCTGCGATGGGAAAAAAAGAAAGAGTTAAATGTGGGTACCGATTTCGCCATTTTCAACAAACGCCTCAGTGGAAGTATCGAATACTATAAAAGAAAGACGGAAGACCTTCTTTGGGAATTTGATGTATCTGTTCCACCATACCTTTATAGAACGCTGTTTACAAACGTGGGCACGATAAGCAATCAGGGTATTGAGCTTACCCTGAACAGTACTTTGATCAACAAAGGAAATTTCCGGTGGAACAGCACGCTCACCGCCAGTCACAATCAAAATAGGCTTGATAAAATATCAAATGAGGAATTTACAAAGACGTCCTATCCTTGGGCAACCACCTCGGGTATACTGGTCGTTTACACTCAACGTATACAAGAGGGAGAACCATTAGGGACATTCTATGGTCCGGTTTGGCTTGGTGTTGATGAAGATGGAAATGATATTTTTAAAAATCAGAATCCTGTGGGTGAAGTTAGTGAGGAGGATTGGGAGGATATCGGGAATGCCAACCCATTTGCCATTATTGGCTGGAGCAACGATTTCACCTATAAAAACTGGAGCCTGAATGTAAACTTCCGTGCAGGAATAGGTGGCAAAGTATTGAATTTATATCGCCTTTACTATGAGTCATGGCAACGCATGGGGTTAACCAACATTGTTCACACACAGTATGAAAACCCCGAGTTTACAGGAAATATTATTTATTCGTCAAAATATGTAGAGGATGCAACATTTCTTAAGCTTGACAACGTTACCCTGAATTACCAGTTTAAAATCAATTCCAAGTACATATCAAGTTTAAATGTATTTGGTTCTGCTCAAAATGTTTTCTGGATTACAGGATATAAAGGAATTGATCCGGAAGTTAATCTTTCCGGGTTGGAGCCGGGTATTGACAGAACGTCCTATTATCCGAGAACGACAAGTATTACGCTGGGTGTAAATGCTAAATTTTAAGTTTAAAGTCGAGCAATATGAAAAAGCTAACTATTAGAACCTTACTGGCTATCGTCTTGGTCCACTTTACAGTTTCTTGTTTTGATCTTTCAGAAACTGTTTATTCAGAGATTCCTGTTGAGAATTTCTTTAATAGCGAGAAAGATATTATAGCCTATGCTGGTCGTGCCTATGTAGGGCTTCAGCCGTTTCCTGAAGAACAGCGACTTTGGTCGTTGGGTGAAAATGCTTCAGATGAACTTGCAATACCGGCAAAAGATAACAATGAATGGAAGGAAGGAGACCGATGGCAGGTCATTGATAAACACACCCTGGGATCAGCAACAGCAACCAATAAAATCCTTACCAAATCGTGGGATATGGTCTTTCAGGGCATATCAGCCTGTAACGAAATATTATTTGTACTCAATCCTGTTGAATTCGAAAACAAAGACAGGATAATTGCAGAAATAAGAATTCTTCGTGCATTCTACTATTATTGGGCTATAGACTATTGGGGAAATGTTCCTTTTGCTGTTACCTATGGTAATAAAGATTTACCCGAACAAAAAAACAGACAATTCATTTATGACTTTATCATAGAGGAAATTCAGAATAACATTGATGAACTACAGGAGTTGCCTACACCTGAATATTATGGTCGTGTAACCAAGCCAATGGCGAATATGCTCCTGGCAAAAATGTATTTGAATGCGCAGGAGTGGGTTGGTCAGAACAAATTTGCAGAGGCCGTGGCTGCTTGTGATAATATAATTGCACTCAATGCCTACGAGATTGAGGATGACTATTTTGCCAATTTTGTTGTTCAAAACGAGGGTTCAAAAGAAAATATTTTTGTCATTCCTTTTCATCCACAACTGACAGATGAACATTTCTATTGGGCACACCTTACCCTCAATGAGGCGAGTGTTGCTACATTCAATATGAATGAAAAGCCCTGGGATGGCTTTATAGTGCCGGAAGAATTTTTTAACAAGTATGATTTAAGCGATGTAAGAAGGAATTCATTTCTTTTTGGTCAGCAGTATACCAAAAGCGGTGCTCCTATTATTGTTGATGGCGAAAATTTCATTTATACCCCTACCATTATTAATTACCAGGCGCGGAAAAAGTGGGAGGGAGTACGTATGTCAAAATATGAATACCAGGAAGGCCTAAAGTATGATGTTGTTGATATGGATAACGACTTTGTGCTTTTTCGATATGCAGATGTACTATACACAAAATTAGAAGCGCTTTACCGCGGAGGCGGCTCGGTTTCAAGCTTCATTGACGATCCAGACCTTCAAAAAATCAGAACGCGGGCAGGGCTTGCTCCTTATACCCTGGGCGATATAACCGATTCAGAACTGCTGGATGAACTTGGAAGAGAATTTGTATGGGAAGGACACAGAAGACAAGATCAGATAAGGTTTGGAGTGTGGGGCAATCCCTGGTGGGAAAAACCTTCCTCTGGACCCAACAAAAAACTTTTCCCTATACCTGCCAGCGCTTTGGCAACAAATCCGAATCTAACCCAAAATCCTGATTAAATGAGATGCAAATTTTCCATATCGGCTTTCATTATTTTCATCATTGTTTTATCTGGTGTTACTTCCAATGCCCAGAATAAATGGAAAACTATTTCAGCTGTAGAACTTCGCGATAAAATTGCTGGAGCGTGGATTGGTCAGATGATTGGTAACATCTACGGGTTGCCACACGAGAACAAGTATGTGAATGCACCCGGACCTGAAAAATGGCCTTATGGTTATACTAAGAATCTGGATAAACTTAAAAAATATAACGGTGCTTTTTCAGATGATGATACTGATGTAGAGTATATGTATTTACTCACCATGGAGAAATTTGGATATGAGCCAACCTATGAGCAAATGCGTGAAGCCTGGATGTTCCATGTGCGTGATCGGGTGTGGTTGGCCAATCGTGGTGCATTGGGCCTTATGCATTTCGGATATACGCCACCTTTTACCGGAGATAAGGATATCAATCCGCACTGGTTTCAGATCGACCCGCAGTTGATCAACGAAATCTGGGCTTATACTGCACCGGGTATGATAAGGTATTCGGCACAAAAATCAGATTGGGCGGCACGAATTACCAGCGATGAGTGGGGGACAGAGCCAACGGTACATTATGGGGCTATGTATGCCGCTGCCTTTTTTGAAAAAGATGTCCGCAAGCTGATTGATATTGGGTTGAAGGAACTGCCACCAAACGGAAGGTATGCCCAAACAATCCGGGAAATGATTGCACTTCATGAAAAATATCCGAACAAATGGCAAAATGCCTGGAAGGAAATGGCCGAGAAGTATTACATCAATGAACCAGATCTGACAAAAACAATATGGAATGCAAATTTGAATGGTGCTTGCGGTATTTTGGCTATGCTATATGGCAATGGAGATTTTCAAAAGACCCTCGATCTTTCGTGTGCCATGGGTTTTGATGCCGATAACCAGGCAGCCACCGTTGCCGGCTTGTTAGGAATTGTATATGGATTTAATGCCTTGCCTAAGGATTTATACTTGCCCATTGAAGGTTGGACTAAACCCTTTAACGATACCTATATCAATATTACAAGACACGAACTTCCGGATGCGAGCATTCAGAATATGATTGATCGTATGGTGAACGTAACCCTTCAACTTGTGAAAGCAAAGGGAGGTAACATTTCGGGAGAACCGGGAAGGGAACAAATTAAAGTTAATACAGCTGCAGAATTTGAAGTACCGCTTGAGTTTTATATTGGTCCTGCTGCCCGGATGGAGGTGAATAAGCCGGTTGACTTTACCTTCTACAGCGATGCTAACAAAAATTATTCATGGACATTGGCAGGAGGTAGTCTGCCGGCCGGTACATCCTTTGACAAAGGCAGACTTTCAGGAACGCCAACAACGCCAGGCATCAGCAAAATTACCGTTCAGCTCAGCAATGGCAAGAAATCACTCAGGAAAGATTTTGAGTTGTTGGTTCGTAGCAAGAATATAGCCGGAGAAGCAACGTCAATACTTTCCAATGTTAGCGTCATGAATGAAGCGGTAATGGATTCGTGTTGGTACACATTTGGAAAATCAATGTATGCCAAAACTCCGGAAGTTATACGCGATGGAAAGCTTAATGGCACGGGTTCGGTATTTTACAGCCTTGCGGCAAAAGCAAAAATACCGAAAGTCGATTATTATGGATACGAATGGAAAGAAGATCAGAGTATGGATATGCTGGTCTTTAATACCGGTGGCATGGAAGAGTTTGGAGGTTGGTTTACCTCACTTAATGTTCAGTATAAAAATGACGAAGGTAAATGGGTTCCGGTAGAGAAAACCTTGATAAACCCACCGTTACCTAAAACCGATATTGTGTTTTTTCAGCCCCACTTTGCCGAATATGTAATCACCTTCCAACCCGTTAAAACAAAAGCGATCCGAATCATTGGTGATGCCATGATTCAGGATCATTGGAATAAGTATACTAAAAAAGTTTCTGGATTTACATCCATAGCAGAGTTGAGTGTCCACCAATCGGTACAGAAGTAATCATGAAACAAAAAAATAACAGCCATACAATATTTTATTATACCCTAGCCATAGCCGCTTCCATTTTTTCAGGATGCAGTTCAAATGAACCGGCTTCAAAAGATATACTTTCACAAGAATCTATCCGATTAGCCAAAACAACCCTGCAAGACAAGATCAAAGGAGGTTGGGCTGGTCAAACAATTGGCGTGGTGTATGGTGCACCGGTTGAATTTAAGTATCAGGGCTCGCTTATTGATGATAAACTTAATATCCCATGGAATGAACACTATGTAAAATATTGGTGGGACAAAAAACCGGGCTTGTTTGACGACATCTATACCGACTTAAATTTTGTTAAAGCTTTTGAGATTCATGGAATAGAGGCAAGTTCAGATTCTATCGCCTATCATTGGTCAAATACGGCCTATCATCTTGCCCATGCTAACCAGGCCTCGCGATACAATATTTTGAATGGTATTAAGCCACCGGCTTCAGGCAACTGGAAAAATAATCCGCATGCCGATGATATTGATTTTCAAATCGAGGCTGACTTCATCGGGTTAATGGCACCGGGCATGGTGAATAAGGCAACCGAAATTGCCAGTAGGGTAGGTCATGTCATGAACAGCGGAGATGGCTGGTATGGTGGTGTCTTTGTATCTGCAATGTATTCTCTCGCCTTTGTTTCAAATGATCCTGTTTATATTGTTGAACAGGCTATTCAGTCAGTCCCAAAGGGAACTAAATTTTACGATTGTATTTCCGATGTCATATTATGGCACAAACAATTTCCAAACGATTGGAAGCAAACGTGGTTTGAAATTCAGAAGAAATGGAACCTTGACGTAGGATGTCCCAAAGGCGCATTCCTGGGCTTTAATATTGATGCAAAAATCAACTCGGCTTATGTTGCTATTGGTATGCTCTATGGAAAAGGTGACTTCACACGGTCTATTGATATTGCGGCTCGTTGCGGGCAGGATGCTGACTGTAATCCGGCAACGGTGGGTGGTGTGTTGGGTGTAATGCTTGGGTATGATAAAATTCCGGCATTCTGGCTAAAGCCTTTGCAGGAAATTGAAAACAGCAACTTTGAAAATACAGATGTATCGCTTGAGAAAGCCTACCGTTGGAGTTTTGAGCACGCCCTGGCTGTTATCAAACAAATGGGAGGAAGGACAGAAGGAGAGGAAGTTACCATTTTGTTAACCAAACCGGTACCGGTTGCATTCGAGCAGAATTTTGAAAATACCTTTCTTGTTGAACGTGTTAAGATAGATCAATCGTTTACCGATGAAATTACTTTTGAATTCTCAGGTAACGGTTATCTCCTGTATGGGAATATGGTCAAGCGTGCAAAAATTGACGGTGATTATATCGACCGGATTTCTAAAAGAACCTATGGTTCAGAACCCCTTGGTCTGGCTGAACTCAAAGACCCTTACATTGCTCACATGGAAATTTTTATTGATGGAGTGGCCGATGATACCGTTATGCTACCCATGATGAACACAGCCAGAAGGTTGGAGCCAGCGTGGAAGTACCAAATGAATGAAGGGAACCACACGGTCCGGTTGAAATGGCTAAACCATGATCCGGGTTATGAATATCGTATAAACGACTTGATAGTGTATTCAGAGCGTGAAGCTAAAAGTAATTTGCCCCAGGAGGTGCGTTGATGGTATGAGAATAAAGAATACACACATTAGCATTATTCTGATCGTTTTGTTGACAATAAATTGTTCAACAAAACCTGTCAATATGATGAATGTTTCACCAACAACGTTT